>ERZ795045.206-NODE-206-length-76555-cov-40.644680_pt1 | contig 76555 bp, 69 predicted proteins | sample MGYA00375129_ERZ795045 | MGnify/ENA primary metagenome ERZ795045 (study PRJEB30174, sample SAMN05720166) | activated sludge metagenome | isolation source: anaerobic digester from wastewater treatment plant | place: Japan | collected 2015-05-15 ...
TCAAGCGCTTGTCGGCGAAATATTTCCTGTTCGCTAAGTTCTTCGTATAAAGCCATTGTTTTATCTGATTTTTTGCAACTTGCAAAAATACAAGAATTTTGCTAATCGACACTTTAACTCTTTGAATTATCAAAAACATGTTTTCAGGTAAATTAACAAAACTATTCTCCTTTATTTAGTTTTCTGTTTTACTTTTGCCATCAGAAAACTAAAATAGTTTAAATAGTTTTATGGCGGTTAAGGAGCAGATAGTAGAAGGGGCACTGGAACTATTCAAGCGAATGGGAATTCGTGGGATTACCATGGACATGCTGGCAGAGCACCTAGGAATTTCCAAGCGAACCATCTATGAAAATTTCCAGAACAAGGATGAAATAGTTGAGGCCTGTGTTTTACTCGAGAATGAAAGTATGCAGGCCATGGTCCAAAGCATTTTGAACAAAAGTGAGCATTACATTGAGACCTATATCATGTTCATGTGGTCGCATATCAATAAGTTACGCAATGTTAGCCCACTTTTCATGTACGATTTAAAAAAAAATTACCCCAAAACCATTTGTAAGCAAGCAGGAGAGTTTGACCATTACTTGAAGGAGAGAATGGTTGAGTTTATTGAAAAGGGTAAGGCCGATAATCTTTTTAGAGCTGAAGTAAATCCACAAATCGTGGCCAGCGTGGTTTTTGAATTTACAAAACTCCTTCGTAGCGGATTTGAACCGGGCTCCAACTCCTTAAACGATTTTCCTTTGGCCGAAGTTTTTGAACACATGGCCGTAAATTTTATTCGCGGGCTTGCCACTTCAAAAGGAATTGAACTGGTTGATTATTACTACGAAAAACACAAACAAATTCGATAATGAACTTTAAACATTAACAGTATGCGTAAGCTAATAACAATTTTTTCTCTTGCAGGCTTTGTCCTTTCAACAAGCCTAGCCCTTGGGCAGCAAAAGCCCGACACATTGCATTTAACTGTTAAGCAGGCGGTTGACCTTGCTATTCAGCAAAACCTAATGCATAAGGTAACTGAACTTGAACTGCAAAAGAAACAGGAAAAGGTAAAAGAGTATATGGCTGCCCTTTATCCAAACATTAAGGCATCGGCAAGTTACACCCGAAATCTCAAGTTACCGGTTATATTCATGCCTGAAGGTTCACCCTTTGGGCCTACTCTTAAAGTTGGTTCCGATAACAGCTACACCGGTGGAGTAAGCGGTTCGATGCCAGTATTCATTTACAATGTTTTTGAATCGATTAAGCTGGGGCGTAAGGATGCTGAAATAAGCGCTGAAAAGGTCAGGGAGAACAAAATAAACCTGGCTGCCAGTATCAAAACCACTTACTACAATGTTTTGTTGCTTTGCAAAACCAATGATGTAATTAAACAAAGCTACCAGAATGCCCTTGCCAATCTTAGTAATATCCAAAAGCTTAATGCTAACGGGATGGTATCGAATTATGACCTTATCCGAATTAAGGTTCAGGTTGATAATATTTATCCCAATTTGGTTCAAACTGCCAATGCATACAGCAACCTTTTGAATGTACTTAAGGTTTTACTCAATATCGATGTCAATACTCCGGTTAAGCTGGATGAGAATGAACTTTTAAGCTATAATTTCGAAGAGTTGGTAGTAGCGGATTCCAGCTGGTTTGGCCGTAATTCTACACTCAAGCAGTTGGCATTAACCCGCCAAATGCTTACCATTCAGGAGAGGATAGTGAAGGGCTCAAATTATCCTTCTCTGGTAGCTATTGGTAACTATCAGTACCAAACCCAAGCCAACGATTTCAATTTTAGCAATTACAATTGGGTTACTACATCGATGGTTGGCTTACAGCTTAATATTCCAATTTTTAGCGGTTTTTCGGTTCGTAAGCAGCTTAACCAGGTTCGTATAAGCCAGCAGCAGCTCGATTTGCAAACCCAATTCACTAGGAATAACCTTGAAGTTCAACTTCAGAATGCTGCAAATGCTGTGAATACTGCCGTAAAAAAAGTTAATGCTGCAAAGGGTAATGTTGACCTGGCGGAAAAAGGATATACTATTGCTCAAACCCGCTACAATACTGGTCAAGCAACGCTTTTGGAGTTGAACGATGCCGAAAATGCAATGCTTCAGGCTAAGTTAAATCTAATCCAGGCACAGTTGGAGTACCTTGTGGCTAAAACCGATTACGAAAAAATTATCGGTGAATCATTTTAAAAGTAAAAAAATATAACGCAAAATACACTATTACTATGAGAACGATTAATACCTTTAAAGCAATTACGCTTGCCTCTGCAGTAGTTTTACTTGCCTCGTGTCAGGGAAATAGGGCAGATGAAAAACAACTTGCCACCACTGCTACCGAAGTAAAAGTGGTTACTCAGGTTGTACAACCCGTTAGCATCAATCGCCAGTTTAGGTATCCTGCAACCATTCAGGCTTACAAGGAAAATCACCTGGCGCCTGCAACTGCCGGAAGGGTAGAAAAGGTTTTGGTTGATGTGGGCGATAGGGTAAAAGCCGGCGATGTTGTAGCCATGCTCGATCGCACAACCTATCAGCAAGCTAAAATCCAGTTTGAAAAACTTAAAATTGACCTGCAACGTGTAGATTCGTTGCTAAAAGTAGGAGCAATACCACAACAGCAGTACGATGCTGTAAAAATGCAGTACGATATTGCCAAAACGAACCTTGAGTTTCTTGACGATAATACCTCGTTAAAATCGCCTATTAACGGAATTATTACTGGTAAATACATTAACGATGGGGAGCTATTTACCATGTCGCCTGCTCCGGGTGTAGGGAAGCCTGCAGTGGTATCAATCATGCAGCTCGATAAGCTTAAACTTCTGGTTGGGGTATCATCAACCTATTTAAATGCAGTAAAGCCGGGTATGAAGGTTACCGTTAAAACCGAACTTTACCCCGATAAGGAGTTTACAGGTACAGTAGAGAAAGTTTACCCTACCATCGATAATATGACCAAAACCTTTACCATTGAGGTGGTTGTACCAAACCCCGATAAGATGCTGAGGCCAGGAATGTTTGCTACTGCCTACATAAATGTGGGTGTGGGTGATGCACTGCTTGTGCCAGCGTTTGTGGTTCTAAAACAATCGGGAACCAATGAACGATATGTGTTTGTTTACGATAACGGGAAAGCCATCCGTAGGAACATAGAGCAAGGTGATGTGTTCGACGATAAAGTAGAAATTATTAAAGGCCTATCTGCCGGTGAGGAGATTATTGTTGAGGGACAAACCATTGTTTTCGATGGTCAACCCGTGGTTAAAAAGTAATTCTTAATTCGACTTAGTATGAATCTTTACAGTTCAGCCGTAAAAAATCCGATATCTACCCTGATGATTTTCGTTGGGGTAATCGTAATGGGCATTTATTCAATATTTTACATACCTATTGACTTATTGCCCGAGATGGAAATCCCTTCAATTAGTGTAATTACATTCTATCCTGGAGCTAGTGCTGAGGATATTGAAGTAAATGTAACCAAACCAATTGAAAATCAGCTTAACGCTTTGCAAAACCTCAAAAAGGTAACCTCATCGAGCAAGGATAACATATCGTTTGTTACCTGCGAGTTTGAGTATGGTATTAACCTCGATGAGGCAAGTAACGACGTACGCGATGCGGTAAGCATTGCCGAAAAATCACTCCCCGATGGATGTGAGAAACCATCAATTTTCAAGTTCAGCTCATCGATGGTACCTGTTGTTATATACGGAATACAGGCCGATAGGAGTTATGCAGCTCTCGAAAAATTGATTGATGAGAAAATCATTGAAAAGCTGAGTCGTATTGATGGTGTGGGATCAGTTACCATTATAGGTAAACCTATTCGAATTATTGATGTAACTGTTGACCCCCGTAAGCTTGATGCCTACAATATTACCCTTGAACAGGTAGGAGCTGTTATTGGGGCTGAGAATATCTCGCTACCTGCCGGTCGTATCGAAGTTGGTAGAATGGAGTTTCCGGTTCGTACAAACGGGGAGTTTAGAAACAGCGATGTGGTTAAGAGCCTTGTTGTGGCCAACAATGGTGGCAAGCTGGTTTACATGAAGGACATTGCTACTGTTAAGGATACCCTAAAAAGTGTGCTGGTTGATGAAAGAATAGATGGGAGTTTGGGTGTTAGGCTTATGGTTCAGAAGCAAAGCGGAGCCAACACCGTTAAAATTGCCCGATTGGTTAGGGAAAGTATGGATGAATTACAAAAAGATCTCCCTTCGGATGTGAAGGTGGTTAAAATTATCGATTCATCGGAATTTATTCAAAATTCAATCAATAACCTTTCCGAAACGCTTATATACGCCTTTGTATTTATTACCCTGGTTGTAATTCTTTTCCTCGGTCGTTGGCGTTCCACTTTCATTATTATGCTCACCATTCCTATTTCGCTTGTTGGGGCTTTCATCTACCTGTTTATTTCAGGCAATTCCATAAACATTGTATCGTTATCGGCTTTGTCTATTGCAATAGGTATGGTTGTTGACGATGCCATTGTGGTGCTGGAGAATATCACCACTCACATTGAACGGGGTAGTAGCCCCATGGAGGCAGCGGTTTTTGCCACCCGCGAAGTAGGTTTGGCAGTTATTGCTACAACCCTTGTTATTGTTGCGGTATTCATGCCGTTAACCCTTATAGGTGGCTTAATTGGTGTTTTCTTCCGCCAGCTGGGATGGATTGTTACCATAACTGTTTCGCTTTCCACATTAGCTGCACTCTCGTTAACCCCAATGCTTTCGTCTCGAATGCTTAAGGGGCGTTCGTACTATAAGCATCATCGCAGCAGGTTCTTGGAATCCGTTAACCGTTTCTGGGGCTTTTTTGATACCATTTATGTAAAATCATTGGCTTGGACTTTAAAACACAAGGCTCTGACACTAATTATTGCCGGGTTGGTTTTTATTGGAAGTTTAGGATTGGCCGGTGTAGTTGGTACAGAGTTCCTTCCTTCGCAGGATAACGGTCGCATCAACGTAAATATGGAGATACCCCAGGGTATTCGGATTGATGAGGCCAAAGCGCTTGCACGTGATTTTGAACAAAAGGTTAAGAAAAAATATCCCGAAGTCACATTGATATCAACAAGTATTGGTGCCGATGAAGGGGGAAGGTTAATGAGTATATTCCAAAAGTCAGCTTCATATATCATTAATTACAGCATAATACTCACCAGTGCTGATGATCGTACTAGAAGCATTTTCGAAATAGCCGATAGCCTGCGTAAAGATATAACGGGTTACACCCAGGTAACATCGTCGTATGTTGACCCAGGAGGGAACCGTAATTCTAGGATAACTTTAGGAATGGGAGGAGGTAGTAATCTTGAGGTTAAAATACTTGGTTACGATATCAACCAAACCAATTACATTGCTGAGCAAATAGCCGGCACTCTGGAAGCCGAAATTGGATTCCGTGACATATCGATTAGTCGCGATAAGGATCGTATGGAACTTCAGGTTATCCCCGATCGGGAGAAGCTGGCTCAGCTTGGGCTTAACACTTCCATGCTAGCCTCAGCAGTACGTAACAGGATATATGGGCTAACAGCAACCAAGTATAGGGAAGAGGGTACCGAGTACGATGTAATTCTCAAGTACAACGATGCCAACCTCACCTCGGTGTCCGATATTGAGAATATTACCTTTAAAGGTCCCATGGGTAATATGGTGCGGGTAGGTGATGTGGCCCAAATTAAACAGGTTTACACAACCCCTAACCTTGAACATGAAGATAAGATCCGTGTAGTAAAGGTGGTTAGTGCACTTTCGGGTATCGATTTGGGAACCGCTTCAAGTATTATCAATGCTAAGCTGGCTACCTTGACCATACCCGACAACGTGATTGTTGAAATTGGCGGTGCTGCTAAGGACATGGCCGATACCTTTCAAGATCTTAAGCTGCTTTTTGTGCTGATAATGGTGTTAACCTACTTGGTTATGGCAGCACAGTTTGAATCGCTGCGTGAACCATTCATCATCATGTTTTCGGTTCCCTTTGCTCTTACAGGGGTGTTCATTTCCCTTTATGTAACCGGTACTACCCTGAACATGATATCGGGTATTGCCATTGTGATGTTAGTGGGTATTGCCGTTAAAAATTCCATTGTGCTGGTTGATTTCATCAACCTGTTAGTTAGTAGAGGTAGAACAATTTCCCAAGCTATACTGGAGGGTGGAAAATCGCGTTTACGTCCTATTCTGATGACGTCGTTTACCACCTTGCTGGGTATGCTTCCTATGGCTCTTTCAAAAAGTGAGGGTTCTGAAATATGGCGACCTCTGGGGATATCAATTGTTGGTGGACTTGTCTTTTCCATGTTGATATCGCTGGTTATTGTGCCCATAATTTATGCCCTTTTTGCCAATGCTCGTATTAAACGCGAACGGAAGAAACTCCAAGCTTCTGATAGTGAAATATCTTTTGACGATTAACTTCTCAATACTAACGATATGAAAGCGATTTTCATTGCATACAATCAGGCTCTATCCGATAAGGTTGATAGTGCTTTACAGATTGCTGGAGTAAAAGGATTCAGCAAATGGGCCGACATGCTTGGTGCTGGTAGCCAAAAAGGTGAACCACATTTAGGTACACACACTTGGCCATCCATGAACTCCGGCATGCTAACCATAGTTGACGATGATAAAGTGGATAAACTCCTATCGTATATAAATCAAATAAACAAAGTTGCTGAGGAGCAAGGTATCCATGCCTTTGTATGGAATATCGAGAAGATGGTTTAAGTTGAAAACCAGTCCAACTCTAAAAAAACGAGCCGAATATTTTCTTTCGGCTCGTTTTTTATATGAATTGTTCAACCGTACTCTCAACGGCATGTATTTTTGCCCTTAGTTCGCCTTCTATTCCAAAATCCTTAAAGCCACGTTTTTGAACCAACTCCTTAACGCCGTAAAACTTTTTATTATAGGTGCTTAGTTGCTGACCAATTTGGTCTAGCTGATTATAATTGTAATGATTTCCAATTTGTTTGAGCGTTTCTTTACATACCCTGATCAGACTATCGTGCTTTAGGGTAGAGTTTGAGTACCCCAACTTGTAAAGCTGTTCCGATCGGGTATCTCTATAAATAAAGTTATCCTTAATCTGCTTTAATGATATATTTTGTTGGTAAAGGTGCTCAAGTGAAATTAGTGCTTCTCTTTGACGTTGTGAGTTACGTTGCTGGCTCAAAAATATCAAGGTAAAAACAAGCAGCGTAAAGATTACCACAAATGCCGTTACCTTCAAGAGTGTTCGAATGGTGTAGTTTCTCAGATTCATTCCTTCGGTGTTTTGCCACAAAATTAGAATTCAACTATCGCAAGGGGGTTAATGCTGAGCTATCAGTATGTAAATAGTTGGTAAAATAATAGTATATTTTTTCCCCATAATGAGTATCTACCTTATACTGATTTTTTGGTAGGGTATTTTAAGTTTAGGTTTTATTATATCCAGAAACTAAACACTTACACATATGAAAAGGATAGCTAAAATTTTGACCTTAACCGCAGTTGCCTTTATTTTGGCATCGTATGCAGCCAATGCACAAAATGTGGTTAGAGTAAAACCAGGCCACAAGACTGTAGTGGTTAAGCATAAAGGGCCACGAGCCAAAAAGGTTGTGGTTTATCATCCGCGTTGGGCACCTAAAAAGGTGTATTATCGCCGTTGGGTTTACTTCCCTAAGTATAATTTTTACTGGGATAATGTTCACGAGGTTTATGTTTACCGGAATGGAAATGTTTGGGTTACATCGGTAAAAGTACCTGCCATTGTGGTGAATATCGACCTATCGAACGAAAAGCAGGTTGAACTCCCTGAGGAGAACGATAGCGTTGATGAGATTTACAAGAATAATGAGCAGCATTTGAAAATCGATGAAAACGAGCGTTAACTAAAAAGGCTGCCCATCGGGCAGCCTTTTTTATACTCTTTTAGGAGTTTATCATCTTATTATGAATCTTACAGTTTCCTTACGGGTGTTGTTCAACGCATCGGTAGCAAAAATGGCTAACTCATTAATGCCCACCTTGAGGTTTGTTATGGGTGTGTTGTAATTTTGATTTTTTGATCCATTAATGGAATACTGAATAGTATTTGTGGCTGTGAGGTTATCGGACTCGCCAATATATATTCTAACATTATCCGGATAAACCGGAAGGGTTTGGCTTTCAACCTGCTCAAAACCAATGGGTTTAACGCTGAAATGCCAGTAAATTTCAGGGGCCTGGGTATCAACCGCAAAGGTAAAGCCCGATACGTTTACGTTTTCCACGTTGTCGTAACCGGTAAACTCAAGTTTATAGAATCCATCGTCGGTTAAAACGAATGGCTCAAGGTATTGTTTATTTTGTCCTTGATTCAGGGCATATTCAATGCGGTTAACACCAGCTTCCCTATCGGTTGCAAGGAGCTCAATTTTGGTCTCAGGCCCTATCCAAAGCGTGTCGCGCAATACAAGTTTAGGGCCATTTAGGCGATAGCCAAGTTCGGGCCCTGTTATATCGATTGTGGGCATGGTGAAGCTCTGAGCGTTTGCCTCGGAGTTACTGCGGTTATTTACCCTATCGATAGCGTAAGTTTTTAGTTTTACCGTACCCAAGATATCGGCAAGCATTACCGGTTTTTCGTAGAGCTTGAACTCCCTGTTGTTCAGGGAGTAGTAAATTTCCTTTACCCCTGCTTTGTTGTCAACGGCCATTACTTTTAAACGGCTACGTCCCGATGAGAACTCACGGGTGCCAATCATGTATGAGTTCCCTTCAATTTCCTCAACTACAATGGGTGGGGTTTTATCAACAAAGAATCTGTAGTTCTTTTGCTCTTCAATATTCCCTGCTCTATCGGTTGAGTACCAGGTTAGGGTATGGTATCCCTCAGCCAGGTTAGCAGTTTGTATGGGTTGTTTATAATCAGTCCACTTGCCCGATGAATCAATCATAACCTTAGTGCCTGCTACACCAAACCTGTCGCTAGCTGTAAGAGTAAGCGCAGCCCTACCTGAAAAAATGTCTTCGTACTTATCACCCTTAAATGAGATTTCGGTTAAGGGTGGGGTGGCATCCACAATAATTTTTCGGGATACTACTGGCTCACTGTTACCAAGCTTATCGGTTGAGTATACCTTAATCTCGTATTCGCCATCATCGGTGAGGTTAATAGGGGTGTTGTACGGAGCAAAACTGCTTCCATTAATTGAGTAGAGTATTTTATCAACACCGGCCGCTTCATCGGTAGCGTTGAGTTCAATAATTGAGCCCCCCCGGATAATAATCGCATCTTTTTGCTCTAGAATATTCTGACTCTTGGGGTTTATGGATGTTTGGGGTGGGATACCGTCGGCGTAAAGTTCAAATAGGATTTTCCGACCTTTGTAAAGGTCAAGGTGCGACATTAGTTGTGGACCCGAACCATTCCAGGTTAAAGGGGCTGATATTTTATTGATACTTTTTAGCAATACTGCATTGGAGCCATCGGGTTCTGTGCCCATGTATATTTGAACAGGTTGGCTGAGCGGAACGTAAAGATTCCCGGTTGAATCAATATAAAATGTTTTTTTCTCGGCGTCTTGGGCGAAACTACCAAAAGTAAAGCCGGTTAGGGTCACAAGAAGTATTTGAGCAAACCTATTCATACTCATGGTTATTTTTTTGGTAAGTAAAAGCGGAATTCCACGCGACGGTTTTCACGGAGCTTGCTATCGGGGCATTTTATTCCCTTAACACACTCGTTAACCGGTTGGGTATCGCCATAGCCTTTATCTTTTAAACGGTAACCTTCTATTCCTCGCGATGTGAGGTAGTTTACCACTGACTGGGCCCGGCGTTGCGATAATTCAAGGTTATACTCGCTTGAACCGCGGCTATCGGCATGGGCTTTAATTTCAACATGCAGTTCAGGGTAGTTTTTTAGTATCTCTACCATTTCTTTCAGGTTGTTGATAGAGTTTCCTGTAATCCGTGCGCTTGCGGTTTCAAAGTAGATATTATCAATTTTAAAGGTTACATCGGGGGCTGCAACAATTTTATAAACGACTGTATCGCCAACGTTGCCTACATTGTCGGTTGAGTAAACCTTTATGGTGTACTCGCCGGTTCGTTCTATATCAACATTTCCATTAAAAGGTGCAAACGGTTGGTTATCAACGGCAATAAATGATTGCTTTACACCCGATTTTGAATCGATTGCACTGGGAGTAAATGATGCCCTGTCCTCCACATAAACCCTGTTATTGTGGTTAAAGAGAAGTCCTTTTTCAACCCTTAAGCTTGATTTAGGACCCACTCCATCGGCCCAAATTAGGAAGCGTACCTTTTCACCCTTCCCCTCATACACCAGGTAGTGTTTACCGTCGCCATCAAAATACATCGGGTTAGCGGCCTTGTCGGTACTGGGAATGAGCACTTTCTGGGAGGGCTGGTTCTCGGGGCTGATGAAAAAGAATATAGGCGCATCGGCTTTTACAAAAACATCACCGTTGTTGTTCACATATACATTGTTGGCATTTTCTTGTGCCAATGCTGATGTAAAAAGAAACAGAAACGCTAAAACCCCAAAATATTGCTTACTCATGGTTTAATGTGATGTATTCACAAAAATAAAAGTTTTTATCAATTTGCAGTTAAGTTTGGCTATCAATTTTAAAAGGTTTACCTGTTAGGTGAAGCCCAATGACAAGAACATCGTCAATTTGGTTATTTTCGGAGCCAATCCATTCATCAAGAGCTGTTTCAAGTTTTTCTTGTTGAGCCACCATAGGTAAATTATGGTTCTCAAATAGCATCTCCCTGAATCGTTTAGAGGTAAATTTAAGGTTTTCGGGTCCACCAAACTGGTCAATATATCCATCGGAAAACAGGTAAAAGTTGGTAGGGGAATCGATAGTGATGGTATGTAGGGTAAACTCTCGTTTTTCTTCCTTTTGTAAACCGCCAATGGGTACAGGGTCGCCTTTAATGGTGAAACACTGGTTGTTGGTTATGTAAACAATGGGATTTTTGGCTCCGGCAAACTCTATTGTTCGGCCATCGCCTTTGATTCGTATAAGGGCCATGTCCATGCCATCGCGGCTATCGTTATTTTCCTGTTTAAGCAGGTAACGTACCTGCTTGTGCAGCTCATTTAGTATTAGGTTGGGTTGGGTTAATCCGCTGCGTACAATTACATCGAGTAGGTTTAGCCCAATCATGGACATGAATGCTCCGGGCACACCGTGACCTGTGCAGTCAACTGCTGCAATCAGAAAACCAAAATCGTTCTTGGGGATATTGGGCAAAGCTATCATGTGTCGGTTTTGCTTACTGGCGGCTATATTTTGGCCGCCATAGGCAGCAAACCAGTAAAAATCGCCACTTACAATCTCCCGCGGACGGAACATGATGAATGCATTGGGTATGTAGCTGACCAATTGGTCGTATGTGGGTAATAAGGCTTGCTGGATTCGCTGTGCATAGTTAATGCTGCTGGTTATATCGCGGTTTTGTTTCTCAATCTGTTGGAGGGCTTGCATCAGTTCCTGGCTTTTGGCCTCAACCATGGCTTTTTGGCGTGCAAGTTCCTCGTTGGAGCGTTTCTTTTGAAGGTAGTAATGGGTTATTAGGCCAAGCATGCCTATGGTAGCCGCTATGATTACAATAAAGATGTTGCGAACCAGAATCTGATTTTTGATTTTTTCCTCGCGCAGTGCATTCTCCTTATTTAGCAGGTCAATCTGTAACTTTTGCTCTTGCGTTAGCTGTTCCACTTTATCGAGACTATCCTTTACTGTTTCAAGTACTCGCTGTTTTTCGCTAAGTTCTTTTTCAGTGAGCTCTTTTTCACTTTTTATTACCTGGAGTTCTCCCTTTGCTTCCTCAACAATTTTCTGAGCCTCTGCTTCCTTTTTGAGCTGTTCCTCGCGTTGAATTTTTCTGGAAAAGGCTGTATAGAGGGAGAAGTACTCCGACGATTTTTCAGAATTTCCAAGTGCCTCGTGTATTTCAGCCATGAGCGAGTATGTGTTTCTCAGTAGCTTTGCATCGTTAATCTCAAGTGCAATGGTATTGGCCTGTTCAGCGTAATCAAGGGCTTTTTGATACTTGTCCAATTCTTTGTAGGCATTTGCAATGTTAATAAGGGTTGCCGTTGTTTCCGCTTTATTTTTCTGTGAGCGGTTTATGGCTAAACTTTTTTCGAACTGCGCAATGGCCTCGCTATACTGTTCCAAGTCAACAAACACCATCCCAAGGTTGGTGTAAATTACCTTGAGTGCATTTTGGTTTCCAAGCTTTTCAGCAACCGATGCTGCTTTTAGGAAAATGTCGCGAGCCTCGGTAAGCTTTCCGTTAACCCAGTAAGCGGTTGCGGTTTTATTGTAAATTGAAAGTGCACCGTTTAGGTCGCCATTACTTTCAAGTTCCTTGGCTTGCTGTAAGCTATTTTGGAGTTCCTTACTGCTGCCTAGCGGGGTTGTTTGCGATTGCGCAGTAAAATGTGCAAATGCAAACAAAATCAATAAAACATAGTATTGAACAAACCTAAACATACTTAGTTCTATTGCTCCACTATAAAGTTAACTTTAAGGCTAGTCATGTGGGCAAACTCAATACCCTCATCAATCATGTCCTGGTCCTCATCGCGGTGATACCAGTTAAGTACCACCTCGTACCCCTGCGATGGCAATGCTTCAAAGTAACCTATGATATCGAGTAGTTTTTTTGACGACGAGGTGTTGAGGTACTCCAATTTTAGGTTAATGGTTGTTTTTTGCTTTGGTGATTTTACGTACTCCTGGGCGTATTTTTCAAGGGGTTTATAGAATTCAATGGCATCTTCGGGCAACGATTTGCCATTCACCTCAAAGTATCCCGATTCACCATCGGCCAGCACCATGGGTGAGTCGATTCGTTTCTCAATTTTTAGTGTATCCATACCGCTAGCATTAACTTTTTATTTAACGAACTTAGGTCGGTAAAAGTTCCAAAATGGCTACTCCCTGAATAAGTATTTGGTAAGAAATTCCGAAGTGTAACCACAACCCGATTTTGCAATATCTTCGGGGGTGCCAGTACAAACCACTTGGCCTCCCGCTGCTCCTCCCTCGGGGCCAAGGTCAACAATGTAGTCGGCCGATTTAATTACATCCAAATTATGCTCAATTACTATAACCGTGTTACCACGGTCAACAAGTTTGTTGAGCACCTCAAGCAGAATGCGTACATCGTCAAAGTGTAATCCTGTAGTGGGCTCGTCCAGAATGTAGAGGGTTTTCCCGGTATCGCGTTTGGCTAATTCTGTGGCTAGTTTCACACGCTGGGCTTCACCCCCTGATAGGGTAGTGGATTGTTGCCCCAATGTTATATAGCCCAGTCCAACGTCCTGGAGCGTTTTTAACTTCTGATGGATTTGCGGTATGCTGTCAAAGAATTCCACGGCCTGGTTAATGGTCATGTCCAGCACCTCGCTGATATTTTTACCTTTGTACTTTACCTCAAGCGTTTCGCGGTTATACCGACGTCCAAAACAGTCGGGACACTTTACGTAAACGTCGGGGAGGAAATTCATTTCTATTACCTGAACGCCACCGCCCTTACAGGTTTCACATCGTCCGCCCTTAACGTTGAATGAGAAGCGTCCAGCCTTGTATCCCCTTATTTTTGCATCGGGGGTTAACTCAAAGAGCTTGCGAATATCGGTAAATACGTTAGTATATGTTGCTGGGTTCGAACGGGGCGTGCGTCCAATGGGCGATTGGTCAACATCAATCACTTTGTCAATGTTTTCAATTCCTTCTATCGCATCGTGTTCCAACGGTTGAGCATATGAACGGTACAAATGGCGGCTGAGGGCAGGGTATAGCGTTTCATTTATTAAGGTTGATTTACCGCTACCCGATACGCCCGTTACACAGATAAATGTACCTAAAGGAAATTTCACGGTGATATTTTTCAGGTTATTGCCTCGTGCTCCCTTTACGGTTAGGAATTTTCCGTTACCCTTGCGCCGCTCTTTAGGAATAGGAATTTTAAGTTGACCATTGAGGTACTGAGCGGTAAGCGAGTTGGACATCAGTATTTCCGAGGGAGTGCCTGTTGCAACTATTTTCCCGCCATGCCTGCCGGCGCGTGGGCCTATATCTACTACGTAATCGGCTGAGCGTATCATCTCCTCATCGTGTTCAACCACTATCACGGAGTTGCCTGCATCGCGCAGCTGCTTAAGCGAGTTTATGAGCTTGATGTTATCGCGCTGATGAAGCCCAATACTTGGCTCATCGAGTATGTAAAGCACATTAACCAGTTTTGAACCAATTTGGGTAGCCAGCCTGATGCGTTGGCTCTCGCCACCCGATAGGGTTGAAGAACCGCGGTTTAACGAAAGGTAACCCAATCCTACGTCGAGCAAAAAGCGTACGCGCTCCCTGATCTCTTTAAGTATTTCGGTGGCTATTGCCTTTTGCCTGCTGCCAAGACGATTCTCAAGACCCTGTAGCCAATGCCAGAGTGTTTCAATGTCCATGGCTGAAACATCGGCTATGCTTTTACCATCAACCTTGAACCATAGCGATTCTTCTTTCAACCTTGTTCCCTTGCAGGTTGGGCAGGTTACCTGTTTGATGAACTGGTTTGCCCACCGGTCGCCCTTGCCATTCAGCTCATCGTTGGTTTGATGGTTTTGGATGTAGCTGATTACCCCTTCAAAGCTCAGGAAGTATGAGCTGTTTACCCCAATGCTTGGATGTTTTAGCTTAAACTGTTCTTCGGAACCGTAAAGAATCACGTTTAGCGCCTCATCAGGGATTTGTCCAATGGGGTCAGAAAGGGAAAAATCGTACTTTGAGGCAATTGCTTCCAGTTGCCAGAATATCAGTGAGTTTTTATATGGTCCCAAGGGTTGAATACCACCTCGTTTAATGCTCAGCTGTGGGTCGGGGATAATTCGTTCAATATCGGCTTGGTTTATGTAACCCAACCCATTACAGTGTGTACATGCCCCTTTGGGAGAGTTAAAGCTAAATGTGTATGGCTCAGGCTCATCGTACGAAATGCCAGTTGTAGGACACATCAGGTTGCGGCTAAAGTACCGGTATTCACCGTTATCCATATCAAGCACCATGATGATTCCCTTGCCAATGTTCATTGCTGTAGCCACCGACTGGCTTAACCTTTTTAAATCGCCCTCGCCTACACGGAATTTGTCAACAAGAAGTTCAATGTAGTGGGTTTTGTAACGGTCGAGCTTCATGGCCGGTCGTAGCTCCGTTATTTCCCCATCGATACGGGCGTTGAGGTAACCCTTGCGCCTTAGCTGGTCAAAAAGTTCCTTGTAGTGCCCCTTACGTCCACGAACCACAGGCGCCAGTATGGCGGTTCGTTTACCAGTAAACCGTTCGTTTATCAGGTTAATGATTTGCTCATCGGTATAACGAACCATTTCCTCCCCGGTTTGGTATGAGTAGGCTGTTGACGCTCTGGCGTAAAGTAGACGGAGGAAATCGTAGATTTCTGTAATTGTCCCCACAGTGGAGCGGGGATTTTGGCTGGTGGTTTTCTGCTCAATGGAAATCACAGGGCTAAGCCCTGAAATCTTATCAACATCAGGTCGCTCAAGAGCACCCAGGAATTGCCGGGCATAGGCCGACATGGTTTCCATGTAGCGCCGCTGACCCTCAGCATATATGGTATCAAATGCTAATGATGATTTACCGCTGCCGCTCAGGCCGGTAATTACCGTCAGCTTTTGCCGTGGAATTGTAACATCAACATTCCGCAGGTTATGCACGCGTGCACCCTCAACAACAATTTCGCCCTCATCGGTTAAGGCCGATTTATCAATATCCTGAAACATGCTAAAACCTATTTATATGCCTCCTCACGGAAACCTTTACGTGGTATCTTTATAAGGTACGATTTGCCTTGCTTGCCTGGCAAGTAATTTTCCCTAAGCCAGGGATTAAAGAGTTTGATGAGTTTATAGTTAACGCCGTACTGCCTTGCAAAACTAGCAATGCTGGTTATGGTGCTGTCAACTTTAACCTCAGTGTACTCAAGTGGTGGATAAAGGTCAGTACTATCCAGAAAGAAACCGTACTGCTTGGGGTTCTCAAAAATCACCTTAAGCGCTAATATACGGTACACATACCTGCCGGTTTCGTCGCCTAAAACCATATCGTAATACGAATTACTATCCTGCCGGTCAATTTGCTTTGTAATACCGTTCATTCCAAAGTTGTACGATGCTGCTGCCATGGTCCATGTACCATACTTCTCATAAGCTTTCTTAAAGTACTGGCAGGCTACCTCAGTTGACTTTTCAATATGGTATCGCTCATCCACCTCTTTATTAATCTCAAGCCCGTATTCTTTAGCTGTACCCTCAAGTATTTGCCAGAATCCAACTGCTTTGGAAGGTGATACTGCCTGGGTAAGGCCACTCTCTGCAACAGCAAGGTATTTAAAATCGTCGGGTATATTGTTTTTTTTGAGTATTGGCTCTATAATTGGGAAGTAGCGGTTTGCTCGCTTTAGCAGAAGAACCGTTTGCGAGTGCCAGAAGGTGTTAACATGTAGTTCACGGTCAAGCGATTCGCGAACATCGAAATACTGAAGGGGAACTTCTTCGCCGGCAAAACTCAAATTCTCAGGTATGGGGATTGCAAAAATTAGCGACGATTGGTAAACCGAGTCGCTCCAAGGGTTTAACGATTTATACCTCTCAAATCCCGAATTAGGCCTTGGAATGAACGATAGCATTAAAACAAAAAAGCATACGGCAGTTACAACCAATCCTATTAAAATAAGTTTTCTATTATCCATGTAAATGAACTTTTACCATTTAACGTTACCCGAACCAATTTGTTAACTTAATCTACAAAAATACAATTTAGCGCTGATCTTCAAAAGGGGCATACCCCTTCAATATTTTGATTTATCAAAAATACCGCCAATACCGTTTAATTAGGGATTTTTGTCATTTTGATTTCCAATTTACGGGATAATTACTGCCGAAATAGCTCCCCGTCGTGCTGAGTCCCGATTTGTAGGGAAATACTTCGCCGAAGCATCTCTTTAGCATTAATCCTTGTTGTTTTTTTGGAAGCTGCTCTTAGCCATGCTGTTCTGTTGCGATGCAAAGTTTCAGTGTTGCTCTTTGGAAAATGTATTACGTGCATCGCTATACATGTGGGAATAATCATAGTGTTACAAATATTACGCCCTTGCGGGGCTGGAAGCGTTGCTAGTAACTCGTTGTTCGTTTTTCGTAAAAAACGACCTCACCCCACCCCTCTCCTGACAGGAGAGGGGGAAGCAATTAGGAGACCTTATTGCAGGGCTAAAGTCTCCCCTCTCAGGGGAGATTTAGAGGGGTCATCTGGGTTGTTTGTGGAAAACGGCTTCATCCCAGACTTTATTCCTGAGAGGGAATGAAGCGGAAGAAGCAGGCAGAGGCATAAAAGCCTGACCCGGCAATGGGTCGGGGGTGAAACGTGGCGGTGGGCTTAGTAAGCGATACCACATGAGTCACGCTGCAGGCGTGGCGAATTGTATCGCGTGGCAGTTCCACCCACGGGGTACCCATCGGGTCGGGCTTTTCAGCCTTGATTTTCTTTGGTTCTTTCTTGTATCAAGACAAGAAAGAACGTGAAAATCACTCTTTGCGATGTTTTTCCTTTGCGATGCAAAGTTTCAGTGTTGCTCTTTGGAAAATGTATTACGTGCATCGCTATACATGTGGGAATAATCATAGTGTTACAAATATTACGCCCCTGCGGGGCTGGAAACGGTGTTCGTTGCTCGTGAAACTATTGTCATGTTGAGCGTTAGCGAAACATCTCATTACACCTAATGTGGCAGCCAACTTTGCTAGCTCTATCCGTCATATTCTTGTTGGGCTTAACTGTTCACTTTCCCTCTAACTTCTTCTAACTCAGTCATATTCTTTTGTTTCCGAATCATTCCGAATCATTCCGAATCATTCCGAATCATTCCGAATCATTCCGACTAATTCCTCTAAATTCATGTTACTTGGGATAAACTTAACATTAACTTAACATACCGTTTAAACCTTAACATATAGTTTACATAGACGTAACTATCTTTGCACAAAATTTTTAGCAATGAGAAATATTGTTTTCCTATCGGCTTTAATGGTTTTGCAACATTTTGTTTATGCGCAAGAGGTAAACGACTCAATAATTTACCATCAAAATCAAAGGATATTGCAGTTTTTGGAAAGCAGTAAGATTTCAACCCAAATTTTTCTTGGCTACAGGTATTATGAGGAAGGCAATGGAAACTATAACGAGTTTGTCGTAAAAAGGGGATATATCACCTTTGATAAGTCATTGAACAAGTATCTATCCGGGCGCATAGCTCCCGACCTAACAATTGACAAGGAAGGCGATGGTGAAGGCGACCTTGAAATGCGCTTAAAGTATTGTTATGTTGAGCTTAAAGACGAGGGCAGTTATGGGGTATTCACAAGCCCTAAACTATTAATTGGAGAGGTTCCTACCCCTTTTATCGATTTTGAGGAAAAGGTTAACGCGTACAGGGTTGTTGCTAGCCAGTATCTCGATGACATGAAAATCCTCACATCGGCCGATTTCGGGGTTACCACATCGGTTTTACTGGGTGGAAAGATTGATGAGGGTTACCAAAAAACTGTCAGCAATGCTTATCCCGGCAAATTTGGGTCAATTGCTGTGGGGGTTTTTAACGGAGGTAGTTACCATGCTCTTGAATACAATAACAATAAAACTTTTCAGTGGAGGTTAAGTGTACGGCCAATGCCTGAGCGTTTACCTGGTTTACAGTTTTCCTATGCAGGAGCACATGGTAAGGGTAATACAGCACTCTACCCCGATTGGGATACACATACGGGTTTCTTGAGCTATGAATCTCGCAGACTTGTTCTTACAGGGCAGCTATTCCGTTCGCTAGGAAACCATGAGGGTACACTGGCCGATTCTTTGGGCAACTCATACACAGCTAAGGGTTTGAATGCTTTCCTAGAAGTAAAGTTCTTGAAAAACCGCTTCAGCTTGTTTGGTGCTTACGGTGTTATGCGTTATACTGACTATGCCGGAACAGATATTGAGAAAACTCGCGAGATTATTGGATTAGCCTATCATATCTACAAAAAGAATAAGTTTGTTATTGATTTAAACCGAAGTATTTCCAAAGGAAAATGTAAGGGGGTTATTGAATTTATGTTTGAGTTGGCTTTGTAGTAATTACTTTCCGTTTCAACATAGTAAGTATAAAAAAAGGTTGGCAAAGCGCCAACCTTTTTTTGGCTAAAGGTGAGGTTAGAATAGTCCGCTGATAACTCCATTGTTACCCACATCAATACGCTCGGCTGCAGGTTCATCGGGTAATCCGGGCATACGCATTATCTGTCCGGCAATTGGAATGATAAATCCTGCGCCAGCAGCAACCTCAATTTCCCTAACAGTAACCACAAAATCCTTTGGTCTGCCAAGCAGGTCAGGATTATCGGAGAGCGATTTTTGGGTCTTTGCCATACAAATTGGCAGCTTGTCGAGCCCTAGTGAGTATACCTTCTTTAAATCCTCCTTTGCTTGAGCGGTGTAATCTACAGCTTCAGCACCGTATATCTTCTTGGCAAGGGTTTCGATTTTTGCTTCGGGTGTCCAGTTCCAGTCGTAAAGGGTTTTATGCTGGTATGGGCAATTCATGGCAATCTTGTTAACAATTTTAGCCAGTTCTATGGCACCCTCGCCACCTTTACCCCACACATCAACCTCAGCAACCTGAACATCCATTTCCCTGCAAACGCTTTTTATGTATTCAACCTCTTCGTTGGTGTCAGTTGTAAACCTATTTATGGCTACCACGGGACAGATGCCAAATAACTTCATGTTTTCCACATGCTTTTGCAGGTTGCCAATACCCTTTTTAAGAGCCTCTACATCGGGTTGTGAAACCTCCTTAAGTGGCTTCCCGCCATGGTATTTGAGAGCCCTTATTGTGGCTACAAGTACAACTGCACTTGGTTTTAACCCTGCATACTGGCACTTGATATCAATGAATTTTTCGGCTCCCAGATCGAAACCAAAACCAGCCTCGGTAACCACGAACTCACTGAGCGAGAGTCCCATTTTTGTGGCTAAAACCGAATTGGTTCCCTGGGCTATATTGGCGAATGGTCCGCCATGAATAATGGCAGGGGTATTCTCAATGGTTTGCACTAGGTTAGGCATTATGGCATCGCGTAAAAGCGCAGCCATGGCACCCTCGGCATGTAAATCGCGAGCATAGATGGGCTTTTTATCGTAGGTATAGCCCACAAAGATTTTCCCTAACCTCTGCTTCAGGTCTTCCATGTTTTCGGCTAGGCAGAGTATTGCCATAACCTCCGAAGCAGCTGTTATATCAAATCCGGTTTCGCGGGGTACCCCATGGGTTGTACCACCCAGCCCAACAATGATGTGGCGCAACGATCTGTCGTTCATGTCCATCACTCGCTTCCAGTGCACAGTACGGGGATCGATGCCAAGGGAACGCTTTTTGCTTTGTAAATTATTGTCTATTAGCGCAGCAAGAAGGTTGTGTGCCTTTTCAATGGCGTTGAAATCGCCAGTAAAATGAAGGTTGATATCTTCCATGGGAAGAACCTGTGAGTATCCACCACCGGTTGCTCCTCCTTTTATACCGAACACAGGGCCTAGCGAGGGTTCACGGAGAACCACTGTGGTTTGTTTACCAATTCGGTTAAGGCCTTGCGCCAAGCCAATTGATACTGTTGTTTTCCCCTCTCCGGCAGGTGTTGGTGAAATGGCCGATACCAGTATCAACTTGTTTTGCTGATACTTTTCCTTGTCGATGTAGCTCAAGGGAATTTTGGCTTTATACTTACCGTAAGGTATTAAATCGTCAGGATTGATGCCCAGAATTCCGGCTATCTCGGTTATGGGCTTCATTTTAGCTTCGTGTGCAATTTCAATATCGCTTTTCATAGTAAAAATGATTTAGGTTATTCAGGGAAAGTGTTATTAACTTATGTAGATTTCATCATACAAGTTTTACCAATTATGAATAACAAGTTACAGCAAAATTTGTTTATGGGCAACTTTGCTTACGGTTTATATCTTGCCAGGGTAAGGATTTCCTGATAATCCTTTATAAGCATTAGCCTCTGAAGATCGATATTTTTGTTTCGCTCCATAAAGCGCTCAACAATTCGGTAGCCTATCCAAACTGCAGCCCTTCCGGGCGATTCCTGTGGAAACCCCGATGTAAATGGAGCATCGTTTATCATCTTGTTGATGTCAACAGTATTGGTGGTAAAGAGCAGCTTATTTTCAATAAGGTGAGTCCACATGGCAGACTCGTTATTTAGGCACCACTTGTACTGCTGTGGTGTAAAACCAAAAATTAGGGAGTCGGGTTGATATGGGAGCATCCGCTTGGTTAGGTACATGATTTGCCCTTCGTAAATCATGTTACTCAGTAGGTTGTTGATTGAATCGTGGAAAGGGAAAGCGCTGTACAGCCAGGCCCGCATAACATCCGATGGAACTTTACCGGGGTGCATCTTACGTTGCTGGTAAACAGGTATGCCAAGCAGGGAATACTGTATGGTATTTCTACCCAAATAGCGGTCGAGCCCCACGGCCACCAAACTATCATCTATTGCCAATGATAGGTTATAACCTGAAATATAGGTGTAAACCTTTGGTAGTGGTTTGCTTGGGAAAAAGAAAGAGTACCTCGCGAACGCATCGCTAATCTCCTTTTCAAATGGAGCATTGGCTGGGAATACACTCTCAACCATTCTGTTGGCGTTTTGTACCATGGTATCGGTGAGGAATAACCCTAAGTACCTGTAAAAATCGGGGGAATCGTTCTTCCCAATTCGTATAATGCCCTCAGTAAACAGTTTTGTGAAACTTGTGTGCTTTTGATAAACAATAGGGAAGGCTTTTTCAATGCTGTCAGGATTAATACTAAAAAGCTCTTTCTCGAACCTGGTAATGGAAACAGGTTCAACATCTCTAGGGGGTTGAATTGAGTCGAATCGGTTTTCCTTACAGCCCTGAATGGCCAAAACGGTAATGGCTGCTACTATCCATTTGTTCCTCATGGTGTTTAAGTTTTTAAAAGCAGAACAAAGATAGTAAATACATGGATAAAGGATAAAGGATAAAGGATAAAGGATAAAGGATAAAGAATGTCTAGTCCTGAAATAAGTGACCCGTCCTGAAAAATGTCTACATAAAATTTTGTGAATAAAAAACGATTTGATAAAACTTCTTTACCATTTGATGGCTATCTTTGAATGGATTATAGTCAATTGAGTTAGGACTGTAAAGCATTTGGGGTTTAATGCTTAATTTTTAAGCTATGATTGATGTTGCTCAGGTATTTGGTTTGCTCGGTTCAATAACTGCGGCAAGCTTATTCTTTCCACAAGTTTATACTTCATGGAAAACCAAAAAGACCCACGATTTGGCTTGGTCTGGAATTGCTATTGGTCTGCTGAACGGAGTTTTTTGGATTGTTTATGGCCTAATCCGTTTAGATCCCTTCATATACGTAACAAACACAATACTATTCATTGGCGCATTCCTGTTGCTTATTCTTAAGAAACGTTACGGTTAATCTAGGCTCAGTGACCGCAGTTTATTCACTACATTTTCTATTACTTTCCTATTGTATTGAGAATTTGTGGGTTTACCCCATCGGTTAATAACTTGTTAGTAACCGATGTTTGAATGTGAAAAAACACTATGGGATGCAGCTTCCGTTTCGCGAATTGAAATTCTACCTTTGCTTTGCAAAAACAAATAAAAATGGCCGGAGAGAGAAAAAGTACGGGAAAAAAGCCATATTCACCAGCTAAACCAATGGTATCGGAGCTAGGTAAGGTTCCCCCGCAAGCGGTTGATATTGAACAGGCAGTACTTGGCGCTATAATGGTTGAAAAGGATGGTGTAATTATTGCAAGCGAGATCCTTAAGCCCGAATGTTTCTATAAGGAAGCACACCAAATTATCTTTAAAGCCATTCAGGATTTATCGGCAAGGCTTGAACCAATCGATATTTTCACGGTAACCGAGGAGTTGCGTAAACAGTCCAAGCTCGATGAGGTTGGCGGGGCAGCGTACATCACTGAGCTTAGCTCCAAGGTGGGATCTGCTGCACACCTTGAGTATCACTCAAAGATTATTGCACAAAAGTATATCCAGCGGGAACTTATTCGCGTTGCCACCGATATTGAACGACGTTCATTTGAGGATGATATTGATGTTGATGAGCTGCTGGACTACTCCGAAATGGAACTCTTTAAGGTGGCAGAGGGTAATATTAAAAGCGATACTCAACCCATTAGCAACATTGTAGTTAAAGCATTCAAGCAGATAGAGGAGGCTGGTAAGCGCGAGGATGGTCTTAGCGGAGTTCCATCTGGTTATACTGACCTGGATAGGTTAACCTCGGGTTGGCAAAAATCGGACTTAATTATTGTGGCAGCGCGCCCTTCAATGGGTAAAACAGCATTCGTACTATCCATGGCGCGCAATATGGCCGTGGAGTACGACGTTCCTGTGGCATTCTTCTCCCTTGAAATGTCAAACATTCAGCTGGTAAACCGTTTGATCATTGCTGAATCGGGCATCCCCTCGGAAAAAATACGCAACGGAAGGCTATCGAATGACGAATGGACTCAGCTAACCGTTAAAACCAAGCAGCTAGCCGATGCCAAGATTTTTATTGATGATACCCCCGCGCTCTCCATATTTGAGCTAAGGGCTAAGTGTAGGAGGCTTAAGGCGCAGCACAACATAGGAATAGTGATTATTGACTACCTACAGCTGATGACCGGCCCAACCGATACCAAGGGTAACCGAGAGCAGGAGGTTAGCACCATTTCCCGGTCGCTAAAGGCAATTGCAAAGGAACTCGATATTCCTATCATTGCCCTTTCGCAGCTAAATCGTTCAGTTGAAACCCGCGGGGGTAATAAGCGTCCGCAGCTCTCAGACCTCAGGGAGTCTGGTGCCATTGAGCAGGATGCCGACGTGGTTATTTTTATTCACCGCCCTGAGTACTATGGCTTTGATGTTGATGACAGCGGCAATTCAACCCTTGGCATTGCTGAAATAATTGTTGCCAAGCACCGTAACGGTGCAGTTGATGATGTTCGACTGCGATTCCAGAAGGAAATGGCTAAATTCTCCGATTTGGACGATATGACTATTATTCCCAATACTATTACTCCTACCTATACATCCTCTGCCCCCGTTACCTTTAGCTCAAAGATGAACAACGACCCTGTTGACGATTTTACGTTTAATCCCGGTAAGGGAATTGATAATACCAATATACCTTTTTAGGGTTAAAGGATTTTTTTAATCTCAACTAGCTCCCTCACCTCAAAGGTAACTTTGGCCTGGTGAGGGTTGCTTTTGGGGTTGAAATAAATTTGATCCATACCGAACTTCTTTGCTCCCAGTATATCTATCTCAAGGTCGTCGCCTATCATAATACTCTCGCCCTTACGGGCGTTAGCCTTTGATAATGCATACCCAAAGGCTCGCTTATCGGGCTTGTGGAATCCTGAGTGTTCCGATGTTACAACCCACTCAAAGTACTTATCAATGTTGCTTCTTTGCAGTTTAGGTAGCTGAACCTCTTTAAACCCGTTTGAGATAACGTGTAGCTTATACCTATTGGCCAGGTAATCGAGAGTTTCACGAGTGCCAGGGATTAGCGCAGTTTTTAAGGGCATAATGGTTAAGTACTCATCGCCAATGGTTTCGGCAAGGGGTTTGCTTTCAATACCATACTCAGCCAAGGTAATCTCAAACCGCTTGTAGCGCAGAACTTCCTTAGTCAACTCACCTTTAAGGTACTTATCCCACAGGTAATGGTTGTTTCGGTTAAAGCAGTCAATGAAAGTATCAGGATTAGGAAAAGCCAAGTCCAGCTTATGGTTAGCGTAGATTTCAGCAAGCGCATCGCGCATGTTCTGCTCAAAGTCCCATAGCGTTCTGTCTAAATCAAAAAAAATATGCTTGTAAGCGTTGTGCTTGAAGAAAAAGTTGAGTATCATGGTGTAGTATTAACGGCACAAAAATAGTTATAGTAATTAATGCCTGCAAACCTATAACTTCAGAATAGGAGTCAAGCAAGGTTACCCTTACTTTTTTACTTCATTGAGTTTGATTTCGTCTTATTTAAATGATAAATGTTAACTTGGGAAAAAGTCTGAATGAATTATTCATGTTTTGTTCAGAAAGCCTATGCCTAAGCATTAAAACTTAAATGTATAGATTTCTACAAAAAACCTTAACTTGTAAATGGAAATGGGCAATATTAAAATCTGTTATTTTATTAACAGTTAATTTTTGCCTTTGTATCTTTGAGCTGAAATTTTAAACCGTACTAGAATGAGCACATCAAATCCAACCATAAAAGTGCTGATGGTAGATGCAGCAAGTGGCTTTTACAAGGTGAACCGTTTCCAAGTGGGCGATTTTTTTGGGCCGATTGATTTGGGAATACATCTATCGCATAAGCATAACAGCTTAAACATAGGGGTTGGACTTTTAGCTGGTTCAATTTTTCCTGGTTCTAACCGCCTGATTGTAAACGGAATATCACCGTGTTGGCATGGTTTTTACATATCGTCGATGGGGGGTGCAGGTTTGGTATTCGATAACCTTGGAATAAATATGTTTTCCATTGTAGGTAAGGCTGCAGCACCGTCAATCCTTTATCTTAACCGTATTCATGGTGAGGAAATTGAGGTAGAACTTCTCCCTGTCCGGCCACGAACCATTTGGGCCGAGGGTCGTGGTGGGGTTTACTCCATGATGCAGTATGCACTCAACCAGTTTGGTAGCCGTTATGAGAATGAACCCCGAATACTTGCTACCGGGCCAGCATCGATGTACACCGATTTTGGCGCTATTGCCTCAGCTCCAATCCGTAAGAATGAGATTACCTATGTTGACACCTGGGCTGGCCGTGGAGGCTTTGGTACCAAAATGGTGCAGCAGCACAACATTGTTGCTATTATTTACGGTGGAACATATATCGATGAGGACTTCCGCGACCGTACCGTTGCCGATAGCTGGTTTGAGGATCGCTACCAGAAACGCCTTGCTGCCAAGGATATGGAGGCTACCACCAAGTATCGCTTCGATCCTAAGTTTGAAACCGGTGGAACCTTTGGCGTAAACTACGCCACCATGAAGGGCGATATTATGGCCTTCAACTATCGAACAATCTACATGACGGAGGAGGAACGCCTTAAAATCCATAACGATTTCATACTAAACCACTACCTTAAGCAGTTTAACGAGGAAACCATTAAAACCAAGCAGCAACGTACCTGTGGTGAACCTTGTGGGGCTGTATGTAAAAAAATGCACGGGGAGTTCAAAAAAGACTATGAGCCCTACCAAACCATGGGGCCTCTTTGCGGAATATTCGATCAGCGAGCTGCTGAGAAGTTAAACCACCATGCCGATATGCTTGGTTTCGATGCCATTTCGGTGGGTGGTGTGTTATCGTGGCTTATGGACTGCATGGCCGATGGTCTTGTAGAGCCTCAAGAACTTGGCGTGGCCGATATTCCCGTATTTACACCCAATGGTTTCCGTGTTGTGGAGGACTCAATGCATAACGCTAACATTGGAATTGCTTTACTCGACCAGATGGTGAATCCCAATGGAGTTTTTCACTTGCGCGAGGGGGCACGTAAGTTTGCCCGTCATCTTGCCCGGCGTAAGGGAACATCTGTACTCGATAAGTTTATATACATAGGTTTTGCGCGCTCCGGCTGGATGGTACCCAACCAGTACTGGACACCCGGAGTACTATCGCCCATGGCAATTATGGGTAAGTACTACATGTACTACGGAAAGGATTTTGTTCCTCCTCGTCAGTTGGGAAGGGAAAACGCTAAGCGCATGCTAAACGAGCTTGTAATGGATAACCTGGGAATGTGTCGCTTCCACAGGGCATGGGCTGAGGATATTCTCCCTGATGTAATTGAGCAACTTTACGGGTTAAAGGAAAAGTTTCAACGATCGATACTTCTTACTGCAAGCCGAATAAACAGCCGTAACGCATCCATATTCTGGGAAAGCGAAAGGAATATCGATTTTGTTTACTCCTTTCTAAGGAAAAAGAAGGAGGTTGATGGTGCAAGCAATCCTGAACTCGACAGATGGATAAAGTATTTTGAGGAGGACAAGCGAAGTGCTGCACTTGATTTCTGGTACGAAATCCATAAGGGCGTACATGAATCGCTTCTTGAATTTCATTAATAGTTATATTTGACGAAAAAAATGAAGATCATTCGTAGGATACTTTTTTTCATTGCGCTATTACTAGTTGCTATAGCTGCATTCCTTTACTGGGGTACTTATGAGGAAGGCGTAATGGCAGGGAAAATAATTCGTATTAGCCAGAAAGGTTTGATATTCAAAACCTATGAGGCCAAGTTAGGCCTTGAGTCGTTTGGCGCATTAAGGGGAACCAGCCCCATTGCTGAAACCTTCGATTTTTCGGTTGAACCCAGTAATCATGAACTTGTAAAGGAGCTAGAGCAGGTAGCTCTAAGTGGTGAAAGGGTAAACATACATTACAAGAAACGCTATATCAGGGTTCCCTGGCGGGGCAGCACCAAGTACTTTGCAACAAGAGTGGAACGTTTACAGAGGTAAAATAAAAAAGGCAGCCAAATGGCTGCCTTTCTACTTGGTATACTTGAAAGAATCCTAGTAATCCCTTCTGCCACCGCGACCGCCACCACGGCTATCGCGACCCTCGCGGCTGTAACCGCCACGACGTTCACCGTAACCACCGCCACGACGCTCACGGTTGAATCCACCACCGTTGCGGGGCTTGTCGGTTTTGGGTTTTGCTTCTGAAACGCTGATTACCTTACCATCGTATTCAGCGCCGGTAAGTTCCTCAATTGCAGTACGGGCCTCTTCATCATTGGCCATCTCAACAAAGCCGAATCCTCTCGAACGCCCTGTTTCCCTGTCGGTAATTACTTTGGCCGAGTTAATCTGGCCATACTCTTCGAAAAGTTGCCTTAGGTCGTCATCGTTAATGCGGTAACTCAGACCTGACACGTAAATGTTCATAAACTAAAATTAGATTGTGATTGATAAATAAATTGTTTTTTTGATTGAGGCCTTGCTTAACTGATGTTTTGTCGGGAATCGGCTAGATGCGGCAAAATATTCTGTGTTGAAGCGTTTCTCAATTCGCTGCAAAGGTAGTGCAATTAATTTAACAATCACCATTTTCGGAAAATTATTTTTACAAGGGAAAGGCAAGGAAGCTTAAGTCAGATATTAGGAACCCAAAAGTGTATTCTTGAAACTCAATCCAAATCAAAACCATGTGCACTAACATTTTTAAAAAAAAGTGGGTACCTGAATGGGCACCCACTGATTAAGAGAAGTATAATTGATTTTTACTTGGTTGCTTCTTCCAACCTACGCATAATGGAGAAGATGAAAATTGCCGAGAGTAAGCAGCAAACAATAAAGATTGTCCAGAGCTGCCATAGCTCAATTCTTTCCCAGAAGAAGCTGCCTACAAAAAGCAACTTGTTTCCAATGGCAGTAGCAAGTAGCCAACCACCCTGCATTAATCCCTGGAAGCGTTGAGGAGCAACCTTTGATACAAACGACAATCCCATTGGGCTGAGGAATAACTCAGCAATGGTTAGAATCAGGTAGCTGCTAATTAGCCAGTAAGGCGAAACCCTGCCCCATTCGGTTAGCCCTTGCGCCTCAATGGTTTTGGGAGCTATTAGGTGAATTGAACTCAACAGCACAACCACAAATCCAATTGCAGCAATTATCATCCCTATACCTATTTTCTTAGGGGTTGAGGGCTCAATATTCCGTTTGTTCATCCAGGCAAAAGCACCCATAACAGGGAATGTAAGCACTACTATGAACAATGGGTTAAACGATTGGAAAACCTCGGGGGCAATTGGGTTGGAAGCCCCAAATTTGATAGCCTGGTAGTAGGTTAGGTAACCAAGGCCAAGAAACATTACCAGTCCAATCATTCTCTCACGAATCTGTTTACGGGCAAACATTAACACCAACCCAGCAATGGTGCCAATAAATGAAAGCATTGACCATATGTTGAAGAAGATATTGGTGAAAGGTCCAACCTCCTTAACGGTATAGTCGCGGGCAAATAGGGTCAAGGTTAAACCGTTCTGGTGGAACGACATCCAGAAAAAGATTACAACCACAAATACGAGTAGAAGCGAGGTAACCTTTGGAAGTTCTTCCTTGGTTGACATCATGAACATCATGGCCACAAAGCCAAAGAATAGACCAATGGCCAATCCTAAAGCAATTTCGGCTCCGAGTAACCAGAAAATCGCTCCAGTCAATAATACAAGGGCAATGGGTACAATTACGTTTAGAAGGTTCTTTTTGGTAAATAGCGATCCCGCAGCTGGTGTAGTGCTAACTTTTTTCTCCTTATTGGGTAATTTTTTGTTGAAAATTACATATACAAGTAGCGAGATCACCATTGCAACTGCAGCAACACCAAAAGCCCAGTTATACCCGCGCGAAAAGGCATCAATGTATTTATGAGCAAAATCGGTGAGCTGTTCAGTACCGGTAATAGTGGCACCCGAAACCTTGCTGGCAAGGCTTTCGAACTTTGCGAGCGACTCAGGATCGGTTACCTTACCGTTTAGGAATGCATGGCAAAGCGAGGGTAGGCTGGCATCGTGCTCAAAGCCTTGGCTGCGAAGGAACCAGTTACGGATACCGGTTGCAACAAATGGGGCAAAGAATGCACCTACATTTATACCCATATAAAAAATCATGAAACCAGTATCGCGAACCTTTGAGTATTCAGGGTTGTCGTACATCTGGCCAACTACTGCCTGCAGGTTACCTTTGAATAAGCCATTCCCAAATGCAATGATGAAAAGCCCAAGTAATGTCATGGTTAGGCTCATGCCAGGCATGGCAATCATTGCGTAGCCCCCAAACATAATGATTATCCCCAGCAGAATTACTGTTTTATACCTATTGGTTGCATCGGCTATTAATCCACCAATAAGGGCTAACGCATAAATGGCAAAGTAAAACCAGCTGTAGTAACCACCGGCTTCCTCGGCCGATAGGCCATACTTGGCTTGGAGAAATAACACCAGGATGGCCATCATGGTGTAGAAACCGAAACGCTCTCCCATGTTGGAGAAGAACGCTACCAGTAGTCCTTTAGGATGATTTTTCAACATATAAATTATGGTTTTGGTTTATCTTCAATTTTTCAAGATTGACAAAAATAGTATTTAATGGTTTATTTCCAAATCCACAAATTATGTTGTATAATGTTTTTGTTAAGCTTATTTTACCTAAATGTTAAAAGCGATAACCATTTATTGGTTTTAATTTGTAAATACAATTAACCGAAGTGCCATGATTTAACAGATTCAGACGGGATTAGAGGAATGAGTAGGAATGAGCGGAATATGATGGAGTTAGAGGAAGTTAGAGGGGGTTAGAACTAGTGAAAAGTGAAAAGTGAAAAGTTAAAAGAAGAATTGAGGATATGAGGGGGTTGGAGAGCTTTATGTTCGTGAACCGTGAACCGTGAGCCGTGAACCGGAAGAATTAAGAATATGACGGAGATATAGGGAGTTATAGGGAAGTTGAACTGTTAAATCTAAATACCATGGATTAACATAATCAACCGGGTTAAAAAAAGGGAGAGGGATACATTTATAGAGGAGATTCATCAATGGATTTTTTACAATTGACCTGTTCAGGATAAACAATCGGGAAAAATTAGTAACTTAGCACTATAGCCTGAATCAATGAAAGTATTCAAAACAAGCCAGATCAAAAGCATCGATGCTTATACCATAGAAAACGAACCCATTGAGTCAATTGATTTGATGGAACGGGCTGCAACAGCCATTTTCAACTGGTTTCGAAGCAAATACCATAAGAATCGAAGGATTAAAATCTTTTGTGGCCCCGGTAATAACGGGGGCGATGGGCTTGCATTGGCTCGTTTGCTAATTAATACGGGCTTTAACGCGCACTGTTACTACTTAAAAGCCGATTCTTACTCAGCCGACTTTTTAACAAATCTTGATCGTCTAAAGGAGTTAACGCCGGAATTATTTTTAGTTAAACATCAATCCGATTTTCCTGAAATTCATACCGATGATCTGGTAGTTGATGCCCTATACGGTTCGGGGCTTAGTCGATCCATTGAAGGGGTTGCTGCTCAACTAATTGAGCATATCAACTCATCGGGGGCTAAGGTTATCGCTATTGATATTCCCTCGGGTCTTTTTGGCGAGGCCAATCCAGTACCCAACAATAACCCTGTGGTAAAGTCCGACTACTGTCTTAGCTTACAGTTTCCCAAGCTGGCTTTTTTTATGCCAGAAAATGAGCAATTTTTAAAGCGCTGGGTAGTTCTACCCATTGGTCTGCATACGGAGGCTATTGAAAATACGGCTACACCGTACCATTATACCACGGCAAGTAGTATCAAAACCGATTTTTTCCAGTTGTCAACCTTTGCCCATAAAGGGACTTACGGGCATGCTCTAGTTATTGCAGGTTCCAACGGGATGATGGGAGCGGCTTGCCTATGTGCTAAATCGGTTGTGAGGAGTGGGGTAGGATTAGTAACAATGCATATTCCCAAGGTAGGCTATACCATTGCCCAGGTAAATGTTCCTGAAGCCTTAACTAGCATCGATAGCTGTGAAACTCACATTACCCAATTCCCTGAGTTGGATCGATATCAAGCGGTTTGCGTGGGCCCAGGCATTGCACAAAGTACCGAAACCGATCAAATGCTCGTCAAGTTGATTAAAACCTGCCAATTACCTTTGGTGGTAGATGCCGATGGACTAAACTTACTTTCAAGGAATATTGATGTACTCAATAGTGTTAACAATGCATTGATTTTAACACCACATCCCGGAGAGTTCGATCGACTTTTTGGGAAATCGCAGTGTAGCTGGGAGAGGCTTGAACGTGCAAGAGAAATGGCACAAAAATACGGGGTGATAATTGTTCTAAAAGGAGCCTACACAAGGGTAGTATTGCCCAGTGGCAATGTTCATTTCAACTCCACAGGAAATCCGGGGATGGCAACCGGAGGAAGCGGCGATGTTCTTAGTGGAATAATTACCGGATTGCTTGCTCGTGGGCTTCCCCCGGCCGATGCTGCCATTACCGGTGTTTATATCCATGGCCTTGCAGGCGACTTGGCCGCCGACGAATTTGGACAAATTAGCTTGTGTGCTTCGGACATTGTGAACTATATTTGTAAAGCATTCCAACACATAACCAACAATGATGAGTAAAAATCTTTTCTTAGCAGTTCTATCCCTTGTATTATTGGGCTGTAATAGTAAAACTATTCAAGTTGAACCGGCTGGTAAAACAATTGACTATAAAAAAGTTGCAGTTTACTATTCGTTACCCCGAACAGTGGTTTACGTAAAGGTTGTTAGCTCTCAAAGCGAATATTTCCCCGGCCCATATGCCGATTATGCCAAAAAGTTTTTGGGTATCGACGGGGTAAGTAATACCGAAAAGGTTGAGTATCTAATTGAGAAAATAGATGTAGAAACCACCGCTGAACCGGATCCCAAAGCAGTCTTTGCTATTTACCCATCGGGAAAGGGTTATGGTAACTTTATAAATCTTTCTAATGAAGGGTTAATATTACCTGTTAACCAAACCCCTGAAAGTAGAGCCATTGCTAAAAACAAAGAAGTAAGCAGTAAAGGAGAGGTAATTTATAAGGATTTATCGGTTAACCCTTTTGTTGCCGAGGAATCAACTACATTTTATGGTAGAACCCTGCGCGACAGTGTTTACGTAAGGGTGCCCATACAGCGTTCAATGACCATTGAACGCAACCTTGAGGAAAAAGCTAAGGAGGCAGCCGATTTTATTTTTAGCATCCGAAAAAAAAGGCTCGATTTTCTTACCCCTGATATCGACCATCCATTCAGTGGCGATGCACTTAAGTTGATTTTGAAGGAACTTCAAAGGCTGGAGGACGAATATCTGGCACTATTTGTAGGTAAAAGGTTTACTCACACATTCACTCAAACCTATAGCTTCATTCCTTCGAACACCGAAGGCGAGAGCGCTATCCTTTTCCGTTTTTCCGAAAGCAAAGGATTGCTTTCATCAACCGACCTTTCCGGACGCCCAATACTCATTGAGTTTGATCAACCTGAATATCCTGAGAATATTGATGCTACTAAGAATAGCCTGGAAACCATTGCTTTAAAAGCCAAAATCGACAGGTTTTACTACAGGATACCCGTTGCAGTTAACATGAGAGTTATTGATGGCAAGCAGCTACTTGTTGAAAAGCGTTTAAGCATATTCCAGTATGGACTGCTAGCCCAACTGCCTGTTAATTTTCCAGGTAAGTGATTAAGGATTTGCTACTGTATTTAGTTTACTTACAAACTTTGCCCGAAAATCTTCCCATTTCTGGGTTTTGTAAGCATCGCTTTCAATGTAAGCCATTATTGGTTCTAGCTGTTCAGGAGTAAGGTATCCGGCAATGTAGGTAATTAGGTTATTGTTCTCGTCCATAAACACTATTGAGGGATACGATAACCTTCCTTGTAGAATAGCTATAGCAAACTCATGCGGATTGCGTTGCCCCTGCCCCTGCCCCTTATTCTTGTATACCTTACCTTTATATGTTATATCTTTTGAACCTTCGGCATTGAACTTTACGGCATGAAACTTTTGGGTGAGGTACGAGGCTATTACAGGGTTGGTAAAAGTATTCTCATCCATCTTCTTACACCAGCCACACCAGTCGGTATAAACATCGATGAATATTTTTCGGGGCGTTTTTTCGTTTACCTCAAAAGCCCTATCTATTTCAATCCAGTTGATTTTTGTTTCTTGTGCTATGGAAACCGAAGCGGATATGCCAAGCATCCAAATAGTTAAAACCCAGATTCTGTTTTTCATGGTTTTGATTTTGGTTAACGGTAAATGAGTTCAAAAATAATGCCTTAATATCACTTTGCATCACCATCTTTATACCAGCCTGAGTAAAAGAGGTAGTTGCGGGCAATACGCTCATTGGTTTCGCGGCTAAGTTCAGGGGCAACCTTTTTGACAAAACGGGCTGGAACTCCTGCATAAACACATGCGGGTTCAACAACAGTGTTCTCCAATACCAGTGCGTTGGCAGCAACTATTGCTCCTTCGCCAACTTTAGCGTTGTCCATAACAGTACAACCCATTCCTAGCAAGGCTCCCCGGCTTACCTGGGCGCCATGAAGTATTACACCATGTCCAATCGATACATCATCGCCAACCTCGATGGTTGTTTTCTGGTAGGTAGTGTGAAGCACCGCATTATCCTGGATATTAACCCTGTTACCTATTCTAATGGAGTTAACATCGCCACGAAGCACAGCGCCGTACCAAATACTGCAATCATCGCCAATTTCAACATCACCTATTATCACTGCAGTCTCAGCAATAAAGCAGTTCTTACCAATTTTAGGTGTAATTCCCCTCAAGGGTTTGATTATTGCCATACCATTTTGTAATTTACTGCAAATTTACTACTTACTAACAGTTATCGTGCCGGTTGAGTTCAAAAAGTTTGTGAACATTAGAGTTTATGGCGATCTGAACGATTTTTTGCCACAAGGCAAAAAGCATAAGGATCAGCGTGTAGGTTTTTTTGGGATGCCCACTGTAAAGGACTTGGTTGAATCGATAGGGGTTCCGCATGTTGAGGTTTTTCTGATTTTAGCCGATAGCCTACCGGTTAAATTTGATTACCGTCCTGCTAACGGCACACTAATTTCGTGTTACCCAAAATTTACTTCATTGCCATTATCGGCAATTGCTTTAAGACCTGATTTTGAAAAGCCCCCCAGGTTTATTCTTGATGTTCATTTAGGTCGACTGGCCGCATACCTCCGCTTTTGCGGAATCGACACACTATACGATAAGTCGTTTAATGACAATCAGATACTTGATATTGCACAAGCCGATGGCCGAATTATTCTGACCCGCGATAAGGGTATCCTGCGTAACGGCCAAGCCCAATTTGGATATTTTCTCAGAAACACCAATCCTCAGCTGCAGCTTGCCGAGGTGGTTCATTACTTTGACCTTGCTCACTACCTTGATCCGTTTTCAAGGTGCTCACTGTGCAATGGTGAGGTAGAACAGGTTGATAAATCCATGGTTAAAAACTTAGTTCCTTCAACTACCTACCAGATTTACAGTGAGTTTTTTCAGTGTTCCAGATGTGGGCAGGTTTACTGGGAAGGACCTCACTTTATCAGGATTTCCAAGCTGCTTAGTAGGTATTCAAAGTAATTATTAGCTTATTTTTATGGTTAAGGTAAAAATGAAAAACATGCCGTAAAATATGTTTTAAAACGATTGCTGTGTATAAAAAAGCCTAATTTTGTGTCATAAATAAATAAGTAGTAATCAATATAACATTCTGGATATCAGATTTATATAATTCAGGATGTTTAAAAACTAAACAGCATCTTTATGGATAAACAAAAAAGTGTCCAAGAGCTGGACGAGGTTGTTGTTCGATTTTCAGGTGATTCCGGCGATGGTATGCAGCTTACCGGAACCCTGTTTGCCGATGCATCGGCACTTTTTGGTAACGATGTAAGCACTTTCCCCGATTACCCATCGGAAATACGTGCCCCACAGGGCACCATTGGTGGCGTATCGGGTTTTCAGGTGCACTTTGGAAACCGAAAAGTTAATACCCCTGGCGATTTTTGCGATGTGTTAATTGCAATGAACCCTGCAGCCCTAAAAGCCAACGCCAAATGGGTAAAACGTGGCGGTATGATTATAGTTGATGCCGACCAGTTTAATGAAAAGGGGTACCAGCGTGCCGGCTACAAAACTTTCGATGCAGTATCGGAGTTAAACCTGCAGGATTACAAGGTGATTTTTGCTCCCATTACAAACCTTACCAAGGAAAGCCTTAAGGATAGCGGATTGGACAATAAGAGCATCATCCGTAGTAAGAACATGTTTGCCTTGGGTATGGTTTACTACATATTCGATAGGCCATTAAACTTTACCGAGAAATTCTTTGAAAAGAAATTTTCCAAAAAGCCCGAAGTAGTTGAAGCAAACAAGAAAGTTTTACGCGATGGGTTTAACTACGCCGCAAATATTCAGGCCATTGCTAGCACCTATAAAGTAAAGCAGGCAACTACTTTACCCAAGGGTAAATACCGTAACATTAATGGAAACACGGCTACCGCATGGGGTTTAATAGCAGCTGCCGAAAAAGCGGGCTTACCCCTGTTTTGTGGTTCATACCCCATTACTCCCGCCACTGAAATTTTAATAGAGCTAGCCAAACGTAAGGATTTAGGCGTTAAAACCCTTCAAGCTGAGGATGAAATTGCTGGAATATGTACTGCAATTGGCGCTGCATATGCCGGGAACTTTGCAGTCACCACTACATCGGGCCCTGGGCTTTCACTGAAATCTGAAGCAATAGGGCTTGCCGTAATGACGGAACTTCCTTTAGTTATAGTTGATGTTCAACGCGGTGGCCCTTCAACCGGTTTGCCAACCAAAACCGAGCAATCCGACCTTATGCAAGTTCTCTGGGGACGTAATGGCGAGGCGCCAGTGGTAGTAATTGCCGCCAGTACCCCAAGCAACTGCTTCGATTACGCTTTTATGGCAGGTAAAATTGCCATGGAGCATATGACTCCTGTAGTACTTTTAACCGATGGTTATATTGCCAACGGCTCTGAGCCATGGCGCATTCCAAGCATGAAGGATTACCCTGAAATAAAACCACCTATTGTTCCAGAGGGAACCGAAGGGTATATGCCCTATGCTCGCGATGAAAAACGCTTAGCGCGTGGTTGGGCTTTCCCCGGTAAAAAAGGTATTGCCCATAGAGTGGGGGGCTTGGAAAAGGATTTCCTAAAAGGTACCGTTTCACACGACCCAACCAACCACCAACGAATGGTCGATATCCGTGCTGCAAAGGTTCAGCGTGTTCAGGAGTTCATCCCTGAGCAGCAAGTGATTGGCGACCCCGAAGGCGACCTGCTTGTTATTGGTTGGGGCGGAACATTCGGTCATCTGTTCGATGCAGTTCAGGAAATGCGTGCAAACGGAAAAAAAGTTTCACTGTGCCATTTCAACTACATAAACCCCATGCCCAAAAATGTTGCCGACATTTTTGGTCGTTTCAAAAAGCTTGTGGTATGCGAGTTAAACATGGGGCAGTTTGCTAACCACTTACGAATGAATTATCAGCAATTCAACTACCTACAGTATAACAAGGTTCAGGGTCTACCATTCACCGTGGTGGAGCTGGTTGAAAAGTTTAACCAAATTTTGGAGGGTAAATAGCCATGGAAGAACAATATATGAATTACACCCCACAGGATTTTAAGAGCGATCAGGAAGTGCGTTGGTGTCCGGGTTGTGGCGACCACGCCATTCTGAATGCCGTACAAAAAGCCTTACCCGAGGTATCAAAACAGTTAAAGTATAACCTTGAACGCTACGTATTTGTCTCTGGTATTGGTTGTTCCAGCCGTTTCCCCTACTACGTTAATACCTTTGGTTTCCATGGCATACATGGTCGTGCATCGGCCATAGCAACCGGAGTAAAGGTGGCAAACCCAACGCTGAGCGTTTGGCAGGTTACTGGCGATGGCGATGCCCTTGCCATTGGAGGTAACCACTTTATCCACGCAGTAAGGCGTAACATCGATATTAACATCTTACTTTTCAACAACCAGATTTACGGGTTAACCAAAGGTCAGTACTCACCAACCTCGCCACTTGGAGCAATTACCAAAACTTCACCATTTGGTACGGTTGAGCATCCTTGCCGCCCAGGTGAACTGGTTATTGGCGCTCAGGGAAAGTTTTTTGCCCGTTCGCTCGATGTTGATGTTAAGCTTACCGCTGAGATTATGGTTGAAGCTGCTAAGCACGATGGCACGTCGGTTGTTGAAATTCTTCAAAACTGCGTCATTTTTAACGATGGGGCTTACGATTACATAACCGACCGTGAACATCGCGACGATAGAGTGATTGTTCTCCGTCATGGCGAAAAAATGGTATTCGGAAAAAACAGGGATAAAGGACTAATTCTCAGCGGACTGAGCCTTAAGGTTGTAACCATTGGCCAGGGTGGCTTTACCATGGACGATATACTTGTGCACGATGCCTATAACCCAAATCCTGGTGTTCACATGATGCTTGCCAACATGGAGTACCCCGATTACCCTGTAGCCCTTGGTGTAATCCGTAACGTAAAAGACTCTACCTACGATGATAACGTACGCGACCAAGTGCTTGAAGTGATGAAAACCGCCAAGATTAAGTCAGTTGACGATTTACTCAACAGTGGCGATACCTGGGAAGTATAAAACCTTATTATCTCTTTTTAATAAATTAAGGCTGCCAACTTCAGGCAGCCTTTTTTCAATATTTTTTTTCACTATTACGCTGAACATTAGTTTATTTAGTTAATAAATGCTAAATTTGCTTATTTGATGATTTAAAAGTTTAATGCAATTGGTTGCAAAGTATGGTAAAGCAAAAGTTTATTAAGGCATTAATCGCACTGCAATTTATTCTTAGTTTCTCAGTTAGCGAGGTTAAGGCTCAGGATAGTTTCAAGCAAATCTTTAGCGATGCAGAGTATTACTTCTTCCTTCAGGACTTCAAGGAGGCACTTCCCCTTTACCAGAGCCTATACCAACAAGATTCTACCAATGCCAATATCCTTTACAAGCTAGGTATGTGTTACCTGAACATACCCGGTTTGAAACAGAATGCTATACCTTACCTAGAAAAAGCATCAAAGAATGTAAACCCTAAATACCGTGAAGGGTATTACCGCGAGACTGCCGCGCCCATTCAAACCTATTTTTACCTGGGACAAGCCTACATGGTAAATTTTAAGTTTGATGATGCCCTGCTGGCTTTTCAGAAGTTCAAGGATAATATTGATGTTAAAGATGTTTACAACCTCGACTATGTTAACCAGCAGATAAAAGCATGCGAGGTGGCTCGCAATTTCATTTCCAGGCCAATTGTGATGAAAACCGAACATATCGACCTGTTTCCCGATAGGAATAAGAATTGCAATTACCCAGTAATATCAGGCGATAGGCAAACCATGGTGTTTACGGTTAAGGAAAAATTCTATACTGCAGTATACTATTCCCGGTGGATTGATGGCAAGTGGAGTTCACCAAGGAATATTACACTTGACCTTAGGGTTGAGGGCGAACTTTATACTACCGCCCTTAACTACACCGGCGATTACTTGATTCTTTTTGTCAATGAAGTAACCTCCGGCAACCTATACTACTCAACGCTGGTAGGCGATAAGTGGCAACCCGTTAAAAAGTTACCAGCACCAATCAATTCAAAGGATTGGGAGACCTTTGCGTCGCTATCGGTCGATGGCAAACAGATGTATTTTGTTTCGAACCGGAAAGGTGGCTATGGCGGAACCGATATTTACATGTCCAGTTTGCAGCCCGATGGCAAATGGAGCAACCCAATAAACCTTGGTCCACAGGTCAATACCCCATACAACGAGGAGTCGCCAATTGTATGCCCCGACGGACGAACGCTTTACTTTGCCTCGCAGGGGCATAACAGCATGGGAGGATTCGATATTTTTTACAGCCGAAAGATTGATGGTAATTCCTGGTCTATGCCCATAAATCTTGGGTATCCATTTAATACACCTGACGATGAGTTTTACTTTTACCCCCTCGATTCACTTTCTGGCGTAATGCCGATGGCCATTTCCAATCAATCAACCTTTTACGAACTTTACAAGGTAAACATCTACCCCAGTATATCACGTAAGATAGAACTCTTTGGCAAGGTTAATCTCTCTGACAATGCCGATATTAAATCCGACAGTATCGCTATTTTAGTTAAAGATACTGCAAACAACCTTATTGCCATGGCTTTACCCTTAAGCGATGGAACTTACAGCGTTGCAATTAAGCCTGGCAGATACTCCCTTGAGGCTACCAGCCAATTTTACGTAATGAACCCACTGCAGCTTCACATACCCACCACCTATAACCAGGAAAAGTATCTATTAGATATCAACCTTGATGCTAAGCCAATAACCAAAGAGGAGGTGATTCGGTTCAACTATGTACTTTTCGATTTTGACAGCTACGAGCTGAAACGCGATGCACAGTTTGAACTTGAAAAGGTTTACAAGCTCATGACTGATTATCCCGACTTGTATATCGAGGTGATTGGCCATACTGACAGCAAGGGCTCACCCATGTACAATCTCATGCTTTCGGCCCGTAGGGCAAATGCCGTAGCTGAGTACCTGGTTAATAAGGGAATTGACGAAAAACGATTTGTAGTAAGGGGTATGGGCTCACTGGTAAGCTTTGCCGCTAACACCAACCCCGACGGTTCCGATAACCCCAACGGCCGTAAGCTAAACCGACGAGCCAGCATTAGGGTATTTAACCCAAACAAGAACCTAAAAATTGAGTTTGTTGATGTTCCCGAACACCTCAAACCTCAAACCCAGAACTATACCATAATGCTTGCACCTATCGACGATACAATTTCTCCTGATCTAATTAAAGCCATTGAGAAGAAGTTTAATATCAACCTTCGTGAGTTTGTAATTGGATCACGACGATTGGTTTGTATGAATGTTTACAAGTCAAAGGCCGACGCCATTGAGCATCTCAATACCATTATTGATATGGGTGCATCAAGGGCCGTGCTGGTAAATGAGGTTGAACTTCAACGCCTTGTGGCTGCTTTGCAGAAAAATCTTATAACAAAACAAAGCGTTTTTACCATTCTTGTTGCCACAAGCGAGATACCCTTAACGCTCGACTTTTTCCGGGGGCTATATGTAACCGAGGAGGTTGGTAACGACGGGTTATACCGTTACTACTTTGGAGCCTTCAATGAGAAAGCTAAGGCTACCGAGATGCTGGAAAAGGTAAACTCAATGGGATTCCCCAATGCAATTCTGGTAAAACTTGAGAAAAGGTAATGGAGGGTAATGTTTTAGAAAACAGCGTTGTAAAGCTTCGTGCACCTGAACCAGAGGATGTCGATTTGCTTTACAGCTGGGAAAACAACATGGAAATATGGAAGGTCAGTAATACGCTTACGCCTTTCTCAAAATACCTGCTCAAAAAGTATATAGAGACATCGCATTTAGACATATGGGAATCCAAGCAGCTACGGCTGATTATTGAGGCTAAGGATCAGAACTCGCTTATGAATGTTCCGGTTGGCCTTGTTGATTTGTTCGATTTTGATCCCTACCATTTGCGGGCGGGCGTTGGTGTTTTGATAGCCAAAAACGAAGACCGCAGAAAAGGTTATGCTACTGAGGCTTTAAACGTGCTAATCCGATATGTATTTGAGGTACTACAGCTAAACCAGCTCTATGCAAATGTGTCGGCAAGTAATGTTATTAGCTTGCGCTTGTTTGAGAACCTTGGTTTTACTAAGGTTGGTGTAAAAAAGGATTGGTTAAAAACATTGAATGGATGGGAGGACGAGGTTTTACTTCAGCTATTAAATCCTAAACCTCGCCTACCCAAAAGTTAAAACTGGCGATAATTTTAGCCTTACTGGTTAAAATTGAAAGTGCTCCTCAACATTTTTCCAAAGCATTGCTGCTTCAGGGTTCTTGTTGCAGAACTCATTGGTATGCTTGCAGTACGAGTATTCGTTTTGCCATTCCTTACCGTATGCAACAATTTCCGCTAATGCGTTGGCAATGTACTCTACTTCGGCATTGGTTGTTGTTGGATGTAACGACCATCGAACCCATCCGGGTTTTTCGGACAAGTCGCCTTTATTGATTAAATCAGTAATCCGATGCGATTGCTCCTTGCTTACATTAAGTAGGAAATGTCCGTATGTGCCTGCGCACACGCACCCTCCACGCATTTGTATGCCATAGCGCTCGCTAAGTAGGGTTACAATAAGGTTGTAGTGCAAGTTATCAATATAGAACGAAATTGCTCCAATTCGATTTAGGCAGTTATCGGCTAAAATGTGTAACCCTTTAATTTTACTCAACCGTTCAAGGGCAAGGTGAACTAGCTCCTCTTCGCGTTTTTCGATATTCTCAACACCCATTTGCTCCTTCAAACGAATGGCTAATGCGCTACGGATTGCTTGCAAAAAGCCCGGAGTACCTCCATCCTCGCGTCGTTCAATATCATCAATATATTTATACTCACCCCATGGGTTTGTCCAGTCAACCGTGCCACCTCCGGGTTGATCGGGCACACGGTTTTTGTAAAGGTTTGAGTTGAAGATGAGAACGCCTGAGGCACCAGGGCCACCCAGAAACTTATGGGGCGAAAAGAAAATGGCATCTAAACGCTCCATGGGATCGGCAGGATGCATATCAATTTTTACGTATGGTGCCGATGCTGCAAAATCTACAAAGCATAAACCCCCAGCCCCATGCATGATTTTAGCAAGCTCATGGTAGGGGGTTTTTATTCCGGTTACATTGCTGCATGCGCTAAATGAACCAATTTTCATTGGTCTATCATTGTATCGCTCCAGTGTTTCGCGGAGTTTCTGGGGCGATACCAAAAGATCCTTATCGGGTTCAACCACTACAACCTCAGCAATGGTTTCGTACCACGATGTTTGGTTGGAGTGATGCTCCATGTGTGTAACAAAAACCACGGGCCTTTCCTTGGGGTTTTTGAATACAAAGCTTTTGTTCTTAAGGCCAAGTATTCTTTGAAATTTGTTAATTGACGATGTCATACCAAACCCTGATGTAACAATTACATCCTCGGGGCCAGCGTTAACATGTCGTTTAATCTCTTTCAGGGCATAGTGATAAGCCTCTGTCATGAACTTTCCGGTAAAGCTACTCTCGGTATGAGTATTGGCAACCATTGGCCCAAAAAGATGGAGCATTTTTTCCTCTATAGGCCTGTATAGCCTGCCACTGGCAATCCAGTCGGCATATATTAGTTTCTGTTCACCATAAATGGTTTTATAGGTAGCATCGATACCTACAATGTTTTTACGGAATTGCTCAAAATACTTTTCAAGGTTACTCATATCTTAGTTATATTTTATTCCTTAGCTCAGGGAAGCCATCTAGGGTTATCCATCCTTTTCCCTCAGAAAGCCACAAAATTAAATGCTTTAACCCGTTAGTTACCAACAAATATTCGGCATTCAGCGCATAGTTATACCTGCATATCTGATCAACAACCTCGTTGGTAATTTCCACGTTAGGCGCTTTACATTCCGCAAGTAGTATTGGCTCGCCTTTTCGGTTATAGACTACAACATCGGCTCTATGGTTTACGCCATTGAATGAGAAACTTACCTCAACACCTATCAATCCTACTGGTAAGTTTAAATCGGTTATCAGGTAGCTAAGTAAATGCTGACGAACCCATTCTTCAGGGGTAAGTGCAATAAATTTTTTTCGGATTACATCAAAAATGTAACGGTTACCATTTTCCTGTTTTACCCGGAACTGGTAGGCAGGAAAGTTAAGCGAACCTCCGTTAGCTGTGCTCATGCAGCAAAATTAAAAATTTTTAAATCATCCTAGGTCTTGCTAACGTTTTCGCCAGCCAAAACAAGCTGGTAATTATTAGCCTTTACTAGAAAATTTCACCAAAATAGCACATCACTTTTGTTAAGTATGTTTAAAAACACTATTTTAAGATTGAGCGAATAGCCGTATCTTTGCCGAAATATACTTGTTGATAAAATATAAATGTGTTGGTATGAAGACAAAAGAAGAAATTGTTGAGAACTGGTTACCAAGGTATACCGGGCAAGCACTTGAGGATTTTGGTTCCCATATTCTTTTAACCAACTTTAGGGGGTACCTTGAATTCTTTGCTAATTACTTTAATGTCCCCATTGTTAATCCAAATGCCAACATGCCCTGTGCCACTGCAAATGGTATAACCATGATCGATTTTGGCATGGGTAGTCCCAATGCTGCAACTATAATGGATTTGTTAAGCGCCGTAAAACCCAAAGCGGTACTTTTCCTTGGAAAATGTGGAGGCCTGAAAAAGAAGAACAACGTAGGCGATTTTATACTACCCATTGCAGCTATAAGGCACGAAGGAACCTCAAACGACTATATGCCCCCTGAGGTTCCCGCTTTGCCAGCATTTACGCTACAGCGTGTAGTTTCCTCAACCATTCGTAACCACAACCGTGATTACTGGACAGGTACTGTAGTTACAACAAACCGAAGGGTTTGGGAGTACGACGATAATTTCAAGGAGTACCTTCGCCGTACCCGTGCAATGGCAATTGATATGGAAACCGCAACCATTTTTACGGTTGGTTTCTATAATGAAATTCCTACCGGGGCACTTCTGCTGGTTACCGACCAACCCATGATTTCGGAAGGGGTTAAAACCGCTGAAAGCGATCAGAAGGTAAATTCACTCTTTGTTGAGGAGCAGATAAAGATTGGTATAGAATCATTAACCCGTTTGATAAACAACAGCGAATCGGTAAAGCACCTACGTTTTTAAGTTTGATATATGGCCAAGCAGAGTCAGACAGTTGAAACGTTTCAAAATATTCTTCAGGAGCTGAAGAATAAGATATATAAACCCATTTACTTTCTGACCGGCGATGAACCATACTTTATCGACAAGATTGCTGAGTACATTGAGGACAATGTGCTCAGCAGTTCCGAGAAAGCATTCAACCAGACCGTGGTTTATGGTCGGGATATTTCTGCTGCTGATATTATCAACGCGGCACGTCGCTTTCCAATGATGTCCAACTACCAGGTAGTAATTGTTAAGGAAGCACAGAACGTGCGTAACCTATCCGATTTGGAGATCTACCTTAAAACTCCGTTGAACTCAACAATACTGGTTGTTTGTTACAAAATAGCCAGCGATGGCAAGAAATCGTCCGATAAGTTCTCAGGGGTTGTAAAGCTTGCAAAGCAAAAGGGGATTTACTTTGAATCAAAAAAGTTTTACGACTACCAAATTCCCGATTGGATTGTTGGATACCTTAAGGATAAAGGTATTAAAATTGACCCACTGGCAGCAAACCTACTAACTGAGTTTGTTGGTAACGATTTGAGCCGCTTGGCCCATGAACTTGATAAGCTAGCAATCATACTTCCTGCTGATAGCAAACAGATACAGGCCACAGATATTGAGCGAAACATTGGTATAAGCCGCGATTTTAACCGTTTTGAACTAACCAAGGCGCTTGGCGAGATGAACTTTGCCCGTGCCATGCGCATTGCCGACCACTTTGCACGGAATCCCAATGCCAATCCTTTTGTGTTGACCATTACTGCTATTTACCAGTATTTCATCAAAATATTAAAGTATCACTTTTTAGCTGACAAATCAAAAGCATCAGTGGCCAAGGAGTTGGGTGTAAACGAGTTTTTTGTTGCTGAGTACGAAAGGGCAGCAAAACGATACAGCCCATCGCGCTGTGTAAGTATTATCCACTGGCTCAGCGAGTACGATATGCGGTCAAAGGGTGTTAATAACGGTTCAACCGACCATGGCGAACTGCTGCGGGAACTAATTTACCTTATAGTATTTGGGAAATGACCTATATAATCATTGCTATTACCGCTATTGTTTCCTTTGCTGCATTTGGAAACAGCATCCTATTTCAGCAGTTACTGCTTAACCCATACATAGTATTTAAGCGGAATGAGTGGTATAGGTTGATTTCGCATGCTTTTGTTCATGCCAATTTTTTACACCTATTTGTAAATATGATAGTGTTGCTATCGTTTGGCAGGTATGTGGAATCAATATTAAAGCAACTACAATCTATTGGTAGCATTGGTATGCACCAGGTTCACTTTCTCATTCTCTACCTTGGTGCAGCAATAGTTTCATCGTTAACCACGCTGAGAAAGCATAAGAACGACCCATACTACCAGAGCGTAGGTGCATCTGGTGCTGTCTCGGCTATTGTGTTTTTCAGCATTTTCTTTAGTCCTCTGGAAAAGCTTTACCTTATGGCTATTATACCAATTCCTGGAATTGTGTTTGCCATTGCTTACCTTTTTTACTCAAACTACATGAGCCGTAAGGGAGGCGATAATATAAATCACGATGCACACTTTGTAGGTGCAGTATTCGGATTCATTTACCCAATCCTTATTGACCCAAAGCTGTTTTTTTTCTTTTTAAAGCAGTTGGGGCTATAGTTTGATACCCATGCAAGCCGAGGCGCAAATCACTATACACCCTGATGGTTTAGATGCAAGTGTTTTGCAACTGGTAGCTATTGTTAGTTACATGAATGGGAATTGGCTATGGGTGCGTAATAAAAACCGTGATACCTGGGAACTACCAGGAGGCCATATCGAACCGGGCGAATTGCCCGTTGAGGCTGCAAATAGGGAACTTTTTGAGGAAACAGGAGCAATTCGATACTCCATAAAGCAGCTATTTGATTATACAGTGCGGCTCGATGGGGCCGTATCCTATGGGCGAATGTTTTATGCCGAAATAACTGAACTTGAAACTTTACCCAATAGTGAAATTGGGGAAGTAAAAGCATTTAAGAGTATCCCTGAGAATTTAACCTACAAAAGGGTACAACCCCGTCTTTTTGAAATGGCAATTGAATACCTAAAAGGATAGCTATCTTTGTATGTGATGACCCAAAATGCTTACATATGGTATAATGGTGAGTTCCATCGTGCCGATAGTATGGTATTGGCCGTTTCAAACCGGTCTTTCCGTTACGGCGATGGTCTGTTTGAAACAATTCATTGTTACGGAACTGAGCCTTACCATCTGGAATTACATTATGAAAGATTGACCAAAGGATTACAAATTCTGGAGATTGAAAAACCCTCTTCCATATCAAAAGTTAAACTTGGGGAGGTAATCACCAAGTTACTCAATAAGAACCGCCATTTTGGGAGCACCCGAGTAAGAGTTACAGTTTTTAGAAATGGGGAGGGGCTTTACACACCCGAAAGTAGCGATGCATCAATTATTGTGGAGAGTCAGCCCCTAGACTTTAAGTTTTACGCTTACAACCAACAAGGTTTAATAGTAGATGTTTACCCTGATATTAAAAAATCGGTAAATATTCTATCAACAGTAAAAAGCTGTAACGCCTTACTTTACGTGAAAGCGGGACTTTACAGGAAAAGAAATTTACTCGATGAGTGCATTATTCTCAACGAGTTTGGGCGGGTAGCTGAGACTATTTCATCGAATGTCTTTGTTGTTAAGAGAGGCGAGATATTTACACCAGGGCTTACGGAGGGGTGTATTCCGGGAATTATGCGCAGGGTTGTAATAAACCTTGCCCGCAGTTTAGGGTATAAAGTTTTTGATGATGTAGCCCTAAACACCAAGGTTTTCAGCACATGCGATGAGTTCTTTATTACAAACGCAATTAGTGGAATCCGTTGGGTTCTTGGACTTGGGAGCAATCGCTACTTTAACACTGTGTCCAGGCACCTCAGCATTGAGCTAAATAAAGCAACCTTTAAGGATTTAGTTTAGCGATGGATTTTCAGGATATATAGTCCAAACCTTAAACTTTTCGCCCAGTTGCTGAACGGCAAAGTACCAGTTATCGTAAACCCCTTTCATTACATCGGTTGGCGCAAAATTGGCCACTACCCACGACTTTTCCTTTATCTCATTCTCCAGTTGCTTTGGCCCCCAGCCAGAGTAACCAATAAAAATCCTTAAATTCTTGGCGTTTACCTTACCGGCAATGGCAAGCGATTTTAATGCGTTGATATCGCCATTCATGTAAATTCCATTTCCCAGGGGGTATGAATTTGGTATTAGATCGCCAAAGGTGTGCAGAAAATTAATGGTTTCAGGGCTAACCGGTCCGCCAACCGACACGTTCACATCAACATCCGGAAAATCGACCAATATATCGCTAAGGCTGATGTTTAGCTTGCGGTTTACAATAAATCCCATGCAGCCATTTGCATCGTGTTCAACCAGGTAGATTACTGTCCGCTTAAAAAACGGATCGTTCAGGGATGGCTGGGCAATTAGCACTCTGCCGGATTTAGGTGGAATTTGTTTGAACTTAATATCAAACAGGTTGATATCGATTTCTTTTCCTTTTGCCATAACCACCTCCTTCCTGATTTGTTTCACTCTTCAACTATCCAAAAATATGCCAAATTTTTCTTTTGAATTGCTTTTCCATAATAATTTTCCTGAACGATTTTTAAATGAACGCATCCTTTGTATGTTAATGCTCGGGGACGATGGAGTTCATATCAGGATTATTGCTATTTTCGAAAAATTTTAATTGGGTATGATAAAGCAACCAAAACTCATTCATGGCATTATTCCCATTGCATTTCTGATTCTTTTTCTCACTTTGAATGTGATTTACTTTGGCGATGAAACGCTATCGGGAGCTAACCAAATAGCATTGCTGCTTGCTTCAACTATAGGTTCCGCTATTGCTATTCATTTGGGCTATAAGTGGAGTTACATTAGGCAAATCATTGTAAAGACCATAGGATCGGCCATGCCATCAATACTAATACTAATGTTGATTGGTGCACTGGCTGGTACATGGATGATTAGCGGCGTTGTTCCAACACTAATATATTACGGTTTAAAAATCCTTCATCCCAAAATATTTCTGTTTGCTACGGTTGTTATTACAGCATTAGTTTCACTTGCAACGGGGAGTTCTTGGTCAACAGTTGCCACCATGGGGGTGGCCTTGCTTGGAATTGGCAATGCGCTAGGCTTTAATCACGCCATAATTGCTGGTGCAATAGTATCGGGAGCCTATTTTGGCGACAAAATGTCACCCTTGAGCGATACCACTAACCTGGCACCAGCCATGGCCGGAACGGACCTGTTTACGCATGTAAAGTATATGACCATTACAACAATTCCTTCATTAGCAATTACCCTTATCATTTTTCTGGTTATAGGACTTAGGTTTGAACCACAAGGCGTTGTTGATGTTCAAACCACAATGAATACCCTAACCTCTACCTTCAACATCTCACCATGGCTTTTGCTTGTACCCATCTTTTTGATTGTGGTAATTGTTAAGAAAACGCCTCCTTTACCATCAATTATGTTTGGTGTTTTGCTTGGTGGTGTTTTTGCTATAATTTTTCAACCTCACATAGTTGAGCAGGTATCAGGAGTTACAGATAACTACCCGGAGGCCGGCTATATAGCAGTGATGAAAAGCATGTTTGGGAAAGTAACAATCAATTCGGGCGATGCTCAAATGAACGAGTTGCTTACAACGCGCGGCATGGCTGGCATGATGAATACCATTTGGCTTATTATAACAGCAATGATTTTTGGTGGTGTTATGGAATCGGCAGGTTTGCTGGTGAAGATAACTGAAACAATAATTAGGTTTGCTAAATCAACTGCAAGCCTGGTGGCCTCGGTTGTTACTAGCTGCCTATTCTTCAACGTTACAGCATCGGACCAGTACATTTCCATTGTAGTTCCCGGCCGAATGTTTGCTAAAACATTCCGGAAAAGGGGGTATAAACCAGAACTACTAAGCAGAACGCTGGAAGATTCTGGAACGGTTACATCGGTGCTTATCCCATGGAATACTTGTGGTGCAACCCAAGCCGCTGTGCTTGGTGTTCCAACTTTTAGCTATGCGCCCTATGCATTCTTCAATATTATTAGCCCCTTTATGAGTGTGTTTATTGCTACAATCGGGTTTAAGATAAGAAGATTCACTCCTGAGGAAATGCAGGAAATAGAGCGGGAAGACGAGAACTCGCCAGTGGAGTTAAAGTTTGAGCAGGAATAGATATTAAAAAAGCCCGGGAAACTGGGCTTTTTTTGCTTAGAATAGTTTAGGGTAGCGTTTGGGGTTAACTTCGTGCATCAATTCGTATATTCCATCAAAAACATCCTCGGCATTGGGATTCGAGAAGTAGTCGCCATCGGTTGTATAGGCTGGACGATGCTCACGTGCTGTAATTGTTTTTGGGGGTGAATCGAGGTATTGGTATCCTGCCCTCTCTTCAAGTACCTTTTGCATCATGTAGGCTGTTGCACCTCCAGGAACATCCTCATCAAAGAATACAATTCGGTTTGTTTTCTTTATTGAATCAAGAATTAGGTTAGGTAAATCGAAAGGTAAGAGTGTTTGAACATCTATCAGTTCAACAGAAATTCCAAACTCCCAAAGCTGTTCAACGGCTTCCTGGGCTATACGAACGCAGCTGCCATAGGTAACTAGTGTAACATCGGAACCCTCGCGAAGAATCTCGGGAACTCCTAATGGGATCTTATACTCACCAATATTTTCGGGTCGTTTTTCCTTTAAGCGGTAACCATTCAAGGGTTCAATTACCAGTGCTGGGTCATCCGCTTCGAGTAGAGTGTTGTAAAAGCCAGCAGCCTGAGTCATATTGCGAGGAACGCAAACGTAAACACCCCTTATTGAGTTGATAACCATGCTTAAAGGTGAGCCAGCATGCCAAACCCCTTCGAGCCTATGACCTCGGGTTGAAATAATAAGGGGCGCCATTTGGCCACTTTTTGTTCTCCACCGTATGGTGGCCAGGTCGTCGCTCATGGTTTGAAGCGCATACAGGAGGTAGTCAAAGTACTGAATTTCAGCTACGGGGCGCATTCCCCTAAGGGCTAGGCCAAGCCCTTGTCCAAGTATGGTATTCTCTCTAATTCCTGTATCGCTTATGCGAATTTCCCCATACTTCTTTTGTAATCCTTCGTACGATTGGTTTACGCCGCCAATTCCTCCAACATCCTCACCAAAAATAACCAGAAGGGGATTTTTCTGAAACTGGGCATCCCAGTTGTCGCGAAGTATTTCACGTCCGGCAACCAAAGGTGAATCATCTTTGAAAACCGGCGGAATTCCTTTCACTTTCCATGCGGCTCGTTCGGTCTCGCAGTAAAGATGCGAGCTGTACCTGTCGTAACCATCGTTCATGTTGCGTTCAATCCAGGCGGTTAAGTCGGCCTGAAGCTTTTCGCGTATACTGCAATCGGAGCAAACATGGCGGAGAATGCGTTTAGCTGCGCTAATATTATCCTTGCGGATAGGGTTGGGTATTGCCTTAAGCTGTTCAGTTATTTCACCAACCTTATCAATGTGCTCGCGCTTGCAGAAACATGAACGGTTATCAATAATTTTAATCAGCTCATCACGTTCCTTCTTGATAGGATTCGTAAACTCAGCCCACGCCTTTTCGCGTGCAGCTTTTGCATCGGCTTGGGCTTTAGCTTCAATTTCGTTGAGTTCGGTTTCGGTGGCGTAGCCTTCAGTAACAATCCAATTACGGAAACGTGCATTGCAGTCGTAATCCTTTTCCCATTGCAAGCGCTCAGGCGATTTGTACCGCTCATGCGAACCCGATGTGGAATGTCCTTGGGGTTGTGTAATTTCCGTTACATGGAAAAGAACAGGGACCTGTTCGGTTCTTGAGCGTTCAACTCCTTGTGTAAATGTTTCAATCAGAGCTGGATAGTCCCAACCTTTTACACGGTATATATATATTCCGTTTACGTCGGATTCGCCTTTCTCAAAGCCTTTTACAAGTTCTGAGATATTTCCCTTAGCTGTTTGGTAATCCCTAGGTACAGAGATTCCATAGCCATCGTCCCAGACTGCAACAACCATTGGAACTTGAAGCACTGCCGCAGCATTGAGGGTTTCCCAAAAATGCCCTTCCGATGTGCTGGCATCGCCAATTGTACCGAATGCAACCTCGTTCCCTTTACGGCTAAATTGCTCAAATCGCCAAAGTTCCTTGTTGTTCCTGAAAAGTTTTGATGCCCAGGCTAACCCAAGTAATCGGGGCATTTGGCCAGCTGTAGGGGATATGTCAGGTGTGCTATTCTTTTGCTTTGTTAAATCCTTCCATGTGCCATCGGGATTTAGGCTGCGGGTGGCAAAATGATTGTTAAAGGTTCTACCTGCATTACCCGGGTTAAGTTCAATATCGGTTTGACCGTAAAGCTGGGCAAAAAACTCCTTAGCGGTAAACAGTCCTGCCGCCATCATAAAGGTTTGGTCGCGGTAGTAGCCCGAACGCCAATCGCCTTCCTTGAAGGTTTTAGCAAGGGCAATTTGAGCAAGCTCTTTACCATCGCCAAAAATTCCAAATTTTGCTTTACCGGTTAACACCTCCTTACGCCCCATAAGGCTTATATTGCGGCTTAGGTGGGCAATGTAGTAGTCGTTTAATATCTCTTCTTTACTAAATTTAATTTTGGTTGTGCTCATCGTTCAATTCTGTTGAGTTTCATCAGGTAAACAAAAAAGTTGTGCAATTGTTTTGAACCCAAATCTTAATGCCCGACTTTTGATTTTTTAAGCTTTTTAATAAAACTTTTTGTGTTTCTATCTGTTAGTTTTTTGCGCGAGCAGGCTAATAGGTATACTTTTGCAAAAACCTTTACTTAAATGTTAACCCTAAAATTAATTCTTGTTGCAGCCACAATTCTTGGAATAGCCTTATTGGGGATGGCTGTTAGAATAATTTTTCATAAGAGCCATAAGTTTCCGGAAACATCGGCTGGACATAATAAGGAATTGCGAAAGCGTGGTGTTACATGTCCTCGTCACGAGGAAATTAAGTGCTGGGGGAAAAACGGCAAAAATACCGATTGCGCAACCTGTTACGAGCATGCCCGCGAGGTTGTAAACTAAAACTAAACATTATGGCATTGCTTAAACTTATTGGCGTAGTTGCATTCCTTTTAGGAATTGTAATTATTGGGTTATCGCTTAAAACAATTATCAAGTCACGCAAATCCGGGTGCAACGATTCCGATATTGGTTATTCCTGTGGTTGTGGCGGTGGTACAAATTGCAGCACTAACGCTGCAAGTAAGGGGATTTAATTAAGGTATAATTCTCTTTTTCATACCTTCGTTCATCCAAACAAGGTAATTCCCAAGCGAATCGGAGTAAACAAGGTAAGCGTCAATATCGTTGCTCTTGACAACAAAGTTTTTGCTCCATTCAACACCTTTAACCATGAATGCGGTTGCCAGAGCATCGGCCTTGGTAGCACTGGGTGCAACTACAGTTGCACTCAACAAGCTGTTCAGCTCAGGGAATCCGGTTTTGGGATTGATAGTGTGCGCATACTTTTGTCCGTTTACCTCGATAAATTTTCGGTAATTACCTGAGGTTGCTAACCCATAGCCATTGCTAATTGATATTTTTGCTTGAATGTTCTCGCCTGGTAGAGCAGATTCTACAGGCTTATCGATACCAACAACCCAATCGGTTCCCTTCGAATTCTTACCGCGAGCAGTAATTTCGCCACCCACTTCAACAAGATAATGCTTAATACCATTACTCTCCAAATACTTACCAATTACATCAACCGTATAGCCCTGCGCTATGGCATTTACATCAATCTGAATTCTGCTATCATCCTTTTTAAGGGTATTACCGTCAAGGTGTATTTTGTTCATCCCAATTAAAGGGAGTAACTGTTTTACCTTAGCCGAGTCAATACCTTGTGTTTTATCCTTGCCAAAGCCTATGGCTCTAACAACTGGGCCTACGGTAATGTCAAAAGCTCCATCGCTTTGGTGGTAAATTTCAAAAGAGCTTACTATTACTTCCTTTAGCATATCGTCAATACTATCGGAAATATTACTGTTCAAAAGACTAATTATGGAACTGTCGTTGTAAATGGACATTGAATGGTCAATTCTTCCAAGTATTGAATCTATTTGAACTGAAAAATCGCGGATAAGGGAGTCGTAATAGGTTATACTATAGGTAGTCCCTTGAGTAAAACCTTCAATTTTTAAGTATTCTTTTTTGGGTGAGCAGCTTACTAAAATAATCACTGCCAGTGTAAATACAGTTAGGTATCGCATAGCTCAATTTTTTACAAATGTAACCCTAAAGCCTAAACTCCTGAACAACCTTTTGGATACTTTTTTTGTAAATTGCCAAAAATTTGCGCTATGTTGAATTTGTTAGGTGATCAGGCATATCTTAACTCTTACCAGCTCGATATTTACGATACGTCGTTCGACAAGCTGATGCAGAAACGCATTTACAAGGTTTTACTTATCTGCAGCAGTTACGATGCATTCCTGCTTGAAGAGGACGGAAGGATAGATGAACAAATCTTTAATGAATATGTCTCGTTAAATCTTCGATATCCACCGGTTTTCCTTCAAGCCCATAGTGCCCGTGAGGTTCTCCGAATACTCCACGAAGAGCATATCGATTTAATCATTTCCATGCTTAACGTGGGTGAGATGGATACCTTTAACCTGGCAAAAATGCTAAAGCAGCGCTATCCCTCCATCCCTATTGTTGTCCTTACGCCCTTCTCGCGCGAAGTATCATTGCGTTTACAGAACGAGGATTTAAGTGCTATCGATTACGTTTTTTGCTGGCTCGGCAATGCCGATCTTCTTTTGGCTATCATTAAGCTTATTGAGGATAAGATGAATGCCGAGCACGACATTCTTGAAATTGGCGTTCAGACTATTATTTTGGTGGAAGATTCGGTAAGGTATTACTCCTCGTTTTTGCCAAACCTTTACAAGATAATCTTTAGGCAAGCCCGCATGTTTATGACCGAAGCGCTAAATGAGCACCATAGAATGCTTCGTATGCGCGGACGACCCAAAATTCTATTGGCTACAACCTACGATGAGGCCATAGAGCTCTATAGTAAGTATAAGAATAACGTGCTTGGCGTTATTTCCGATATTAGCTATAAGGTAAACAATAAGCGCGACCATGTGGCAAAGGCTGGACTACAGCTATGCAGACACATTAAAGCCGATGATCAAAACATTCCGTTCTTACTTCAGTCGTCCGAGCTTTCAAATAAAATATATGCTGATGAGCTTTGTGTAGGTTTTTTACACAAGTATTCCAAAACTTTTAGCCTTGACCTTCGCGATTACATTGTAAACAATTTTGGATTTGGTGATTTTGTTTTTCGTGACCCCGATACCCTTGCCGAAATTGCCCGCGCATCGGACTTGCGCCAGCTACAAAAGCTAATTCTCACCATTCCCGATCGCTCATTGGTTTACCATTCCAGCAGGAACGACATCTCCAAATGGCTCAATGCCAGGGCTATATTTTCAATTGCACAGCTCTTTAAGCCCATGCGGCTTAAGGATTTCAGAAGTATAGATGATGCCCGAAACTTTATTTACTATGCCATATCGGCATATAGGCTAAGCAAGGGTCGTAGCATAATTGCCAAGTTCGATAGGGAAACCTTTGACGAGTATAAGTTTTTTTCACGTATTGGCGATGGATCAATTGGGGGAAAAGCCCGAGGGTTAGCTTTTGTAAACCAGGTAATCCGGAACTATAATCTTTTCAATAAGTTTGAAAACACTATAATTACCATTCCAAGAACCGTTGTGCTCAGTACTGATATATTTGACGAGTTCATGGAGTCTAATAACCTTTACTCTATTGCTTTGCAAGATTTGGATGATGAGGTCATCCTTGAAGCCTTCTTGAAAGCTAAACTACCCGAGCGTATAAAAATAGACCTTCGGAAAGTCATTTCAGTATTTCAAAGGCCTCTCGCGGTTCGTTCCTCAAGCAAACTTGAGGATTCCCATTATCAACCGTTTGCTGGAATCTACTCAACCTACATGGTTCCCCATTCCGATAACCCCGATCAAATGCTCCAACACTTAGCCAAAGCAGTTAAAGCTGTGTATGCATCGGTATTCTATAAGGCCAGCAAGGCGTATATGAATGCCACCCAAAACGTGATTGACGAGGAAAAGATGGGGGTTATAATTCAGGAGATCTGTGGAAACCAGTATGGTAACATGTATTTGCCAACCCTTTCCGGGGTAGCTCGCAGTATCAACTTTTACCCCATTGGTTCCGAGAAAACTGAGGATGGTATTGTTAGCGTGGGTTTTGGGCTTGGCAAACTTATTGTTGATGGTGGGGTAGCGCTTAGGTTTTCTCCTAAATATCCTAAAAAGATACTGCAACTTTCATCGGTTGAAATGGCGCTCCGCCAAACCCAGAAGAACTTCTACGCCCTTAATGTTGATCCCAACAGCTTTGAACCAAAGGTTGACGATAGCTCAAATTTGCTAAATCTTGATATAAGGGAGGCCTCTTCTATACCCGATTTCCGTTTAATAACATCTACCTACGATATGCACTCAGGAGTACTTCGCGATGGGTATTACGATGAGGGTTTGAAGCTGGTAACTTTTGCTCCAATCCTAAAACACGATACCTTCCCACTGGCCAAGATTTTATCGGAACTCCTCGAGATAGGCGAGCGTGAAATGAATAATCATATCGAGATTGAGTTTGCAGCAAACCTGAACCCCCCAAGCGGTATGCCTCGACTTTTCAACTTTCTGCAGATACGCCCTATAGTTGATAGCGATCAAACGGAGCTGGTAGAGTGGAACGAGATGGATATAAATAAGGCCATACTCTACTCAAAGTCGGCATTGGGACACGGAAAGGTTAAGGATATATATGACTTTGTTTACATTAAACCGGAAAGCTTTAATCCGGCCATGACCAAGGAAATTGCTCATGAGCTCGATGAGCTCAATAAAAGGTTTATCGATTTGCAAAGGAATTACGTTCTGGTAGGCCCAGGCCGCTGGGGTAGTAGCGATCCATGGTTGGGTGTACCTATCAAATGGTCACAAATTTCACAGGCGCGTGTTATTGTTGAGGCCGGTCTTGAGAACTTCAGGGTTGATCCTAGCCAGGGTACCCATTTCTTTCAGAACCTTACCTCGTTCAGGGTTGCATACCTTACCGTTAACCCTTACTTACACGATGGTTCGTACGACATTCAGTTCCTCAACTCTATTCCTGCATGGTTCGAAACAAAATATATACGATGCATAAGGTTTGAACAACCGCTTGTAATACAGGTTGATGCTAAAACAAACCAAGGTGTTATATTAAAACCTGAAAACGGTTGATTGGTTTTAATTTTTAAGTAATACGCCAAAAAAATGTTTAATATCATATTTTTTCATGGTTTTTTTCTTTTGAAATGTCATTTTAATAAATCAATTTTGAAAAACTTTTTAAGGGGATAATTCCTCGCAATAAGAAAACTGAGTTTAACAACTAAAAACAGTTAGCGCAATGAATGTAAATAAATTAATGGCTGAGCTTGAAGCTAAGCACCCAGGTGAGGTGGAATACTTACAAGCAGTTCGTGAAGTTCTTGAGTCAATTGAAGAGGTTTACAACCAGAATCCTCAATTTGAATCGGCAAAGATTATTGAGCGTATGGTTGAGCCTGATCGTATTTTCACCTTTAAGGTGCCCTGGATGGACGATGAGGGTAATATTCACGTTAACCTGGGTTACCGTGTTCAGTTCAACAATGCCATTGGACCTTACAAAGGTGGCCTTCGTTTCCACCCAAGCGTAAACCTTTCAATCCTTAAGTTCTTAGGTTTTGAGCAAATTTTCAAGAACGCCCTTACAACCCTTCCTATGGGTGGTGCTAAGGGTGGTAGCGATTTCAACCCTAAGGGCCGTAGCGATGCTGAAATTATGCGCTTCTGCCAGTCGTTCATGCTTGAGCTCTGGAAGCATATTGGACCTGAAACCGATGTACCTGCCGGTGACATAGGTGTTGGTGGCCGTGAAATTGGTTACTTGTATGGAATGTATAAGAAACTTGCCGGTGAGAACACCGGTGTACTAACCGGTAAGGGTATTAACTGGGGTGGATCACTTATCCGTCCTCAAGCTACCGGTTTTGGTGCTACTTACTTTGCTCAGGAAATGCTTGCTACCAAAGGCATGTCGTTTGCAGGCAAACGCGTTGCAATTTCTGGTTTTGGTAACGTTGCTTGGGGTGCTGCCCTAAAGGTTACCGAACTTGGTGGTAAGGTGGTTACCATTTCGGGACCCGATGGTTATATCCTTGACGAAGCTGGTATTAGCGGCGAAAAGATTGATTACATGCTAGAGCTTCGCGCTTCGAACCAGGATATTGTTGAGCCATTCGCCAAGAAATTCCCTGGTGCTAAGTTCTTCGCCGGCAAACGTCCTTGGGAAGTAAAGGTTGATGTTGCTATGCCTTGTGCTACCCAAAACGAACTTGGCAAGGCCGATGCTGAAGCCCTTGTTAAGAACGGTGTAGTTTGCGTTGCCGAGGGTGCTAACATGCCTTGTACTCCTGAAGCCATTGAGGTATTCCAGCACAACAAGATTCTCTTTGCCCCTGGTAAAGCTGTAAACGCTGGTGGTGTTGCTACTTCGGGTCTTGAGATGACACAGAATAGCATGAAACTCAACTGGCCAAGCGAAGAGGTTGATGCTCGTTTGCACCAAATTATGAAGAGCATTCACGAGGCTTGCGTTAAACATGGTACTGAAAAAGACGGTTATGTTAACTACGTTAAAGGTGCCAACATTGCCGGTTTCTTGAAGGTTGCCAACGCCATGCTCGATCAGGGTTTAATCTAAGCAAAACCAAATGTTTTGTTAACTTTAAGGGCTCAGCAATGAGCCCTTAATTTTCAAACACGTATGGTATGAGCACTACATCTACAATTATCTATAAGGGTGATTTACGAACCGAGGCAACTCACACACGCTCCGGGGTAACCATTACAACCGATGCTCCAGAGGACAATCAGGGTAAAGGTGAGTGTTTTTCACCAACCGATCTGCTTGCTACTTCGTTGGGTTGCTGCATGGTTACAATTATGGGAATTGCAGCACGTACCCACGGATTTAATATTGATGGCACAAAAATAGATGTGCAAAAGGTTATGGGAACAAACCCACGTAGGGTGGTTGAGGTAATAATTGACCTATACTTCCCGCACAACAACTATACTGCTAAAGAGCGAAAACTGCTCGAGGCTTCAGCCAAGGAGTGCCCTGTGGCTCAAAGTCTTCATCCCGATTTAAAGCAAACAATCCGGTTTCATTTCCCGGAATAAGAAAACGCCCGCTAGGGCGTTTTCTTTTGTTATAGACTTTGTTTGCTTTCTGCGGAAATGTCCTTGTTTACTTTCTTGATTAAACCCTGAAGTACGCTGCCAGGACCCAACTCAACAAATTCGGTAGCACCGTCGGCAATCATGTTTTGAACGGTTTGTGTCCACCTAACAGGTGCAGTTAGCTGGGCTACAAGATTTTTCTTTATCTCCTCAGGACTTGAGGTGGGTTTGGCAGTTGCATTCTGGTAAATGGGACAAACAGGTTTTTTAAATGGAGTAGCATTGATGGCTGCTTCGAGTTCCTGGCGTGCAGGCTCCATGAGTGGCGAGTGGAATGCTCCGCTAACGGCCAGTTTAAGTGCCCTTTTTGCACCGGCCTCTTTTAGTTTTTCGCAGGCCATATCGACACCCTTTACCGAACCCGATATAACGAGTTGACCCGGACAGTTATAGTTGGCAGCAACTACAACTTCGTCAACAGAGGCGCAAATTTCTTCCACCTTTGAATCATCAAGCCCTAGCACAGCGGCCATGGTTGAGGGTTGAAGTTCGCAGGCTTTTTGCATGGCCATTGCGCGTGCCGATACTAGCCTTAAACCATCCTCAAAACTCAAAGCGCCTGCTGCTACTAACGCTGAGAATTCTCCCAATGAGTGACCTGCCACCATTTCGGGTTTGAAATCGTTCCCCAAAACCTTTGCAAGTATAACAGAGTGCAGGAATATAGCAGGTTGGGTAACTTTGGTTTGCTTTAAATCCTCATCGGTTCCTGCAAACATTAAATCGGTAATTCTAAATCCTAAAATTTCATTTGCTTTTTCAAAAAGTTCCTTGGCTAGGGATGAACTATCGTACAAATCTTTACCCATACCAACAAACTGGGCGCCTTGACCCGGGAAAACATAAGCTTTCATAGTTAAAGGTTATAGTTTATCAAAGGCAAATGTAAGGCATTTTTTAATTTCTGTGACCATGAAACCTGAAATTGTAATGGTTCATTGACCTTAGGTGATGCTTACCATCCTAAAGATCAATTACCATTTCGCCTATGGGAAGGTCTTGTAAAACAACTTTTTTATCGAGCAGCAAAACTTTACCATCCGGATAAATATCAAATGCTGCGTTGTATAGTGAGCGATCGGCAGTAATGTTACAGTATATCGTGAACTGGTTGTTTGATAGGGTTACCACTGGGGCTTGAATTTGATGGCTTATAACATCGAAAAGCTCTAATTCAGGAAATTCAATGAAATCAAGATCGTTAACAGTTTCTACTATTTTTTGATACTGGTAAGGAAAAAGGTAGGTTGAGTAGTAAAGTTTAAGGTAATCGAGCACATTCTTAATGTTAAGGTTTAGTCTTTCATTCATTAGTAATGAGTTCCATTGTCCTAAACCGCTTAATGGGTAAACCTGAACTCCATTATCAACCACCATTAGTTTTGATGCCGGAATACAATCATAATCGGTTATGGAAAGTAGCTTGGAGTTTGGGAAGAATGTTTGCTCAATTGGTTCAACAGAGCAATTCTTGTTAAAGGTTATGTATTTGCCTAGTTGGGCATTTACATTGCGTACTATGCGGGTATATAAATCCTTATCAATTTTTGAAATGCCCATACTTCTAATTTACCACTTGCAAGATATTGGTAAATACGATTTAAGTCAAGAGTCTTATAAAAATATTTGTTAACAGTTTGACGGTAATTTTTTTTACATTAACCTTGTAAGAAAATTAACACCTAAAACCATGAAAAAATTATTAGTTATTCTAACAATTTTAGCAACAAACTTTTATACTGCCAATGCTCAACTATTTAAGGTATTTGGCCATGATGTTGGGTTTATCTACGTTGGACCAAAAGTGGGTATGAACTTTTCAAAATTTAGCCAATGGTCATATACCGGCTATGATGTGAAAAATAGAATTGGATATCAGCTAGGTGTTGTTGGTGATTTTGGGTTTACGAATAGGTTTTCCTTTCAAACAGAGTTGAACTTTATCTCCAAGGGTTCAAAAGGAATCTATGGGACAGTTGAGGAAACAAAGCGTATGCCTGCAATTCAAATTCCCCTACTTGCCAAGTACACTTTTAGCTTGCTGGGGTTAAAGAGAGTATACGTAAACGGCGGTGTTTACTCCACTACAAGAATCGGTAGCGGTAAAGTTATTTACGAGGATGGTGCAGTTTACGACGATTATCATTGGACCCGTTTCGACTGGGGATTTTCAGTAGGTTGCGGAGCCGAATATCCTACCAAGGATGGCATTTGGGGGTTAGACTTACGTTACGACTTGGGTATGGTTGATATTTACCGACAAATGGATGAGAATACTAAATCGCGCTTTCGTTCATTTCAGTTTGCTCTAACCTATAAATTTGATATGGTTGACCTATACTTCAAGTTGCGTAAAAAGAATAACGACGAGGGTGGTGATAGAGAAACCGGCAACAAGGGTCCAAAAGGACTTAAGGTAGAGCAACGCAACTAGTCATTAACCATTCACATAAAGTAAAGGGTGCTTCAAATTTTGAGGCACCCTTTGGTTTTATTCTGGTTCATCACGCTAATGGAGCTTAACTCCAATAAGATGAATGAACTCCTCGCGTGTTTCGTTGTGGGTAAGGAAGGCACCCGTAAATGCTGATGTTGTGGTAACAGAGTTTTGCTTTTGAATTCCACGCATCTGCATACACATATGGGCTGCTTCTATAACTACGGCAACTCCAAGCGGATTGAGGGTTTCCTGCAAGCAATCGCGTATTTGAACTGTTAACCTTTCCTGTACCTGTAACCTGCGCGCGTATGCATCAACAACCCTTGCTACCTTGCTAAGACCCGTAATGTAACCATTTGGAATGTAGGCCACGTGAGCTTTTCCGTAGAATGGTATCATGTGGTGTTCGCACATGGAGTATAGTTCAATATCCTTAACCAGCACCATCTGTTTGTACTCCTCGTGGAACTTTGCACTTCTTACAAGCACATGGGGATCAATATTATAGCCATGGGTCAGGAACTGAATGGCTTTTGCCACTCTTACAGGAGTTTGCAATAATCCCTCACGACCAACATCCTCCCCAATTAGCTTAAGTATTTCCTTGTAGTGGTAGGCTAGCTTTTCGGTTGTCTCAGGGTTCCACCTCTCAATCTTTGAGTAGCCTTCATCTTCGTTGAACGATGCGTTTTGATTTACTATCTCCATAAATTTAATCTCCGTAATATTCTACAAAGTTATTCTCGGTTTCTTTTATTTTTATGCAATGAAGTTGTGCTCCTACGTCACTCAATGGTTTTTCAAGTTCTTTCCATATTGCTATGGCTAGGTTTTCGGTAGTGGCAAGCACTCCTTTCATAAAGTCTACATCAATATTTACATTTTTGTGATCCAGCTTGCTAATTATCCGCTCTTTTATGATTTGACTTACCACTTTGAGGTTTACCACATAACCCAGCACTTGGTTCACTTCACCTTTAATCGTAACAAAAAGCTCATAGTTATGTCCGTGCCAGTTGGGGTGTGAGCACTGCCCAAATAGCCTAAAATTTTCTTCATCGGTCAATTCTTGCTTGTATAACCTGTGAGCAGCGCTAAATCGTTCTCTTCGTGTCAGGTACGCAATGGGCATTTTCTTTTAAAGTTACAAACAATTTTGTTTTTGTTAAAATACCTATCATTATTTATTTTTAACCATTATTTTTTAACAACACTTTTACTTTATTGTTTAACTATTTATTTTAAAAAGTAATCAGTTTTTGAAAAAAATTTTGATAGTTGTTGCCAGCCAAGTAGAAATTTTGCCCCAGTACAGGCAACCGGGTAATGATTTTTACTCGCTTCAACAGTATGGTATTCATGCCGATATTCTGATTAGCGGACCAGGAGCAGTTCCAACAGTATTTGCCCTTTCCAGAGCAGCCGATGCTTATGATATCATTATTAACGGGGGAATTGCTGGAAGTTTTACTGAGCAATTACCATTAGGCAATGTAGTTCTTATTGATTCGGATTCTTTTGCCGATTATGGTGTAGATGATAATGGCACTTTTCGACATATCGATAATATTTTACCCCCGTTGCAAAAGGCTTTACCCTTAAGAGAGTTGGTTAACCCATACACTATTAAGCCAAACCCGAAGTTATTTGGGGTTAGGGGAATAACTGTTTCAACCGTTTCGGGTTCTAATGAGCGAATCGCTATGATTAAACGTTCATGGGATGCTCAGATTGAAACCATGGAGTCGGCTGCGGTTTTCTATGCTTGCTTAAAACTTGGTAAACCATTTTTTTGCCTAAGGGCTGTATCCAATTATGTTGAACCCCGGAATCGCCAAAACTGGAAAATCGACATTGCTGTTCAAAACCTTTGGAATGAGCTAGTCTTACTTGTGAGTTACTTAAATACACTGTAGAATGAACCTATCGCTGAACTTTTCAACTTGTCCAAACGACACTTTTATGTTTTATGCACTGGTGCATGGGTTGCTTACTGACAAATACACCTTTGACGTTCACATGGCCGATATTGAGGATTTGAACCTTTTAGCCCTTGAGGCTAAACCCGATATTACTAAGGTTAGCTATGGTGCATACCCTTTAATTGCTGAGCATTACCAACTACTCGATTCGGGAAGTGCGCTGGGCAAAGGGGTTGGGCCATTGCTTATAAGCAAGGAAACCATACCATTTGAACAGGTTAAACACATACGTATTGCCCTGCCCGGTGAACATACCTCTGCTCACCTTTTGTTTAACTTAGTATTCCCTGATGTGCACGATAAGAGGTTTTACCTATTCTCACAGATTGAAGACGCAATTCTAAACAATGAGGTTGATGCGGGTGTCATAATTCATGAATCACGATTTACCTATCAATTTAAGGGATTAACCAAGCTAATGGATTTAGGCGATGAGTGGGAGAAAATTTCTGGATTACCTACGCCTCTTGGGGGTATTGCAATTCGTCGGTCTTTACCTGATGATGTAAAACACGATATTAACCGGTTGTTAAGGGAGAGTGTTGAATATGCATTTCAATATCCGGAAAATACTATGGGATTTGTTTCACAGTTTGCCCAGGAGCTAAGCACTGAGGTAATGCGCAACCATATCAGTTTATATGTTAATGACTTCTCCATAACCCTCGGCCAAGTAGGACGTAAGGCCATAATACAGCTCATAAGTAGCAGCAAACCCACACATAATTTTGACGAAAGGAGCGTTTTTGTTTACGAATAACATAAACCCTTGTAAACAAATCAGATAATCGTTTGTTTTTACTGTTAGAAACCAATTGCTGTTTGGAGATTAACTTAAAAGATGTTAATTTTAAATTAAATTTATTGTGGGTACTTACATACGACAAGCTGAAACTTTAGATTTAATGAAACGACCCTTTATTGGAAAATCAAAACACCTCCAAGATACAATACTTTCACTCGATCATAAGTGGTATGTTGAGTTTTGGGTAATTCGCTACTACTTTTTAGGAATTGAGGTTTACCGAACCAAAAAGGAAAAGGTAAGATATGTTAATGGGAAAAATGGAAATTCTGTCAACTCTCAGTAATCATTTCTTAATAATCCTTTGAACAAAATTTATCAAGCTGCGTTTTACTATTTAGAAACAATTTAAATAGTAAACATATGGCTTTTCAGTTACCTAAATTGAAATACGATTACAAGGCGCTTGAGCCTTATATCGACGAAATGACCATGGATATTCATTACAATAAACACCATGGTGCATATACTAATAATTTGAACAATGCCATTGCTGGCACATCAATTGAAGCGCTTCCGATTGAGGAGATACTTCGGGGGGTTTCCAAGCATTCACCAGCAATCCGAAACAACGGAGGGGGTTTCTTCAATCATAATCTTTTTTGGGAGATTATGTCGCCAAATGGAGGTGGAAAGCCTAATGGCGAGCTACTAAAGGGGATTGAAAAGTTTTTTGGCTCTTTTGATGAGTTCAAGGAAAAATTTTCAAACGCTGCAGCTACCCGTTTTGGTTCGGGTTGGGCTTGGCTGGTTTGGACAGGTAAGGACCTTCAGGTCTTTTCATCCCCCAATCAGGATAACCCCTTAATGGATGTTTCAGAGGTTAAAGGCACTCCCATTCTCGGACTCGATGTTTGGGAGCATGCATACTACTTAAAGTATCAAAACCGCCGCCCTGAGTATATACAGAACTTTTGGAATGTCATTGACTGGAAGGCGGTGGAAGAAAAATATCTTGTTGCTACAGGTAAATAGTTTTTTATTGGTTTAAGTTTGGTTTGGTTTATGTTTTGGTTTGGCGGCCGGTTTTACCGGTCGCTTTTTTTTTGTATTTTTATTGGGTTAATATTTATGCTATGTTTTTCAATAGAATTCATATTCAAAATCTTATTCTGTCTTGTTTTATAACGGTTATTTTCCCTGTTTTAGCCCATGGGCAAAAAATGATGGTCGATACAGCGCAGGTTAATTCTCAGCTTGCTACTGTACGGTCGTTAATTGATGTCAGGGAATTCAGCGCTGCCAAAAAAATTGCTCAAAAAGTATTAGCCAATACAAGCGCTTCAGAATATAATGAGGCGCGTGCTTGGTGTGAGTACTACTTGGGAATCATTTACTTTGAAATAACACCAATTGATTCCGCTTTTTACTGGCTAAATAGAGCAAAAGCTGATTTTAGCCTCATCAACAATCAAATAGCTTTAATAAAAACATACAATCGCTTAGGAATATTTTATAGAAGAACCGATTTGAACGATAGCTCATTGCATTATTACAATCTTGCACTTAATAAGGCAACGGCTATTGCCGATTCTACCGGTTTGGCTGAAGCTAACTATGGTTTGGGTATGGTTAATGCTCAAATTGGTAACTATACAAAAGCCCTTGAACATTACTCTAACTCTTTGGCAATACGCGAGAAATTGAACGATAAAGCTGGTATTGCCTCCGTATATAATAGCATGGGAATCCTTTTCTGGGAGCAGGGTGCGTATTCTACTGCCCTCGATTTCTTTTTCAAAGCATTACCCCTAAGGGTTGAAACCAAGGACAGACAGGGCGAAGCATTCCTACTAAACAACATAGGTCTAATATTCCGCGATGTGGCTCAGTATGAAAAGTCTCTTGATTATCTCAGGAAGTCGTGGAAAATAAAAATTGAGATAAACGATAAGCGAGGAATTTCCAATTCATTGATGAATATTGGATCGGTTTACCTGCTTTTAGGGCAAGTTGATAGCGCCTTGCTTTACTTTGAAGATGCTCTTGCGCTTAAGCAGATTCTGCTCGATAGGGGTGGGGTTGCCAATATCAACCGTTTTCTTGGCGAAGCTTACATGAAAATCAAAATGTACGATAAGGCTCAGCTATATCTTACAAAAGCAATTGAAGGATACACTAAACTCGAAGAACCCCGTGGTGTGGTTGAGTCAAAGTACGATTACGCTCTTCTACTTTTCCAAATGGGCAATAGCCCTAAGGCTTTCGCACTAGTCGATGAGGTCCTTGAACAGGCTAAAAAACACGGGATGATGGATATGGTGGCCCAATCGTATAATGCGCTTTACCAGTTCAACCTAGCCAAAAATAATTGTCAGGGGGCTTTACAGAACTACGAAAAGTACATTGCGGTTAAGGACTCAATTGCAGGCACTGAAAAGATGAAGCAGATTCTCGCAGCTCAGCTCCAGGTTGAGTACGAAAATATTGTTCGTCAGCATTTTGAGAGGTTCAATGAGCAGCTTAGCTTGGTTGATAGCCAAAAGCAGAGTAGAACCCGCCTGTTGATACTGGTTGCCATTGCTTTTGTTTTACTCCTCGGGTTGTTCCTGGGACTGCTATATACTATGTATAAACGCAAGCAGGCCTTGGTTGAGGTTGAGAGCCAGCGAATTTCAGTAGATATCAAACAGCGTGAGCTTCAGGAACAACGCGATGAACTTGAAAGGCAGAAAAACCTTGTAGTTTACCAACGCGATCGAATCATTAACATACTAACGGATTTGGGAGAATCCATTGAGTATGCCCGCAAAATACAGCAGGCAGTTTTCCCAACCGATGCACTGCTAAGCCAGTACTTTAGGGACTTTTTTGTGCTTTATCTTCCTAAGGAGACCGTTGGTGGCGATTTTTACTGGGTCGGGAACTGCTCCGGTAAAATTGGATTTGCGGTTGCTGACTGTACTGGCCATGGCGTTCCCGGTGGCTTCATGAGTATGCTTGGGATTTCAATGCTCAACGACCTTGTTGCAAACACTCCCACATCATCGCCGGGTTTGCTACTCGGTAAACTCCGCGATAACATAATTTCTGCCTTACGGCAAGGTGGACACGAGGACGACAGCCATGATGGCATGGATGTAGCTTTCTGTACTTTCGATAGGAGTACACATACCCTTAACTATTCAGGAGCCAACATGCCAATTATTATCAGCACAAATTCTAATATCCCAAATGATAATCGGATTGTTCAGGTAGGCGAAGGGCTTATTGAGTTTCGTCCCGATAGAATGCCCGTTGCTTACTATGAACGCATGGAGCGATTCAACGAACTTTCAATAAAGTTAGAGCCTAACGATACGGTTTACCTATTCTCCGACGGATTTACCGATCAGTTTGGTGGTAAACCCAGTAAAAAATTTGGTTACCATTCATTCCGTAATCTTATTTTAAGCATTAAGCATCTTCCTCTCTACGAGCAAAAGATGACACTGTATAGAACACTAGAAAAATGGAAGGGTGAGGAGGAGGCGCAAACCGACGACATACTCATTTTGGCAGTTAAACCAATTTAAAAACTATAGCTATGAAACATGAACTTCCAAAGCTGCAGTACTCACTGAATGCTTTAGCTGAGGTAATATCGGAGAAAACAATGGAGTTCCATTACGGGAAGCACCATCAGGCTTACGTTAACAACCTGAATAACCTGATACCCGGAACAAAGTTCGAGAATGCTAGCCTTGAGCAAATAGTTATGGAGGCTGAGGGTGGTGTATTTAACAATGGCGCACAGGTTTGGAATCACACGTTCTACTTTGAGGCTTTTAGTTCGGTTCCAAAGCATAAGCCCGAGGGTGATCTACTAAAAGCTATTGAGGCTTCATTTGGTTCATTTGAAGAATTTTTAAGCAAGTTCTCCAATGCCGCTGCCACCCTTTTTGGTTCAGGTTGGGCTTGGCTTGTGGTTGATACCGATGGGAAACTTAACATTACTCAGGAATCAAATGCCGGTAATCCGTTACGAAAAGGGCTAAAGCCCTTACTAACCTGCGATGTGTGGGAGCATGCCTACTACCTCGACTACCAGAATCGTCGACCCGACTACATTCAAGCTTTCTGGAAAATTGTTGACTGGAGTGTGGTTGAAAAACGCTTTGAAAAGGTTAGGTAAACATGCTAAGGGATCTTGTAGTTCAAAATCGCAGCTATCGAAGGTTTGACCAATCCCATAATATCGATTTAGGGCTGCTTGAACAGCTGGTTGAGCTGTGTAGGTTTTGTCCTTCGGGCCGTAACCTACAGCCACTTAAGTTTATGATTATCAATACTCCTGAATGGTGCAACAATTTGTTTCCTAATCTGGCATGGGCAGGTTACTTGAAGGATTGGGATGGCCCTGTTGAGGGGGAACGTCCATCGGCTTATATTGTAGTTCTTGAGGATCAGAGGTTGTCAACAGCATCGCAGTGGGATCAGGGTATAGTGGCGCAAACCATTCTTTTGGGTGCGGTTGAAAAGGGGCTTGGGGGGTGCATTATTGCATCGGTTAAAAAAGAAAATTTACACAAATTACTCAATCTACCTGAATATCTAAAGGTCGCACTGGTGATTGCCCTTGGCAAACCAGTTGAGAAAGTTGTTATTGATGATATTGATGATTCGGGAAGTGTAATTTACTGGCGCGATTCAGAACAGGTACACCATGTTCCCAAGCGAAAGTTAAGTGAACTGATTTGGCGTGGTTAGCCCATTACTGCTATAGGGCCGTATCCACAAATCTTGCAGTATCCTCTAGTGTCAATCATTTTCAATGTAGTACTATATCCATGCCTCTCAATAACAGTGGTGTTACACGAGGGGCATGTTGTTTTTGTGCCGATATCGGAGTTGTGGACGTTGCCAATATATACAAATTTTAGGTATTCCATGGCAACATCTCGAAGTTCTACCAATTTTTCAGGAGGGGTTGGAGGGATGCTTAACTTGTAAGCGGGATAATACCTGTTGATGTGTAAGGGTGTGTCGTTACCCAAATTTTCATTAATCCACCTAAACATCTCTACTGCTTCATTGGTTGAGTCGTTAAGTTCCGGAATAACCAGGAAGGCAATCTCTAAATGGTTGCCATTCTTTTTTATGGTCTTTAAATTGTTTAGCACTGGGGCTAACTTTCCGCCTGCTTGAGTTTTATAAAACTCATTGGTAAAAGCTTTTAAATCGATATTAAATGCATCAATAACATCAAGAAGTTCAAGTAGGGGTTTATGGTTAATAAATCCGTTCGATATCATTACATTTTTTAAATCTTTGCCTTTAGCCAATCGTGCCGTTGCAAGCATAAGTTCAAAGAACACGGTTGGTTCATTGTAGGTGTAGGCGATGCCAATGTTCTGTGGTAAAAACAGAGCCTTATCAACAATATTTTCCGGCAAATTTTCTCTTAATCGGCTATTTGAGTCAGGAACATATTGCGATATTTCATAGTTCTGGCAGAATGAACACCTTAGGTTGCAGCCATAGCCACCAATTGAGTAAATTTTGCTACCGGGGTAGAAATGGAAAAGGGGCTTCTTCTCAATGGGATCTAATCCTGACGATGCTATTACTCCTGAGATCAGGAGTCTCATTTCGCCATTATCGTTATAACGGGTTTTGCAGATACCTCTCTTACCGGGGGTGAGTTTACACTCATGAGGGCATAAATTGCATTGTACCGCCTTATTCTCTAGGTGCATGTAATATAATGCTTCCATACCTCACTTGTTTTGCCAGTTCACAAGTTAGTTATTTTTATAGGTGAAAATCAACAGCAAGCATTGGTTTTTATATCGGCTATTTAATAAATTTAGGGTGATAATGTTAAAACCTTTTTACTATGTCAGCCAGCATTCAACTTGCACTTGTAACCATTGGTTACTTACTTTTTATCATTGGGTGGGGGATTTATCAAGGACGAAAGGTTAAGAATAATGCCGATTACTCCATTGCCGGCCGAAACCTACCGGGTTGGGTTGCTGCCCTTTCCGAAAGGGCAACTGGCGAATCGTCGTGGGCGCTGTTGGGACTACCAGGTGCTGCCTACGCAATGGGAATAGCTGAGTTGTGGACTGCAATTGGTTGTGTTGTGGGAATAATTACCGCTTGGTGGCTTTTGGCTTGGCGCCTGCGCGATGAAGCCGAAAAGTATTCGGCTACCACTTTTTCCGATTATCTTGCTGCACGTCATGGTGAGGTTGCCAAATGGATACGGCTGGTGAGTAGTTCAACCATTGTTTTCTTTTTCTTCCTTTATGTAGGCGCTCAATTCCTGGGAGGCGGTAAAACCTTAGATACCATGTTTGGCATTAAGCCTCAATGGGGAATGCTCATTACCGCACTAATCATTATCCCTTATACCATTTACGGAGGATTTCAGAGCGTTGTATACACCGATGTGGTTCAAGCTTTAGTAATGATTTTCACCTTAACGGTTGGCCCAATTGTCGGGTTTTTCTACCTGGCAAACCATCCTGAGGTATACTCAAGCTCCATTACCATTGCTCTGGAGAGCGCGAGTCCAACCCATGCTTCGTTATTCAATGGTTTAAAGGGAGCAGCCGCAGGTATGTTTCTTGTGGGTGGCTTTAGCTGGTTCTTTGGTTACCTAGGTGGAATGCCCCAGCTAACCATGAGGTTCATGGCCATTAAGGACGCCAGGCAGGCTAAGCTTGCGCGTAATATTGGCATTACCTGGACAGTTGTTGCCTACATTGGCGCTATGTTGCTCGGAATGATTGGTTTAGCCATTTTTGGCCCCAACGCCCTTACCGACAGGGAGTATGTGATGCCTGCTACAATCATGAAAATATTCCCTCCGGCACTTGCAGCCTTACTTATAACAGGGGCTATTGCTGCAATGATTTCTACTGCCGATTCATTGCTTGTGCTATCATCAACTGAGCTAAGCGAGAATATTGTTAAACCATTCAGGCGTATTAATGACGAAAGGCTCGTTTTACGCCAATCACGAATTATTACCGCTTCGCTTGCCATAATTGCTTTGGCAATAGCCTATGTATCGCCCCAGAAAGTGATATTCACCCTGGTAAGCTACGTGTGGGCGGGTATTGGTTGTACCTTTTCTGTAGTAATACTTCTTACCCTTTTCTGGAAACCCTTTCATGGGAGGGCAGCAATAACGGCTATGATTTTGGGTTTAGTTTTTACTATTGTATGGATTAGCTCTGGAATGGATAAGGTGGTTACAGCAAAACTTGTTAATTTCTTCTTTACATTGATAGTGGCTGTTTTATCAACCTATTTAATTCCATCAAAGAAATAAAAAAGGGAGCTGAACAGCTCCCTTTTTTGGGGTTTTATTGATTAGAACGTTACAGCAGTTCTAAAGCTGATTGTTTTGATGGTTTCAGCGCTCCCCTTAATGATTCCATTTCCGTCAAGGTCTTGGAATGTCCATCGATAGTCAATTCCAACAATGGCTCCTTTGTAGTTGTAGCCAATATTAAAGCCCACAAGTGAACTTGGGGTTTTCCATTGCCTAAAATCTTGAACGTTATTCTGTATATAGTATCCTTTTAGGTCAGCAAAGTGAAGCATTTTCTTGAGGGTTTCGCCCATACGAACCTCACCGTGAAGTGAACGCATGTGGGTTTTGTCAGATCCAGTAAGATCCTGGTAGCCTGCATAACCTACAATATATCCAAACATGTTCAGTTCAGCACTGGCATAAATACCATTAAGTTCCTGCTGGATAGCTATTAATTTCTGTTGCTTGGTTATTACGCTATCCCTTCCAATGAACTGTGCTCTTTCCAGCTCATAGGTGTTATTGAAGTATCCAAACAGGAACTCTTTGGAAGAACGACGGTATTCAGCCTTGAAGGTTAAGAAGTTCTGAACATTGCTGGTTCCAAGAATCATCCTAATACCGGGTATAGCTACGCCCCACCCGTAGGTTCTGTTCTCCCCTCGTAGCTGGGTTATATGCGAGTAAATATCAAACTTAAAGTTTTCCTTGCGGGCAATAGGAATTCCAATATCGAAGCTGTAGGCGAACATTTTTGAAGTTTGGTTATTCAGGTTGAAAAGGTTTTCCATCCTCAGGGTATCGGCGGGTACCAGGCCAAGACTCAGAAGTTTTTGGTATCTCTCTTCCCGGGTTGGTCCCCAGTATGTGTCGTTAAGCAGGTAATTCCAATCGTTTAGGGATATTTTATCCATATCCGTTGCCAGGTTTTTATCCCTGGGGTAAAGGTCAATCAGGTTTGGAACACCATCGCCGTCTCTATCTTCAAATGCGTTGTACTCGTTAAGGTCTGCAACGCCAGTAACCCCAAACTCAAGGAAGCGTAGCGGGCGGTAGAAAATACGGCTACCCACCAGCATTGCCGACTTGCGGGGCGATTCAACAAAAAGTTCTTTCATGTCGTTAAAGAAAAATTCACCACCTGCAACCGGCATTCCCTTGTAACGCTCAGCCGGAATCCAGAACGACAGTTCGCCACCATAACGCCTGCGCGATGGATACTGAATCATGTTGGAGTAGCCATTCACAATGTTGGCGTAACCCAAGTAGGTGTAATCCAATCCGCCCAAACGGATGTAAAACGGATCGTCCTTTTTACCATATCGGATGTAGTAAATTTTATCGATATAGTCCTGCCATTCATCCCATTCATCTTTCCTGATTTGTCCGTTTTCGTCAAAAAGTAGCTGGATATCGATGCCGAAACCGAACTTACCTATTGGGATATCGGTACGGAGCGCAAATTGCTGATAGGTTTTACCATCAATGGTAACCGCTCCTATAACGGCTCCACCAGTAACACCTGCTGTGTCGCTCTTGGGGAGTTCCTCCATTTGTGCGTAAGCCGCTACAAATGAAAACGTAAGCATAATGCTTACCAGGATTTTTTGGAATGCTTTCATTGCTAATAGTGTTTGGTTAAACATTTTTTTCAGTGCCAAAAGGGTAATATTAATTGTTTCAAATTTATTTTAAAACCATTTAACACAAATAACAGGCCAAACTTTTTTTCATGGGAATGCAATTTCTCCTTTGCCAGTCTTCATTTTATTCCCACTAACAAAAATCCCCTTGAAAAAGTTCTCAAGGGGACTGATTTTATTGCAATTCGTACTTTACAAATCAATCTTGTCAAATCCGCAGTAGGGTTGAAGAACTTTGGGAATCTTAATACCATGTGGGGTTTGATTGTTCTCAAGTAGCGCTGCCACAATACGGGGCAATGCAAGCGAACTTCCGTTAAGGGTATGAGCCAGCTGTGCTTTCTTGTCGCCCTCCTCCTTAAAGCGAAGCATCATGCGATTTGCCTGAAACGATTCAAAGTTCGATACTGAGCTAACCTCAAGCCACTTGTGCTGGGCTGCCGAAAAAACCTCAAAGTCATAGGTTAGCGCTGAAGTGAAACTCATATCGCCACCGCAAAGCTTAACAATTCGGTAGGGGAGTTCCAGTTTCATAAGTAGCCCCTCAACGTGGTTAACCATTTCTTCAAGGGTTTCGTATGAACGGTCGGGGTGCTGTATCTGAACAATTTCTACCTTATCGAACTGGTGTAACCTGTTTAAACCACGAACATCCTTTCCGTACGAACCTGCCTCGCGGCGGAAGCATGGAGTGTAAGCGGTTAGCTTAATGGGGAGCATCGCTGCATGTAAAATTACATCGCGGTAAATGTTTGTTACTGGAACCTCCGCAGTAGGTATCATGTAAAATCCGTCAGCGGTTACATGGTACATTTGCCCATCCTTATCGGGGAGCTGTCCGGTTGCGTAAGCAGAGTCCTCGTTCACCATGTGCGGTGGTTCTACCTCCTCGTATCCGGCTGCAGTATTGTAGTCAAGGAAAAAGTTAATCAAGGCTCTTTGGAGCTTTGCACCCTTACCTCTATATACTGGGAAACCACTACCGGTTATTTTGACGCCAAGTTCAAAATCGATGATATTGTACTTTGAAGCCAGGTCCCAGTGTGGCAAGGCCTCCTCGTGTAGTTTTGGAATACTCCCTCCAGATCGAACTACAACGTTGTCGCTTGCGCTTACACCCTGCGGAACTGATTCATGGGGCAGGTTAGGCACCTGGAGCAGAAGTTTAGTTTGCTCTTCCTCAACCTCTTTAAGTTCCTGCGAGAGGTTTTTGGACAGTTCCTTAAGCTCAGCCGATTTTGCCTTGGCTACGTTTGCCTCAGCTGACTTCCCCTCGGAAAAAAGTTTTCCAATTTCCTTTGCAATCCGGTTTTGCTCAGCAAGGTTATTGTCAAGCTGAAGCTGAATAGCCTTCCGTTTGTCGTCAAGTTCTATAATTTTGGCAATAATTACAGAACCATCAAAATGCTTTACTGCTAACCTACGGATAACTTCCTCGGTATTTTCTCTGATATACTTTAGGGTAAGCATAGTGTTGGGTTTTTAATAAAACAAAATCTCCTGTTCAATACTTGAAGGCATTGCACAGGAGACCAAAGTTATGAAAATTTTAGTAAAACTACGATTCTTGTGGTAAAACTGATACGTACGATTTGTCGTCGGCTTTTTTGCGGAAAGTTACCACACCGTCAATTAAGGCGTAAAGGGTGTGATCCTTGCCCATGCCAACATTCATACCGGGATAGTGCTTAGTTCCTCTCTGGCGTACAATAATGTTGCCAGCTTTGGCAACCTGACCACCAAAAAGCTTAACGCCTAAGCGTTTGCTGTGCGATTCGCGTCCGTTACGGGAACTACCAACTCCTTTTTTGTGTGCCATGACTAATCAATATTTTCGTGTTATGCTACTATTTCTGCAATCTGAATCTGAGTATAGTTTTGGCGGTGTCCATTTTTCACCCTATACCCTTTACGACGTTTCTTCTTGAATACAATAACCTTTTCGCCTTTTACATGGCCAAGGATTTTAGCAGTAACCGAAGCGTTTTTTAGTTCAGGAGTTCCCACGGCTACTTTACCATCGTTGTCAACAAGCAGCACCTTGTTGAACTTAACCTCTGTTCCTGCCTCTCCCTCAAGCAGGTTCACGTAGATCTTTTGGTCTTTTTCTACTTTAAATTGCTGTCCTGCAATATCTACAATAGCGTACATCGTATTTAGTATGAATTGTTTGACAATATTTTGGGCTTGCAAAGGTATAAAAGTTTAATTAATTGTCAAATAATCAGTAAAACTTTTTTGTGTTTTTATCATTTAACTTGTTTGTTATCGGAATTCATGTACTTTTCGGGGGCTAACTTTTTATGCTCTTCCATAATTAACTGGTTCAGGCGCTTTGTCAAATCAGGGACTGAAGTTGATAAAACCTCTTCAACTTCAATAGGGTCAAGAACCTTTAATGTTAAGTTCTGGCGTAGCTTAACAATTCCTGGTTTTGGGATAATATCCTTTGAACCTTCAATAACCACAGGTAGAATGGGCGAGTTTGCTTGCTTAGCCAACAGAAACGCCCCTTCCTTAAATCGCTTAACCTGACCATCCTTTGTTCTTGTACCTTCAGGAAATATTAGTACGGAACTCCCTCCTTTTAGGTGTTTTAGCCCCTGAGAAATCATCTTTTTAGTGCTCACTGCACTGGCCCTGTCAATTAGTATGCTATTGTTAAGAATAAGGTTCCACCCAATAACTGGAACCTTGGCCAACTCCTTTTTGGCCACCCACTTGAAATGGGTGAAAAGTCTGTAAAGCAGCACAATATCGAAGGCGCTTTGGTGGTTGCACACGATAACATAGGATTTGCTTTTGTCAATTTTCTCCAACCCTGAAACTTTGATTCTCCAACCCGGGTTAATCCAAATATAAAACATCGCCCAAACCGACGAATATTTATGCAGTAGTTTTAAACGCCTATCCCACCAGAAAGTTAAGAGCCATACTACAAAATCAATTAGAAAGAGTAGGAATGCCGTAATGGCCACAAATAACCATAAAAAAATGGATACAATTAGCATCAGAATATGTTTGGCTCCTTTCATAGCAATAATTTTCCTGCAAAAATAGCAATTGTTTGCAGGAATTGATCGTGGGGTTTTCTTACAATATTTGTTGATATACTAATTTGAGATCTATGCCGTTTAAGTTATTTTAGAACCTATGCCATACGTTTCAGTGTGTGAGTTAAGAATTTCCACATTGAGAGGTTAAGCATTGTTCAATATGCAAATGGTTTTGTTACTCCTACATGGAGTTTGAACTGAATAATTCTTTTTGCATGGTATTTAGTATGTTAATTATTAATACATTTGTAAAACGTTATTACTAACAGATTAATAAACTGGTATATGAAACCCTTAAAATTTCTTGACAAGATAGCCATTTGGATGTT
>ERZ795045.207-NODE-207-length-76398-cov-5.693986_pt1 | contig 76398 bp, 57 predicted proteins | sample MGYA00375129_ERZ795045 | MGnify/ENA primary metagenome ERZ795045 (study PRJEB30174, sample SAMN05720166) | activated sludge metagenome | isolation source: anaerobic digester from wastewater treatment plant | place: Japan | collected 2015-05-15 ...
GTACGACATGCCCCCCTCTTCTACTGTCCACACCAACAAGCCGGTGTCATCCGGCAGCTGCGGCCCTAGCGGCTCGATCACGTAATTGCGCAGCGACCGGTAGCCCCCGTTTTGCTCCGGCGGATAATCCATCCCCCGCATCCGTTCGGTATGATACGCGCTGCTTCCCTCGCTCAACGTAGCCACCAGGGAAGCCTCACCCCGGTTCGCGGCGGTGATCGGTTCCGAGTGCCGGTAAACGCGGTATTGTTCCCCTGAAATCTCACCGCGTTCAGTCCAGGTGAGGAACGTCTGTCCGCTGCGGTGAAAAGCGTTCAATCCGGTGGGCTGCTGCGGCTGCGCGGCAGCCGAAGAAGCCAGAAGAAGGAAGACCGCCGCAGGAAACAGAAATCCCGGCTTCCGGCCGATGCCCCTGCCTTGAGAACCGGAGACGGTTTGATGGGATGGCGCAGGAAGAAACGGATTTCGAAGAGAAAGAGCGGAAGAGACTATCATGGACATGGCCACCGCCTCTCGCAAAAAATGGCGTGAAGACAAATCACGTGAAGACAAATCAAATTTTTATACAACATTTCCGGCACATGCTTTCCGGCACAATGAATGTAAGGTTTATCCTGATACCCATTCAGGAATTGACTTACTTTCTTCCGCAAGGATGACGCTGGAATGCGGATCCCCGTGCGAGAAGCTTAAAATCCTCATTTGTAAGGTTTATTCCATTTTTTCATATCGGATACCAGAATGTCAATCCAATTTTTGTTATAGCCCGCGGAAGTTTAAAATTTGTGATCATTGAGTCATCCAAAAACTTCTCACAGATCTCATTGTGAGATGAGGATGGATGAGAACGCCGGACGATTCCCTCTCCCTCGGGAAAAGGGCCGGGGTGAAGTAAGCCCTGAAAGGGCGAAAGTCACCCTTTCTCCGCACACGGACCAATCATTGTCATCCATTTACCATGACCTTTTAGGATAATTTTGTTGACATGTCCTTTGGGTTCCCATAGAATGGCAGTAATGAGATGGAAATGAAGTGCAGCCAAGTTGATATTTTAACTTGTAAAATGCCTTTTTTTAATTTACGTCGAGGATTCGGAAGGCGTACATAGGTTCTCGGGGTTGCATTCTAGCAAGCAAAGAAGGGGGTGATATGAAACGGCGCCGATTCCGCGGAACCCATCGATTCAAACACCACATTCCGTACCGCCTATCTCGAATCATCACTGCCGATTGTGGAGGATATCACTATGAAAAAACTCATGCCATTGCTTGTCTTGATTTTAGCGTTCAGCGTCCTTTCCGCCGGAGCGCAACCTAAGAAAATCGCGCTCTCCGCCCGGATCTCCTGGGCGCCCGGCAGCGAAGGCAGCACCAATGACCGGGATTTCGCCGTGATGCAGCATTTTTCTATGGACGATGAATATCTCCGGTATATGCTGCAAGAATGGGGGTATTTTCCCATTCTGATGCCCGACTATGTTTTGCAATACATGCTTAACGAAGGCCAGGTTCCTTTCCCCCCCGGCCATGACGCGGATTATGGGCCCTGGGTAGATGACGGGGTATACATGAACTATCCAACCTTCCTTCAGGATGAAGGATACAAACTCCTCTGGAATACGGGGACGTGCTGGTCCACGATCGGCCCGGCGGTAAAAGAACTCCCGGTCCCCGTGATTCAGGGCGAACATGCCAACGTGGGCGCCCGCGCCGACAAACTGGGTTCCACGTATATGTTTGAAGGCAGTCAGAGTGGAGACATTTCCGGGGAAGCCGCCCGATCCATCACCCTCACGGATGCGGGAAAAACGCATGAACTGACCCAGGGGCTGCCGGAGGAAATCGTCGTGTATGGGGATGGGCCTTCGGGACCACCGGCCAACGCGGGCCAAGCCTGGCAGGGCATTTTTGATCTGGTGGACAATGCCGCCGAGGGGACCCAAGTGCTGGCGGTTTGGACCTCTGATCCCAGCAAGGCGGCGCTGGCCGTGGTGGAGAAAGGCGGACTGCTCGCGGATGGCACCCCCGCTCCGGCACGCCGGGTGATGCCGTTCTCGGGAGGCGGCAACGTGCGGCCGGTGAACGAAGCCGGACATCCGGCGGAGTGGGTGGTGATTTATGAGTACATGACTCCGGCGGGCAAGGCGCTGTTACACCGCTGCGTCCAATGGGCGTTGGGGGAGACTCCCACCGCGGTAGCCGACTGGGGCAATCAATAAAATTCCTGAAAGACAAACTTATTGAATCGTTTTCAGACAGAGGGGAGGATTGATAATTCCAGGATCGGCAATCCATCATCAATCCTCCCCCTTGCCTCCGATAAAATATGATTGGATCTCAAGGGGAACTCAGGCATCAGATCCTACCGCCCTTCCCTGCCGCTCGAGGCTCGCGAAACCGCCCAGGCCTGTTCCACCGCGCGGGGCAGGACTTCCACGAACGCCGCGATTTCCGCTTCGGTGTTTCCCTCCCCCAGGGAAATCCGGATGGAGGAAGACGCCGCTGCATCATTTCGGCCGATAGCCTTAATGACATGGGACGGCGTGGTTTTCCCGGTCGAACAGGCAGAGCCGGTCGCCACGCAGAAGCCCGCTTCGTCTAGCTGCCGGACGAGTTCGCGGCTGTTGATGCCGGGAAGCGAAAAATTCAACGTGCCGGGCAGACAATTCCCGTCCGGACTGTTGCGGACCAAATTCAAATTGAGCCGCTGGAGCCGTTCCCACAATCCGTCCCGCAAGGCGGCGGCGTGCCGGATCCGGCTATTCAATTCGTTCCGGGACAGTTCTGCGGCCATGCCGAGCCCCGCTATACCCGGCACATTCTCCGTTCCACTCCGACGGCCGCCCTCATGACCTCCGCCATGCGCCTGGGGGACAAGTTCCACGCCTTTCCTTACATACAACGCGCCCACTCCCTTGGGACCGTACATCTTATGCCCGGAAAGGGAGAGCAAATCCACTCTGAGTCCCTGAACATCCACTGGTATCTTGCCTACGGCTTGAACCGCGTCGGTATGGAATAAAATCCCCCGTTGGCGGCAGATGTCCGCTAATTCCCGGACCGGCTGAATGCTCCCGGTCTCGTTGTTCGCGGCCATAATCGTCACCAGAGCGGTTTCCGAAGTGATGGCTTTCTCAAGATCGGCAGGATCCACCCGGCCGTAGGCATCGACCGGAAGATAGGTCACGCGGCAATCCCAGTAGTGTTCCAGAAACGCGCACGTTTGCAGGACCGCGGGATGCTCGATCACCGAAGTGACAATATGGCGTTTCCCGGAAGCCATTACCACCCCTTTGATGGCCAGATTGTCTGCCTCGGTCCCGCCGCTGGTGAAGATGATTTCTTCCTCGCGGGCGTTCAGCAGACGGGCCGTCTGCAACCGGGCTTTTTCCACCGCGTAACTCGCGTTGATACCGAGGCGGTAAAGGCAGGACGCGTTGCCGAATTCTTCATGGAAATACGGCTCCATGGCCTCCCTGACGCGGGGATGGACCGGGGTGGTTGCGTTGTGATCGAAATATACCGCCATGGCGGTTTCCTTCCAGGTGAATTTTAACCCGGGAAAAAATCAGGACAGGATATAGGGGAATTATACCGGGAATGAGGGTCTTTCGGCAACGATGCGCACAATACCCCTGATGGAACCATTGCCCAAGTGAAAGGCCCAAGTGAAAGCCCAGGGTCAGGGAAAAAGAAAATCTTCCCCCCGGACGGCTGTCAATCGTCCCAGGGATCTCATCCGGTAACCATTTCAAGGCGGAAGCATTTCCCGGATGAATTGGAGTACGTAGGGTAAAAGAAGGGCTCCCACGCCACCGTCCGGGCGCCACAGAGCCAGAAGGCTTAATCCATCAACAAGATCGCGGCGGCAACCACAGTAGTGTATCCGCCGGATTTATTAATGGCCGATTGGGTGATGTTGCGGGTGTTGATGATTTTGCCGCTCAGCTTGTACACCTCTTCCTTCTCGTCCCATGATTTGTCTTCATCGAACTCCACGCCAAGGGTGGTGGCCAGCATAGCGGCGGCCAAATCTTCGGCGTAATCGCCGGCTTCCCGCTCATTCATGCCGTAACTGTGATGTTCACTTAAATAGCCGTATTGTTTCTGGTCCGCGGGAACCGCCAAGCCGATGGAGGCGGCCAGTTGACGCCGGGGTTCGTTGGTGGAACACCGGGCCATGACCGCGAAGGTAATAGCGCCGGGGATCAGTTTTTTGATTCCCTTTTCACGGGAAATGATTTTGCATCCCGGGGGAAGTATGCTGGACACGCTGACCAGGTTACAGACCGCGATTCCCGCATCCCGAAGCGCCAGCTCGAATGATCGCAACTCTTCTTTATGGAATCCCACGCCCTTGGTGAAAAACATGTATTTTGGGACGAATTCCATGTGAATACCCCCTTTCTGATACGTTGTGTCATGGACACCCGGGAGGTTGGAGATCCTCGCGCCGGATTCTGGCGGATCGTGGTTGCGCGCCGTTTGAAAAAACGGAGAGAATAGTAGTCACTCAATCCCGCTTGCGCAAGACCTGAACAGACCATCATGAGCATGATATACCCCAAATAACGTATCAGGCTGATTCCCGGACGACAAGCCGGGTTTCCATGAATTGTCCCAAGGGCTCGATTTTTTCTCCGGCCATCGCCTTGAGCAGCATGCGCATGGCGGTTTTTCCCATGTCATAACGGGGAATGTGCACCGTGGTTAACGGAGGACTGACGATCGTGGCCAGGTCCACATCATCGAAACCCACCACCGCGATATCCCCGGGAATCTTGCGCCCTCCCTCTTGAATCGCCTTATAGGCACCAAAAGCAATCAAGTCGGAAAAACACATCAGCGCGGTGACTTGGGGATGTTCCTCCAGCAATTTCCGTGCGGCCTCGGTCGCGGAAGCGCAGGAGCCTTTGCACATGATAGCCGGGCAACCGGCCAGATCGATTCCGCTTTCCCGCATGGATTCAGTAAACGCGTTGTACCGGATTTGGGACGTCATGCTGCCGGGATGGCCGTTGACGAATCCAATGCGCTCATGCCCCCGGTTCACCAGATGGGCCACCGCCTGGCGGATCCCATGGACGTTGTCGGGCATGACGAAGGGGATCTCGTACCCCATGTAGCGCCGGTTGATCAGCACACAGGGCGTCGGAAGTCCAGCGATCGTACGGATCAGCTCCTGGGATTCGAAACTGGGCATCAGGATCAAACCCTGCACCCGGAGTGAACGGAACTGTTCGAGAATCGCCTTTTCCCGGGCCCGTTCTTCCTGGCTGTTGCTGAGGAGGATTTGAAACCCGTTCTCATACGCGCAATCCTCCACGCCCCGTAAAATATCCGCCCAGTTGGCGGTTGAAACATTGGGCACCATCACCCCGATGAGGTTGGATTTCATGGATCGCAGGCTGGAAGCGATACGGTCGGGGATGTAATTCATTTCATGGGCGATTTTCAGGATGCGCCGTTGCGTTTCCTTACTGATGCCTCCCCGGTTGTTGAGCGCCCGCGAGACCGTGTTGGCAGTGACGCCGGCGCGCCGGGCGATTTCTTTCAAGGTGACTTTGGCCATCTCGGCACCTCGCCTCTCATCTATATTCGACCAAAAAATCGATATATCCTATTATTTTTGCAAATTACATAATTTAAGTCATTCAAACAAGGAATTTCAGTCATTTCCCCTGAAGCCGGAGCTTGAATTGATTTCACCGGCGAACCGGATACAATGGAAATGATCCGTATCGCATGACTCAGTAAGCTTTATCAGGCACACCCGAAAAGTTTTGTGGATCTGGAATCCAAATTCCGACGTCCAAAACCATCATGGCTCGCAAGGGAAGACGAAAATCAGCCACCACTGATAATTTTGTCTGGTCTCCTCCCCGGGGTTACGTTCCCGAAGAAAAATTGCTCTCCGCGGCGATCAATGCCTGCCGGGAATATTCTTCCAAGGTCCCCACGGCTTGTTCGGCCGTGTTTTACCCCTATACGGAACTCAAGAGCACCCTGCGCATGAAGAAAGAGGCCGTGCATATCCGTGTCAGCGATATTCTGCGCGACGCCCCCAAAGAGGTGCTCCAAGCGTTAATCCTGGTGCTGATCGCCCGGGCCTTACGCCGCAAACCCAAAGACGAGGCATTGCGGACCTATAATGAATATATCCACCTCCCGCATGTGGAAGCCTGCCACGCCAAGGCCCGGAGAAAGCGGCGGCGCAAACTGCTGACCGATCCGAAAGGGAAATACCACAATCTGAACAGTTCGTTCAAACGGATCAACCAGCGCTATTTCGCGGGACGGGTGGAAAAACCCATCCTTTCCTGGAGTCCCTCGGCCAGCCGCCGCCAACTCGGATATCATGACTCGCATTTGAACGTGATCGTCATCAGCCGCTGGCTGGACCGGAAAACGGTTCCCCGCTTTTTCGTCGATTTTATCATGTACCATGAATTGCTGCATATCGTGGTGCCGGCGGAATACCGGAATGGGAAACGAATCGTGCACACCCGGGAATTCAAGGCGCGGGAAAAGCAGTTCGACCGGTATGAGGAAGCGATGGCGTGGCTTCGCCGGATCCGGTGATCCCGGGGGAATTCCGCCGGAATGGATCAGGTCCGGTGGTGGACCGATCCCCCCGAAAAAGATTGCACGGCCGATTCCTGGTCTTGGAACACATCGAGGATCTGGTCGATGCGGGTGGCTTCGAAGGTTTGTTTCACGCGGGACTGTGGCCGGAGAAATTTCAAATCCCCTTGTTTTTCGCGCAGGTCATGGGCGAAGGCCACAAAGACTCCCACCGTATAGGAGGAAATCAACGCCACACCCTGCAAATCTAAAATGATTTTGCAGCGGTTCTGCTTAATCAAATCGTTCAATTCCCCCCGCAGCCAGACCGTGTTCTCAAAATCGAGATCACCCTCCAAACGCAAAATGGTCACATCCTGGATGTCGTCCCTCTGAACCGGAATCATGCCTACACTCCTTTCAAGGGAAGGCGTTCGTAGTCCAGCAGTTCGCTGGCTTCTTCCGCGGTCAGGATTCCCTTGGCCTCGAGGCTCTTGATGAGGGTGGCCAGCATACAGCTATTGGCGTACAGGATCTCTCCGGTTTCAAAACGTGATTTCAGGTTTTTATCCAACGCGGCGGCGCTTGGGGATTCTGTCCGGAGACCGGCCGGTGAAGTGCCCAGGGCGGCGAACCGCTCTTCCGCGGACGGGGCAGGAGTTTCGCTTCCGGGGGCCGCTGTGAACGCCGCCAAGGCCTCCGAACGGGTGGAGAAAATGGAAAAAAGTTCGATCACGCGGTTCTGCTTGAGGTATTGCAGGAGTCCACGCTGCGGATTCAGGAATTTGATATCTCCCCGGTTTCCCCGGAATTCTTTCAGATGCGACAGCAGCAGGCTGAGCGTCTGGTTCCCCAGAAACCGGATGGAGGACAAATCCAGGATGATCTTGTAATGTCCTTTGTCTGCGGCTTCGGCCAGTGTCTTGTCCAGTTGCTGATTCCCCCGGCTGTCAATCTCGCCCATGAGGGATAACACCATCACATCACCGATCATCCTGGAATCGATTTTCATGATGGATACCCTTCGGAGCCGGTCCGCCGAAGCCCCAGGATAGGATAACCGAGAGGTCCACGTTTTTCCCGGCTACGCCGGGGTTCCCGTCCGGGTGGAGGTTTCACCCCGGAGGTTATTTGTCCCGGGAATCCTCGATTTTTTCGCTGCGGGCGGGTTTTTCATCAACGTCTTCATCAATGGCGGAAATGGATTTTTTAAATTCCCGGATGCCACTGCCTAGAGATTTACCCATTTCCGGGAGCCGCTTGGCGCCGAACAGCAACATCACAATCACCAGAATAATCATGAGTTCCCACGGTCCAATATTCCACATTGCGCACTCTCCTTCACGCGGGAGGAAATTAAGAGAAAAACACAACCGTCCCGCCCTTTAGAATCATACTCAGAGGGATGCCGCAGTCAAGGATTTTACCATCCAGGGGTTTTGAGCCCTCGCCGGGCGCCTCAGATCCTATATAATACCGTGTTTAGCGGTTTCACGCGACGGAATGTCCTTGTTTTGAAGAAATATCCCATGGAATCCAGCGAACGTCCAGGTGTTCGAAGCCGGTTGCTTGGCATCGATATTGATTCATTGACCGCGGAGGAGTTTCTGGCCCGCATCGATGCCTATGTTCAATCCCGGCGTCCCCACCAGATCGCGTACCTGAACGCGGATTGCCTCAATCAGTGCTGGTCCAACCGCGCTTACCGCGAAGTGATCGCCGCCAGCGACCTGGTCTACGCGGATGGCATGGGTGTGGTGTGGGCCTCCCGCCTGTTCGGCCATCCCCTCCCCGAGCGCCTGAACGCCAACGACCTGTTACCGCAATTTTGCCAACGGGCCGAGGCCAAAGGGCACCGCATCTTTCTTCTCGGGGGCGAGAACGGCGTGGCGGAAAAAGCCGCGCGCGATTTGAAAAGCAAGTATCCCAAGTTGCAGATCGCCGGTTGCCATCATGGTTATTTTTCTGACGAAGAAACTCCGGACATCATCCGGAAAATCCGGGAGAGCCATCCGGACATTCTGATCGTAGGCATGGGCGCTCCCAAGCAAGAGACCTGGATTCACCGCCATTTGCACGACCTGGGTGTTCCAGTGGCGTGGGGCGTGGGGGGGCTCTTGGATTACTCGGCCAAAGGCTTGAAACGGGCCCCCAAGTGGATGCGCCAGGCGGGGCTTGAATGGCTGTGGCGGTTATGCCTGGAGCCTCGGCGGCTTTGGAAACGGTATCTGCTGGGTAATATCCTCTTCACCTTCCGGGTGGGTTTCCTGGTCATCGCCGACATGGTGTCGGCCGCCATTGCCTGGTTCACCGCCTATGGCATCCGGTCCGCCTACATCCAAGAAATGACTTACCTGCCCGAATACCTGCGCAAGCAGATCAATCCCATCCACAGTTACATCCTGGCCCTGCCGATTATCATCATCACCTGGATCATCATCTGCGCCTCGCTGGACCTATACCGCCGGCAATACTTGCGGACAGCCATCGACGAGCTGGGCGCCATTGTCAAGATGTGTTTCTTATTCCTCATCACCTCCATGGCGGTGGCCTTTTTGCTCAAGGATTTGCAATTGGGCCGGTCGGTATTGATTCTCTCCTCGATTCTGGCGTTCTTTTTCATGGTGGTGACGCGGCTGCTCTGGGCGCGGATCGAAAAAAGCATGTTCCAGGAGGGCATTGGGCGAGTGCGCACTCTGATCGTGGGCACGGGGCAACACGCCCAACAAGCGATCGAACGGTTGTTGACGGATCCCGTAAAAAAATACGATATCCTCGGCGTCCTCGACAACCAGCACGAGCCGGGCGAGAACGTTTATGGCCAGCCGGTGCTCGACAAAGTCGAAAACCTGCCCGAGTGGGCCAAGAACCTGGCCGCGGATGAAATCATCTTCGCCGATCCATCCCTGGAAAAGCGTCAGCTATTGAACCTGGTCGCTTCCTGCGGCGAGCAGACAGCGGTGCGGCAGTTCAACATTCTGACGGATTTGTTCGGTGTGATCACCGACCGGGCTTTTTTCAACTCGGAAGAAGACATCTCCTTCAAGGTTCTGCGGCAGGGTGGCCTTTCGCCGTTCGAAAAAGCCTGCAAACGGGCGCTGGATCTAACCATCGCGTCCACCATGCTGCTCGTGACGCTGCCCTTCTTCCCCATCATCTGCCTGATGATCCGGCTCAGCTCGCCCGGGAGGACCATTTTCCGGCACACGCGCATTGGATTGAACGGCCAACCGTTCATCATGTACAAGTTCCGGACCATGTATAAGGACGTGAACGAATACCAGGAAGCGCCCATCCAGAAAGACGATCCGCGGGTGATCCCCATCGGGCGCTGGCTGCGCCGCACCAGCCTGGACGAACTGCCTCAGCTGTTCAACGTCCTCAAGGGCGAAATGAGCATGGTGGGCCCCCGGCCGGAAATGCCCTTCATTGTCAATTCGTATGAGCCCTGGCAGCGGCGGCGCCTCACCGTGTTGCCGGGCATCACCGGCCTGTGGCAGATCAGCGGCCGCAAGGATCTGCCGTTGCACTCCAACTTGGAGTACGATTTCTATTACATCCAGAACCAATCGCTGTTGTTCGATCTGATTATTCTTCTGAAAACCATTCCCGTCGTTCTTTTCGGCAAGGGAGCGTATTGATCTCCTGTCCGGCGGTTGGTAGACAAGCCCCTCTCCTGACGGTAAGATGAACCGATTCCCCGAGTGAGGCTTGTGCATGGTGACCATCCATCTCACTTCCACCGCCGGCCCCGGTACCGGGAGTTTACTGTTCGCTGCCGGCGTATGGGTGGTGTGCATGTTGGTGGTGCTTTTTCACCGGGCGGGAATTCAGGTGCTGGGAACCGGGATCGCGTGTATCGGCTTTCTTTCCCTTTGGTGGCATGACAGCCTGTTTTTGGCGCTGAGCCTGTTCGTGTTTGGAGTGGTGTTGCACGGATGCGGCCGGTTGTTGTTTCATTTACGGCGGCGGGATTGACGGCCGAAAAGGCGGACCGGGAAGTGGAGCCAACCATGGGCATCACTGAAATATTGGAAACCTTGATCAAGGGGGATTCCTTGACCGAAGAAGCGGCCGGCGCGGCCATGTCGGCGGTCATGGCCGGTGAATGGACCGCGGCCCAGGTGGCCGCGCTGCTGACGGCCCTGCGCTGCAAGGGAGAAACTGCGGACGAGATCGTCGGGGCGGCCCGGGCCATGCGCGCGCACGCGGTGAAGATCCGGCCCCGGCTCCCCGGGACCATCGATACCTGCGGCACGGGGGGCGACCGCAGCGGATCCTTCAACATCTCCACGACCAGCGCGTTCGTGGTGGCGGGCGCGGGGGTGCCGGTGGCCAAGCATGGCAACCGCACCGCTTCCAGCCTGTGTGGCAGCATCGACTTGTTCGAAAAACTGGGGGTTAACGTCATGGCCCCTCCGGAGCGCATCGGCGAATGCATCCGCCAGGTTGGGCTGGGCGTCCTCTTCGCCCGCTTGGCGCATCCGGCCATGAAGCACGCCGCGCCGGTGCGCTCGGAACTGGGCTTTCGCACCATCTTCAATTTCTTGGGCCCCTTGACCAATCCCGCCTTGCCCGATTATCAACTGGTGGGCGTCAGCGACGCGCGGTTGCTCGAAACATACGCCCAATGCCTGCAAAAACTGGGCATCCAACGCGCCTGGGTGGTGACCGGCGGCGACGGCCTGGACGAACTGACCCTCACCGGCCCCTCCCAATGCCTGGAAGTGACGCCGGCCTCGATCACCCGCCACGACCTGATCCCCGAGGACGCTGATTTGGACCGTTGCGCCTATGAGGATCTGAAGGGCGGCACACCTGACGATAACGCAGCCATTACCCGCGCCATCCTGGAAGGCCGCGATACCGGCCCTAAACAACGCGCGGTGCTGCTCAATGCCGGCGCGGCGATTTATGTGGCCGGAAAAGCGGCGACTTTGAAAGAAGGGGTCGCCCGGGCGCGGGAAAGCATCCAGTCTGGCAAGGCCTTGGAGATTCTGCAAAAACTGGTGGAATTCACCAACCAGGGATGAACGCCGATCAAAGATTCTCCATCTTTCTCGTGATGTGATACACCGTGAAGAGAACGGTAACCGGTCTCATCTTACGGTTTGAAATAACCGAGCAGGAGAACCATTGAAAAAAAACAGGGGCAAGCGGCCGCGAATTCCTCCCGTCATTGAACGTGAGATTCGGGCGTGGACGTAAGCGGTTTGGACCTAACCAATGTAGCTTTACTCACCCTGATATGGAACGACCTTTGTCTGGGGAACTCCCGTATTGAAAACCACACTAATTATTTTTTTGTGTTTTGTTTTTTTCCTGCTGATCTCTCCTGGACAGGGCCTGGACTTGCAACCCCGGCCACAGAAAGCCGGCCAGCTCCCGCGCCACTGCCACGTTGATCACCCAGGCCGGTTGGCCCTGCCTCGTAATTCCTCCACACCGCTCCCGTGTCCCGCTTCACGATCTTCTGTACTAGCCGCCGCACATCCCGGGGCTAGTAGGGAATCCGTACCAGGCCTCCTTGGGGATCCCCCGGATACAAAATGCAGACCACATGCTCTTGCTGGTGCGCGTCGAAGCCCACGTACGTAGTTTCCTGCCGGTTGGTTTTGTGCTATGCTTCATCATGGTTGTGCAGAAATCTTATCTGATCAATATATATAGTTACAGGCAGGATGCTCGCATCACAATATATGGTATATCTCAATAATTATAATTATATTTTAACTTTTGCCTCTCCTTCACTATAAAAAGAGTCCTGATGTTTCTCTGTTTACTATGTACTTCCCCCGGCCTTTATAATCCCTCCTCACACCGGGCGCAGGATGGAGAAATAGACGGTGTCCTTGATGTGCTCCAGGCTGGTTACCACCAGCACAGTAGGATAAAGCGCTCGGCGCGTATCCCATTACCAACACTTAGAAAGGAAACTAATATTAATGCCCTGGAAATCGTTCTTCAGTATGATAGCATTGCCGCACCTGGTTACGGCAGTTTTCGCGGAATCCCCCGCGCCTTCACTCTTCGACATACGCGATGCCAGTGGACTCCCAAGCCCCGCGCCGATGATCGCTCCCTGGAAAGTGGTTCCGCTTGATCCCGATTACGGCGGACTTTGGATCGTGGCGGGCGATCTGGACGGTAACGGCGAAGTGGAAATCGTGTCCGCCGAGAATTTCAACCATGAGGATACGCATTTCACCAGCGCGGCGGCGGCTCACCGGCTGGATGGGACGGTGATATGGCGCTGGGGTGAACCGGACATCGGGCGCAAGGAATGGTTCCATGACGTGGCCCTGCAAATCCACGACTGGGATGGCGACGGCCGCGCCGAAGTGATCCTGAGCGCGAAAAACCACGTGATCGAGTTGGACGGAACCACCGGGAATGAACGGCGGCGTCTGCCCTTGCCTCCGGACGCGTCGGACTGCCTGGTCTTCTGCGACCTGCAGGGGAAAGGCCGCCCGTCGGACGTGCTGGTCAAGGACCGCTATCATCAAATCTGGGCTTACGATCACGATTGGAACGAGCTGTGGACCATCAAGGATCCCGGCGGCTACCGCACCGCGCATCAGCCCCGGCCTATCGACCTGGACGGCGACGGAAAAGACGAAATCATGGCGGGCTACGCACTGCTGAATTCAGACGGCACGGTCCGGTGGGTGTACCGCTCCTCCACGGTAGATCTAACCAAGGGGCACTTGGATTGCTGCCGGGTGGTGCGACAAGGGAAAACGCCAGAAGACTTCCGTCTCGCCCTGACCTGCTGCGGCGCGAACAACCTGGCCCTGCTCGACGGCCTGGGAAATGTCCTCTGGGAAATTCCAGGACACCATTTCGAATCCATCAAAGCAGGACGTATTGTTCCTTTGCTGTCCGGGACGCAAATCCTCGTGGATATCGACCATCAACCTCAGGGCCAAAGTCCGCTATGGGTTGTGGACGAGCAGGGCGCGTGGCTGGGGCGCATCGTGACCGCGTACAGCCGCCATCACGCCCTGATCGACTGGAATGGCGACGGCTGTGATGAAATTGCGGTAGCCTACAACCGCGCGATTTACACCCACACGGGAGAACGGATCGCCACGCTGGCCATGCCCGATCCCCCGGACAACGCGATTCAAGCGGAGCAAAGCATTTTGTCCGGCGACCTAACCGGCGATGGGATCCCCGACCTGCTGATCCCCACCCCGGACGCGGTATACATCTTTCAAAACAAAGACGGCCAACCGCCCAGGACACCCGCCAGCCTGGGAACCGGCATGAATGTGACGTTGTACTAAACGTCGTACAAAGGGCCAATCCGTATTGTTAAGCGCTCATTTCCGAGAGGCCGCCTATCTCCGCCGTGGATCTAACCTTCGGACCTATGCGGAATCCACCACGAATTGCGCCCCTCACACCTTCGGGAGCCCATAGGGTTCCCGGTACTCTTTGCTCAACCGCAGGTTGGCTTCGCGGTCGTTCCCGAAAGTCTCGGTGGCGGGATCGAAGACTACTTCCCGCCCCAGATGATGCGAGATGTTCCCCAGGTGGCATAACGTGGTGCTCAGGCGGCCAAGTTCAATATCGGAATTCGGCTCTTCGCGGCTCTTGATGCAATCCAGGAAATTCTTGAGATGCGAACCGCCTGAGGCTTTTTCCTCGATCTCCTTGGAGCCGTCAGGCCGGTACACTTTCCAGCGGTTGCCTTCGACGATCAGGCACCCTTCGTTGGAATAGAATCCCGTACCGGCCTCGGTCCCCTCGATGGGGTGATGGCTCAGGAAGCTGCGCAGTTCCCACGAGAGCAGCAGATCGCCGAAGTCGTAGGTCACCACCTGCGTGTCGGGCACTTCCTTGGCATCGTCCAGTTTCCAGTAGATGCCGCCTTGGGATGAGACCCGGGTGGGCAGTTGGTGAGCACCGCCGCGGATGGCCTGAATCCCCCACAGGGCGATATCCAGCATGTGCACGCCCTGATTCCCGAGTTCACTGTTGCAGTAATCCCAGAAAAAACGCCAGTTGTAATGGAAACGGTTCTTATTGAACGGCCGCTTCGGAGCCGGTCCGAGCCAGCGGTCGTAATCCACACCCGCGGGCGGATCGCTGTCCGGTGGATTACCGATGCTGCCGCGCACCTGGCACATCCACGCTTTGACCAGGCAGAGTTTCCCGAGTTGGCCCGAGGCCAGGAACTCGATGGCGGTCTTGAAATGATTCATGCTGCGGCGTTGCAGCCCCACCTGCATAACCCGCTTGAAATGGCGGGCGGCGTCGCGCATGAGCTGCCCCTCCTGGATGGTGTGCGAGAGGGGTTTCTCGATATAGACATCCTTCCCCGCCTGGCAGGCCAGGATTGTGATGATGGCGTGCCAATGGTCGGGTGTGGCGATGATCACCGCGTCAATGTTCTTGTCCTCCAGGACTTCTTCATAGCGCATGCAGGTTTTGGGTTTGTTGCCCTGCGCTTTCTCGACACGGGCGCCGATGTCTTCCAGCACCTGGGGATCGATGTCGCACAGCGTGTGGATCTCCGCCCCCAGTCGGGGCGCTTCGGCGGCCACCTGCCAGCCCCGGCTGCGGCAACCGATCAACGCCAAGCGGACTTTCTCGTTCGCCCCTTGGGCGGAAGGATTGAGGTTGACCGTTGCGCCGGCCGCCGCCAGTGAGGCGATGGTTGTTTTTTTCAAAAAGGATCTTCGGTTTTCTCCGTTCATGTCCGGTCCTCTTCCCTGCGGGATTGCTGGCTGGGTACTATCCGAAAGCCGCTTCCGCCAGCGTCTTCCATGGTACCGAATCCGGAAGGAGAGTCAATAAAGGTAAGGAGTCCAATGCTGGAGTGATGATTTTCAACACGTATTCCTATTCCCCAAACAACTATTCACCCAAATGCAGAACTATTTCCGTGCTTGATTCGTGGTATGACTACGAAAGGAAATGCTGGAGGAACTTCATAATCTCACCGTAGGCGGCCGGAATCCAGAGCGCTGGAGGTAATGGTGGTGCAGGCGTCCCGTCTGCAACTATAAGTATATGTTGTGCAAACAAGATGACCGCACCACCAGACAGTGACCTTGTGCTGCTCTGTCATATCTAATGGAAGAAGCGGATGGTTTATTAGCGAAAAGAATACCCAGAAGCCTTGGAGGCATAGCGATGTGCAAGGATTCCTCCAGAAGAAAGCCGTGAAGGAACCGGATTCCCTCACGGCTTTGGTTGCGGCACGGGCCGGCATCTAATCCTCATCCACTCAATACAACATAAATTGCTCCACCGCCGCGGGCGGCTCTTCCAGATCCGCTGGATTTTGATCCAGGTTATTGGTGATGAGGATCCAATCCAGCATGGTGCCATCTTCCCGGACATGGATCCGCAGCCGATGCACACCGGCAGTCAGATTCCAGGATTTATTCATGTCGCCATCCACCGTCACCCAGCCGATATGGAAGTTTTCGTCATAAACCCGGTTCCCCGCTTCGTCCGTGTACAGTGTCCCTTGATAGCGGTACGCGTTTAAATCCACGCCAATATCGTCATCCATCCCCAGGAAGAAGGAATCATCGCTGCCGCTGGGAGTGCAAGTGCGGCCGATGGCGCGATACACGCCCGGTTCGGTCACTTCGAAGACGAAAACCAATTCCTCGTTGGTAATTGCGGAAGCGCCGCGGGCCGCATAAGCATACAATTCCCCGCTGGCATCCGGGCGATACCGAATCGTGAAGGGATCGGGAGCCTCCGCGGAAGGTTTGACCAGATAGGCGTCTTCCGCTTCGATCTTCGCTTCGCCGTTGACCAGCTTCACCGGTGTGGGATTGGGAACGTTCACATTGGCGAACGTGAAGGCTTGGGCGATGGTGGTGTCACCGGGCAAGGGGAGAGACTGGCCCAAGTACGTGTAATGGCCGGCAAACAACCCGCCTTTGACATCCCCACTGGGAGGCGCCACCGTATAGGTCAAGGTTTGCGATCCCCCTACGCCCGTCAAGGACCAGACCAGCTGGCCTTGCGCGTTGGTCGTCAACGTTCCGCCAGAGACTTGTTGGCCACTGACCGTCCAACCGGGCGGGGGAGTTTCGGTCACCACCATTTCCGGTTGAAATTCCGACACGGCAGCCCGGGTAATGGTCACAGAATAGGTTTTCCCGGGTTCCAACCGCGGATTGGGAATCGAACGGGCTATGAAGTATTGCGTGCTTTCCGAAAAGGTCGTGATCGTCAATCCCCGGTTGTTCGTCACGCACAACCAATCGATAACGCAGCTGTCTTCGCGGTTGGCAAGGTATAAATAATGCACTCCCGCGTCCAACTCGAAAGCCCTCGGATCCGAGCGGGGTGTCGCTTCATCGCTGACCCATTCATTGGCGAAGGTCTTGCGGGAACTGACCGTCCAATAGGACGTTTCGTTTCCCGCGGGATAATCATCGATTTCAAAATGGAAAGAATCGCTGTTGCCGTCATAACTTTTAACCCGGCCGAAGACATAATAAGTTCCCGCTTGTTGGATGTGGATGGGATACTCCAAAATCCCTTGCGCGGAACCGCTCATGGCCACCACCACCACGCCTCCCGCCGCGTTCAGGTCGGCCATAATGCCGAAATCGGTTTCCGCCCGGATCCAATTGCCCCGTTCGGCCTCAATGATAGTGGGGAAGATCGGATCGATTTCAATGGGTTCGGCCGCTGGAGTGAACTGAATCGTTTTCGGAAGGATCGATTCGCCGCCGATAAAACTTTCGCGGTGGACGCCGTCGTTAAACGTACCCCGCCAAGCCGCGGTCATCCGCTGACCGAGAACCACATCGTATGTCAACGTGGCTTCGCCAGTGAGGTTGGGTATAATCCAACTGATGCTGCCGTCAGGATTCGGGGTGACAGTCCCCGCCGAGGCCTGGAAATTAGAAGCCACCGCGCCCAAAGGCACGACTTCGCGGACCGTCGCGGTTTCGACCGGGGTCCGCGCCTTGGCGGTCAGCTTGATTCCGGTGAGCCGGGCCCCCTTTGTCAACTCGTCTGTCGGCAAGTCGCGGCTGACATAGAGAGGCAGTTCTTCAATCCGCACGCCGGTGAATTCAAAAAGCCCCAGATTGTTGGTGTTTTCCGCGGTGGCCGCCAATCCGGCCAGGACTTCTTCTTCGAAGGGCGCCGCTTCACTTTGGAACCAGACCCAGGCCCCTTGATCATTCATCGTATACATATGCACGCTGTTCCCGATGCGTTCCAGGCGGATCGGACCCGTGTGGTTGGCGGTGAATCCTCCCGGGACATCGTAGGGATCCCCATCCCGCACTGACCCGCCGCCTTTTGCCGTGCGGAATGTCGGAAACACCGAACCCAGGTCGGAATTGCCGTCCGAAGCTGCCGCGCTGGTCATGAGCAGGGAAATGTGAATAGAATCCGGATCGATCGACTGCCGGATCATCAATCCACCCCGGCCGATGTCTTCGACCGGATACGGATTGGCTTCGATGGCAAAACTGCCGGAGATCCGCTTGAACGCGAAATGGGCTTCATCAGTAAACCGGCGGTTGCCAATAGTGGCCCCGACCGCGTCCACCCGGTAGGTACCCGAGGCTTCTTCATATTCGACGTAACCCGGTATGCCAGGTTCCCCGATGTCCAGGTGATCATCGAAGATGCCTACCGGTTCCGCGGCCTGTAGCGGGAAAACCACAAGCACGAGAAATCCCAAACTCCCAACAACCATCTTCATGATTCCATTCCTCCTTCAAAGGCTATGCCGGCCCATTGGAAAATGAAGAACCAGGCCGACTGGTTCGGTAAAAAAGGATACAACTTTTTCGGTAATTTTTGAACAAAAATTACCCTCAAACTAGAATCAAGCCAGGCCATCCGGTGTCCGGTTCCTCCGTTGTTCCTGTTGCGGAATGTCCTTGTTTGACTCGGCTTTGAGTGAGAGGGGCTCAAATCTCACCTAATCAAAGAGAGATGCGACTAATTCAGAAGGAGCAAGCCGGTTTGAGGGATCCTTCGGGGAACCCTATAAAAAAAAGGGGGATTTTTAGTATATTATGATTTTATGATTGACTTTCTGGGAAGGGATCAACATGACGACGGTTCTCATACTCAGTGTGGGAGGAAGCGCGGATCCGCTGGTCCATGCCATCGATCAAAACCGCCCGGATTTTGTTTATTTTCTTTGTTCCGGGGGGGATACGGACGCGGCTTCCCAGCGGCTGATCACGGACGAAGTGATCCAGGTTCAAAAGGGGAATTGTCCTTACTGCAAGCGCGCCTATGAAACCCGGGGATCCAATCCGCCGATCCCCCAACAAGCAGGACTGACGGCGGAACAATACGCCATATACTCCGTGAACAATCCCGACGATTTGGGAGAAGTGTTACGCCGTTGCGAGGCCATCAGCCTTGATATCGCAACGCGTTTCCCCGCCCGGCCCCGGGTCGTGGCCAACTACACGGGGGGAACCAAGACCATGACCCTTGGATTAGGAATCTATGCTTTGCGGAAAGCCCCGGAGTGGGAAGTGCAATTTAACGCCTCCGGGAAACGAACCAATCTGATCAAAATCGAGCGGGGTGACATCGCATTGCCGGTGGAATTACATACTTTCTATCACCAGTCGCTCGAGGAAGAGTTGAATGAGTTGGAGGAGAAATCCGATTACGAAAGCGCTGTGGTGCTGCTTCATTCCACATTAACCCGCGTGCCTTTCCCAGAATCCATCCGGGAACAATTGGCCGCACGGAAGTGCCGGATCGAAATGCTGGCCGCTCATGACCGTTTTGAATATAAAGAGGCCATATCTCATGCGAGCCAGATGTCGGATTCGCAAGAAAAATTCTATAAGAAACTAAAACATATCAACGACATCTTGGAGGCGGGGAAACCATGGAGACCGGAGACCCTGTCCGGCCATGAATTGGTGGAGGATGTCGTCCAGAACGCGGAACGCTGCGCCCTGCGCCATCGCTTTGATGACGCCATCGCCCGCCTCTACCGCGCCACCGAACTGCTGGCCCAAGTCAAGCTCTACCGGGATTACGGACTGCAGACGGGAAAATTGGATATTTCTCACCCCGCGATTCCGGGCCCAGCCAAGCCGTGGTTGGAAACGAAAAAAAATTCCAAGGGAATTGTTAAAATTGCTTTGCAGGACGGATACCGGTTGCTGCAGGAAATGAATGATGCGTTGGGGGATTATTGGAAAGCGCAGGAAGAGAAGCTAAGAGGTTTTATTGAAAAGCGGAATCTTTCGTTTCTGGCGCATGGATTCAAACCCATCACCCAGTCAACATGGAATCACGAAGGGCGGGCGTGGCGGGCGTGGCTGCGGGCGGGCATTGATATAATCAAGCGGTGAATGCGTGGACTGCGGCCGAGAATGGGATTGGCGTAATCTGCCAAGGGAAGAATCGAACTAACAATTTTTATTTACTGGAATTCTGGACGTTCTTATTGCACGATTCGTCATCGGAAGATCGATGTTTATGTTTAATCATTCCCTCTTTCTCTGGGAGAAGACCCGGACAAGGGTGACCTGGAAAGGGCGGAATATATGCGGAATATATCTTTTCGTTGCCATCGGGTAAACCGATGCACCAATCTTATACCCCCCAAGGAGAATGCTGCCATGTCGAAAATTTCGCGTAGATCATTTTTAACCGTTTCCGCTGCCGCCTCCGTAAGTTCCATGCACCGTTTCGCCTATGCGGCCGAAGTGATTCCGGGTTTTGACCAGACCAATACGGACTATGACGCCACCCAAGCCTGGCAACCCTTCAGCGACCGCAAGATTCGGCTCGGAATTGTCGGCCATGGGGTGTGCCAATTCGGGCTTCAGTTTGGACTGCAGCATCATCCCAACGTCGAACTGGTGGCGGTCAGTGATTTAATCCCGGACCGTTGCGCCGACATGGCTCGACAGGCGAAATGTTCAAAAACCTACCCGTCGCTGGAGGAGATGGTCAAGGACGATTCCATCGAAGCCATATTCTGCGCCACGGACGCTCCCTCCCACGCCAAGCACGCCATCCTTTGCCTGGAGCATGGCAAACATGTGGCTACCGCGGTACCCGTGTTCTACGGCGATATCGAAGATGCCGAACGGCTGCTCGAATGCTGCCGAAAACACAAGGATCTGGTTTACGCCATGTTCGAAACCTCATGTTTTCATGACGATCTCTACGCCATGGAAAAACTCTACGCCGCCGGCGTGTTTGGCCGGATTATTTATTCCGAGGGGGAATATTGTCACCCGCATTCGCTGGGGGCGCCCGCGCTGGACTCTTATAAGGATTGGCGGAAAAAAGGATGCCCGATGTGGTACCCGACCCACGCGACGGCCTACTATGTCGGCGTAACGCATAAACCTCTGCTGGACGTCTCCTGCCAGGGCACTCCCCATTTCGACAAAGAGATGCAGGTTCCCAACGCGATTGGAAACATCTTCAAGTCGGAGGTGGGCCTGTTCCGTACCGCGGAAGGAGGGCTTTCCCGAATGATCATCTGCAGTTCGCAGGGGGAATACCTCGAAGCGGGGCGGATCCGGGGCGAATACGGCGGATTCAATCAGACGTTTGTCGGCGATAAAACCGGCCAAGAACGCTACCACAAAGCCATCCAGAGTGGATTGCAGATCAAAAAGCCCGCTTTACCGCCGGGAGTCGAGCCGGGGGGGCATGGCGGATCGCACGGCTACCTCGGCGACGATTTCATCGATGCCATCCTGCGCGGCCGCAAGCCCCGGGTGGATATCATCGATGCGCTGAATATGACGGTTCCCGGCTATTACGCGCACCTGTCCGCCATGAAGGATGGCGAAACGATGAAAATTCCGCAGTATACATTGTAATCCGAAACGGTGATGGCAACGCGCGCCGCATTCTGCCGGCCTCATCCTGGCTTTCTGTCCGAACGAAGAGACCGGATGCGATTTTGGCCTGCCAGTTCGAGGGGACACGGTTGCCGCGGCCGGAACCAACTCACTCAGGCCGGAGTAGTGGATAGCATGAGGGAAACAGTTCACACGCGAGATGGCTTCTCCATCCAATCTAGGTTCTTTGTTTCTAATTTGATTGATAACTAATATAGGCACCTGCCATCCGGGTTGCATGTCTGATCTGAATGAGATGGCCCGGGTCCCTCTCTTGAAATCATCGATGTCCAGGGGGATTGCAACGATCCGGCCAATGGGAAAGCCAGCGTTCCGCCTCATGGCACTCCCGGCTGGAGGGATGCCGATGAGACTGCAATAAAGAATTGGATCATTGATGGCGTCTAGGTAAAAAGCCGTCAGAACCGCCCCCCTGCTGAAACAATAACCGGCGGGCCAGGCGGCGTCGGAGCCGCTACGGAGTCATCCGGGGTTCGGGGTGCACCGAGACATCCGCGTCCGTGAATTTTTTCTGGATGGAGTCCTCGACCTGCTCGGTGATGGCGTGGGCTTCATCCAGGGTAAGATTCCCATCCATCAAGACATGGATGTCCACGAACAAATGTGGACCGGAATAGCGGACGCGCACCCGATGGCAATCAATCACTCCGGGGAGTTTTTCCACCTCTTTCTGGATTTTTTCAGCCACGCCCCGCGGGGCGGCGTCCAACAATCCTTGCACGGAACGGGTCAAGAGTTCCACGCTCACATAAATAACAATGACTGCCACTCCCAGGGCCGCCACCGCATCCGCGCTTTGGATGAATGAAATGCCCGGAATCCATTCTCCCAACTTCACACAGAAGAGGCCCAGGATCACCACGCACGAACTCCAAATATCCGTTTGAAAATGCAAGGCGTCCGCTTCCAAGGCCTGGCTGTTGTACTTTTGCGCAGCCGCGTAGAGATTCCGCGACCGGTAACGGTCCACTACAATGGAAATGAACATGACCAAAAACGCCCACACCGGCGCGGTAACCACCACTTCTTTGACGAACAACCGGTCAATTGCCTCGTGGATGATCCATAAACAAGTGGCCAGCAACAACAACGTCTCGAACAAGGCGGAAAGGCTTTCCACCTTGCCATGGCCGTAGAGATGTCCGCTGTCGGCCGGCTTGCTCGAATAGCGGACCGCGAGATAGGTCACCATGGCGGCCACCAGGTCCAATCCCGAATGAGCGGCTTCGGCCAGAATCCCCAAACTGCCGGTCAGGATCCCCACCACGATTTTCAATGCGGTGAGCCCAAGGGCCGCCATCACCGACATGAGGGCCGCCCACCGTTTTTCTTGATCCGCTCGTGAAAATTTCATAATGTCTGTGGAAAATCCTCTAAAAGATAATCCTCTAGGAAAATAGGACCGTCCGCACTGGATGAATCCATACCCCGCTTCCCGCGCCACTCAATACGCGTATTTCGCCCGTTTGACGTACACGAACCATTCGATCACCAACACCAGCAAGGCCGCAAGGGCCAGGTTGCGCCAGATTTCCCGGTTGGCGGCCACCGCCGCGGTTTCTCCCTCCACTTCGGTCCCTTGCAAGTCCAGGCTTGGCCGGGGAGCGATTTGCGATTCCTGAGGCGACAGCAGGTTCACGGCGTATAGTTTGCGTATTCCCGTGCCGGTCCGGTATTCATAAATTCCCCGCGCGGTGGTTTTGTCGTAATATACTGGCGCCGTGCCGGTGAACATGAAAGTCTGTTCCGGCAGAGGCGGGGGCGGCGACAAGAGGACCGGCTGGCGAAGGTCTTCGGGGGGATCCAGCACCAGGATTTCGCCGGTTTTTTTCATACCGTTACTCAGGCCCGCCTCCGCGTGAAACCAGTTGACCAGATTGGAAAAGAAGATCGGATATGAAACCCGCAATGGCCAATCGGAATCATAAATATCGAAAGCAATGACCACGCCTTTGATCTCCTGGTCCTGGAACGCCACGATCAACGGGGTCTCCCGGCTCTCGGCGATCACCTCCGCCCACGCGGGGATTCCGATGTTCCGGCATCGGTTGATCACCAGGTTGTCGAGATTTAAATAACGGGTCAGGGGGTGCGTCCGGTTCCAGTCCACCAAGGCGGGAAGACGGATCTCCTCGCCGATCGACCACTCCGGTAATGGCGGGATTTGGTTGATAAAGACGTAATTCCCCGCGAACAGGGCGGGAGGAGAGAACGAATCGAATACGATGAGATCGTACGTCTCGGGCCGCGAGAAAGCCGCCGGGGTCGTCACGAACAGCCGGGCTTGGGGATTCAGGTTCAAGACGCGCTGTAAATAATAATTGCCCTTGGTAACGAGCAATATCTGGATTTCTTTTTCCTGGGGAATCAACGCCCAGGCCTGGTTGTCGGCGACGAGAGCGTCCGGACTGTCCAGGAGCAGATCGATTTTCCGGGGAAACGTGCCTGGATCCTTGAAGATGATCGTGTTCAACGCGCCCGGCCCCAGGGTGAATTTGCGCGAATCCATCAGTTTTCGTTCGGTTCGCGGCTCCGCCGGTTCCGCTGCCCCGGGGGAGGCGATCGCCCCCGCGGCTTCGCCCTCGCCCCACAGGTCCAGGTAGATTTCGCGTTCCTGTTGCCCGAAGTTCTGTATCCCTACCAGGATCTCGTACCGCCCTTCCAGGGTAAAATCCTTGCGCACCACCAGATCCACGATACCGGCGTTTTCCCCCGATTCCCCTACCGGCACATAGCGCAGATTCATCCGGCCGGACCAAGCGCCGGAGGGGATGGTGAATTGGCCGTCCGAGAACACGAACACTTCGGGATTCACCGCCACCTCCGCGGCCGAGGCGGCAATGCGAAACGCTTCCTCAACCTCAGTGGGCGTATCAGTGGGGGGTATCGCCTGAATCACCCGGCGCAGGGACGCCTTGTCCTGGTCGAAAGGCGAAAGCACCCGGGCGCCTTTGGAAAAACTCACTACCATCATGCGGTCACCCAGGCTCATATCGTTCACCAGTTCGATGGCCTTGCGCTTGGCCGCTTCCAGCCGGCTGGGTTTCACATCCGTGGCCGACATGCTGGCCGAGTGGTCGATCAGCACGATGAAACTCTGTCCCTGCAGCCCTCCCAGGTTCAGCACCGGCCGGGCCAGGGCCAGAGTCAGGAGAGAAATGACCGCCAGTTGCAACAAGAGCAACAGGTTGCGCCGCAGCTTTTGAAACGGCGTATTGGCCTTGAGATCCTCCAGGCTGCGCCGCCACAGCAACGTGCTGGAGATGGGCATATCAACCCGCTTCAGCTTGAGCAGGTACAACAAAATGACCGCGGGGATGAATAAGGCAAAAAACAATCCCAAGGGGGCTAATAAGTTCATGACCGTCACTCGACCAGGCCCATGCGCCGGAACGCGCGGGTTAGCAGCCGCTCGACCGGTTCACCGGTGGAGACCGGCAGGTAATGGAATCCGTAGCGGTTGCCCGTCTGCTGGATTTCTGCTTGGTAGGCCCGCAGGCGGCGTTCGTATACGTTCAGCAGCTCCTCCGTCACCGAGATTTCCACCGGCTCGTTGGTTTCCACGTCGATCAGCCGCAGCGCGCCGTAGAGGTCCGGACGCGTCTCCTGCGGGGATAGGATCTGCAGAACGTACAAGTCGTTGTGATGCTGCATCAAATGCTTGAGGGCATCCTCATACCCGGAAGGATCGAACAAGTCCGAGAGCAACACCACCACGCCCCCGCGTGACTGCTGCAACGCGAACCGCCGGCAACTTTCCGCCAGACGGGTTTCATTCTCCACCGGGAGATGCTCCAGAAAATCGACGATGCTCCAGATCCGCGATTTGCCCCGTGCCGGTTGCAGCCACCGGTAGCGTTCCGAGTTAAAACCCACCAGGCACACCCGGTCCAATCCCGCCAGGGCGATGTAGGCCAGGGCCGCCGCTATGCGCTTGGCGTACCACGATTTGTTAGGCTCGCCGGTGTTCATCGAGGCACTGGTATCGATCAGGATGTAGAGATACAGGTCCTCTTCTTCGTGGAACAATTTGGTGAACAGCCGGTCCAGCCGCCCATAGATGTTCCAATCCAGAAAGCGCAGGTCATCCCCCTTGGCGTAGTCCCGGTAATCGGCGAACTCGATCGAGATCCCTTTTTTTTTCGAACGCCGCTCGCCTTTCAGCCGGCCTAGAAAGATTTTCTTGGATAACAATTGCAGCTGCTCGAGATGCCGGAGAAAGGAGGCGTCCAGCAGGGGCTGCTCCCGGGTGGTTTGCTCCACCGCCGTGCCGTTCGGTTTTGACATCGCGCCACGTTCCTTCGTTTCGAGTGCTTCATTGCGTTTCTTCTCGGATTGTAGCAAGGCGGGCAGGAGGTTGTCTATCAGATGGAAGAGGTCTGATTGTTGGGTCCACGGCCGTATTGCGTGATCTTCCTCTGGCCATAGGACTGATGCTATTTTTTCTGATGCTATTTTTTCCCGGCACGGCGGAGTGGCGGACCATTACCTGCCCGCGCGTCCCTGCGCCAACAAAATTCGAATCGCTTCCCGCAGGCGCGCGGTTTCCTCCGGCGTGCCGATCGCCAGGCGGAGAGCCGGCCGGGAGAGGTTCAACACGGGGGATTGATCGGAAACCCAAATCCCCTGCTCCGCCAGCCGGCGGGCGGGGGATTGGTCCGGAGGGGTTTCCGGCCATAGCGTGAGCAGAAAGTTGGCGTGAGAGGGGAGCACCTCCAATCCGAGGGATTCCAGGTCGTGCTTCAAGGCATCTCGCGCCCGGATCAGTTGCCGGATCCGCTCCCGGTGGAATTCCACCTCTTCCAGCGCGGCGAGACCCGCCGCTTGAGCCAGGGCATTGACGGGAAAAGTCATGGCATGCCGGACCAGGATATTCATGGTGTGTTCATGAGCCAGGGCATACCCCAGCCGCAGGCCGGAGAGGCCGAAACTCTTGGACAGGCTGCGGAGAATGATCAGGTTCTCATGCCGCGCGATCTGATCCGCTACTGTTTCGCCACTGAACTCGTAATAGCATTCATCCACCACTACGATCCCCGGCCAGCGGCTGAGGTATTCCCTAATCCGGTCCCGAGGCGTGAGGGTTCCCGTGGGATTGTTGGGATTGGCAATGAACGTGAGAGAAACAGAGTGGCTCTTCATTCCGGCCAACGCGGTATCACACGGCGGGAGCGTATAATCCTCCGCCCTCGCCAAAGCCACAACCGGAACTCCATGGCGTTGCGCGGCAAAATCGTATACAAAAAAAGAAGGCTTGAAGGCCGCCACCGGCCGGGAAGGTTCAGCGAACGCGACCACGGCCAAATCAATCAATTCATCTGAACCATTGCCCAGGAGGATGTTCTCCGGCCGCAATCCGTACCCCACGTATTCGGCCAAACGGGCGCGGAGAGCAAGACCGTTGGTGTCCGGATACCGGTTGGCATGGCGGGCGGCTTCGGCGAGGGCCCGCTGAACCCGCTCCGAGGGGGGATAGGGATTTTCTCCCAAATGCAAAAATACGGTGCCCGGCTCATGCGGCCGCCAAAAGGAAGGGATATCATGCCGGGGAGGGAGATGACGGTTCATGGTTTTTTTTCACAAATCGAATAAGCAAACGGGACGCTTTTCGAGGGAAAAGCGTCCCGCGTACCCCGTTATCTTGATCTTCCGCCGTTCTGTGACGCAGTGATTACGCTTTTTCCGCGCCCATGCCGTCTTCGAAGGAGCCGGCGGCGACAGGGAAGCAGAGGTTGTCGCGGACGAACTGAATCCCGTTGGCGCTGGTGGCGTCTCCATCCCGGTGGGCGCTTTCGGCCTCGACGACAAGGGGTGCCGTGCCGGAACCCATCTTGCTCAGATATTTCTGGGGATACCCGACCGCCAGCATCAATTCAACAAAGCGGGTCATGTTGATATCGCCGGTGGGCAGGTCGGTGAACTGCATGGCGCGCTTTTTCCAGTCGCCTTCCATGGCGCGGAGGGGGAAACGGGGACGGACCACATGGTTCTTGACATGGCAACCATAGCAGTAATCGGCCACTTTCAGGAAACGGGTTTCCCAGTCCTCGCCTTCCCAACAATGGGACGGATCGACATTGACGCCAAGGCACGCATCGTTATCACAAATCTTCACCAGCCTTAGAAAATCGTCAGCGCACATGGCGGCGGTTCCCGGATGAATTTCATGGCAAAGCACAATGCCCAGAGAGTTGGCATGCTGACGGAGTTTGGCGGTCTTGGTGACAAACCGCTCGTCCCCCTGCTGGAGGAGGTCATATCCCGGTCCAGCAAAAAATCCCCAGGGATAACCGGTCGCCATTTCCCACCCGTAGGCCGTCCCCCAGAACATGGGAAGAATCTTGACGCCCAGGGCCGCCGCCAAGTCCATCAACTTAAAAAGGTACGATTCCGCCCACTGCTCGATTTTGTCCGGCGATTCGTTATGCAGACTGCTCGGAATAAAGGGACGAATGGTGGGGCTTCCCGTCCAGGCGGTGGTGTGAACCCAGAAGTGGCAATGCGTGGAAATCCCGTCCAATTTCAGCCCGCGGGAATCGAACGCGTTTTTGATTTCCTGAGCACTCTTTAATCCGCCCCGTCCATCTTCCAACATGAAACTGGATGGCTGGGCGCCCGCCGCCCCGGATTGCTTGGCGAAATCCAAAAAGCCTTCAAGGCCCTTGGGACCGTGTTGCGCTCCCTCGATACTCGCGTGAAATACCGCTTGCGCCATGGTAATACTCCTTTCCTCACCAAATTTATTTCCATCGTGTGATTCGAAATCAAAATCCCCGGGACGAACATTCCCGGTCCGCAGGGCTGCAGGATCCGGCTCCCCATAGGATAGAATTGTTCCAAACTACTATTAATTCCCTCATCCTTCAAGCCTGATGGCCTGGATAGCATAAATTGGAATTCTACTGACCTTTCCCCAATACCCTCCGCGCCAGAATTGGAGTGATGGGCATAGAGAATGGGCATATTTGTGCCTGCGGCGGGCAACTGGAAGCGGGCACAGTGAAGGAATCAGCCGTACCTACGGTGATGGCCTGCCTTTTCCTCTAGACCTCTTTGCCAGCCTTTCTACCAATGTGTTTCGTTCCCAAAATACCCCGTCTTCATACCCCTGAATCATTTTCTCCCTCTCCGCGAGATGGAGCCGCTTTTCCGCCAGGCAACAATATGTCTCATCAATTTCGATTCCCACGTAATATCGTCCCAGTTTCTTCGCCGTCACGGACGCGGTTCCCGAACCCAAAAACGGATCCAGTACCACATCCCCCGGATTGGAGCTGGCGAGGATGATTTTGGCCAGCAGTTTTTCCGGTTTTTGGGTAGGATGAATCGTGTTCTCGGGCATGGACCAGAAGGGAACGGTGATATCCGTCCACAGATTGGAAGGGTGCGTGAGGCGGAACTCCGTCCCGGCCTCTCGTACCCAGCCTTTGGGTTCTCCATTGGCATGGGTGTAAGGCGCGATGACCCGGCGTTTCATTTTCACGGCCTCAAGGTTGAACGTGTACCGGCCGGAATGGGTGAAAAACCAGATGTCTTCCAAGCAATTTTTCCAGTTGCGGGCCGCGCCACGCCCCTTCTCCCGTTCCCAGGTGATCCGGTTCCGTGGTTGGAAATACCGCGAGGCCACGGCATGCACCGCCGGAGAAGAACGCCAATCCGCGCAGATATAAACCGACGCGGTGGGCTTGAGGAGAGGAACCAGGCGCGAGAGCCATCCGTCCATCCATTCGGCATACTGGTCCATCGATTTTTTCCGGAACGGCACGCGGTTAAACCGCCGGTCAAGATTGTAAGGCGGATCGAGGAACAGCAGATCCACAAATCCGTCTGGAAGAAACGGCAAGGCTTCCATCAAGTCCTGGCAGATGGTGGTATTCAGAATCTCCAGTGGCGTTACGAGATGGTCCAGCCGAATCAAGCGTTTTCTGTATTCGTTCCGTTCCGCGGTGGTCAGGGTCAGAGTCCGGTTCATTTTCGCGAGCGGCTTGTTTTTCATAGTTCCGGCGGTTGATGGGATCCTGGAAGAAGGTGGTATCGGATTAGAATAGAAAAACGAGAGGGCTAGTCAAGAATCACCGGCGGGGGAAAAATCAATCAGGCGGCGCCCGGATTCGAACCGGGGATCGAGAATTTGCAGTCCTCTGCCTTACCACTTGGCTACGCCGCCAGTAAAAGACCGGCTATGGAAAAGGGGCGTGATGGAAATCGACTTCATCACGCCCGGCTCCTTATTGTAGAGGGGATGGCGGGACTGTCAACCGGCGTCCTCTCTGGTTCCCGGCCGCCTCCGCCCTGGCTTACGGCGTATCCGGATCGCCGGAAGCGTGAGTCGTTCCGGAAACCGTTGTGTTACGGTTCCGCCTCCCGGCATTTTCCTGCATTTTTTGCACTTGGTCAGCCAGCATGGCCAGTTCCTGGACAATGTCCTTGATATTGTACTGGAACTCGGAAATTTTCACGCAGATCTGCAGGTTAAGCAACAACAGCGCCAGCGTCGCGCCGAACAAAATGGTCGAGGTGGTCCAGCCCGCGCCGATCAACGCCGTGATCCATTCCACCAAGGGATACAGCCACACAAAGATGACAGAAAGCACACCGATGAGAATCCAGAGCGCGGAATACTGCTCAAGCATTTTGCGGCGGCGGACCAATTCGATCACGATGCACAGCAACACCAATCCGGTGATGATAATGAAAACTTTCTGATTGGCGGGGATTTCAGCTCCGTTCATCGTGATTATTCTCCCTTCGGCGGATGAAGGCGATAAAGAGTGAGATGAATACTTTGATCACATACCAGATCGGGCCGCAGCCGCGGTGCAAGGCATGATCTTTCTGGACCGGGTACATGTATACCGGAATTTCCTTGACCCGCAGGCCGTTCTTAAGAAAGGTGAGGATGGCGTCGGCGTCCGGATAGTCAAAGGGAAAGCTCTTCCCGCAAACAAAACGCAGAGCGTCGCGGTTAAAGCCGATATACCCGCTGGTGGGATCCGTGATCCAGCGGAAACTCAGAACAAGCAGCACCCACCGGAACAGGTGAATGCCGATGCGGCGCACCACCGTGCCATAGTACAGCGGCCCCAACGGCGGGAAAGGATACCCATTGGGGGATAGATACCGCGACCCGATAATGATATCGCTTTCTTTCTTTTTCAATTCCTGGAGAAACGCGGAAAGACAACGGGGATCGTGCTGGCCGTCGCCATCTAATTGGATCACGTAATCGTACCCGAAACGCATCGCGTATTTGTAACCAGTTTGAATGGTTGAACCATACCCCAGTTGGGTAGAGTGAGAAAGGGTATGGATCTTATGGTTGTTCAGGACGCGCAAGGAGGAATCGGTCGAGGCATCGTTGATCGCCAGGATATGGGCGTCGATTTTTTTGGCTTCCCGCTTGAGGCGCGGTAAAAGTCCGGGCAGGAGGCGGGCTTCATTATGCACAGGAACGATAATCAACACAGTGGACATAGTGTTTTGTGGAAGCTCTTATGGATTACAAAAAGAAACATGATCCGAAACCTGGCACATTCCCTCACCCCGGCTCTCTCCCGGAGGGAGAGGAAGAGAGAAAAGATTTGGTACATGTCTCTAGAAATCTAACGAGCGGTTGATTGCCGCGGAATCCACTCATCGCGGAACCATTTCAGTATATATCAAAAACCTAGATAAAATCCATACTTGACAATTTTCATCCAAATTTTTGGGATATTCTGCAATAAAATCTATTAATATCCAACCGATCTCTGCATTACACTCCCCTGATAGACCTCCACCACCCGCTCCGCCACCTCCCGCCAGGAAGGCAAGCCTGGATTCCAACCGGATGCGGGGCGCTCCCCTCTCGGGGATACGAGACACTCTTCCAAGGCGGTTCGCAGCGCGGCCGGATCACTGGGAGGAATAATTTTTAACAAGGGACTCGATTGGGGAATGTATTCCAAACATCCGTATCCCGTTGTGGCCACCACCGGTACGCCCCAATGTAACGATTCGATGGGAACCAATCCAAAGGCTTCATAGGGCGAGGGGCAAATGGTCCAATCCGCCAAGACGAACAGCGCTGGGAGATTGACATGGGGCACGGGTGAAAGAATGTACACGCCGGCAGAGGCTCCTATATGGCCTGTTTCAAAAGGAATCCCCCGCTGATGGCACCCATTCCGGATGAATACGGCGCAGCCTTCATCCGGACCGCAAAAGACCAGGCGTGGCCGCCGATTGTTCTTCCAAAGTGCTTGAAATGCCTTGAAAACTTGAACAACTCCCTTGGATTCGTGCAATCGTCCCAGGACCAAAAACGTCACCACGGCTGGATTGGCCTCAACCGGAAAGGGCAAAGGGATGGAGTGGGAAGGTTCCCACTCAGGCAGGCCATGGGGAAGGATGTGAATTCTCTCTGGTGGAATCCCACCGCGCAACAGTTGCTCCCGTTCAGCCCGGCCGAGCGCGAAATACGCACCGCATTGGGAAAACCAGCCGGCGCGCAGCCAGGGATCCAGGCATCGATGAAAAATCCGCTTGACACCGCGGTGCGTGGGCGGATTCAGCGACCCGTGGGGAGACACACAAACCACCGCCCCCCGCCGCGCGAATTCCCTTGCGGCGCTCCGGTATCCGGGAATGTGGACTTCGTGAAAATGAGCGGCATCGATAACCATGGGAAGGCGCGCGAGAACCTCCGGGGCGGTCAGCCGCGGCGTGAAGAATTTCCCCCGTTCCGCCAGTATGGCAAAGCGGTTCCTGACGTAAAGAACCGGCGTCCTCCGCAGGATTCCCAATGCGGTGAGACCGCCTTGTTTGATCCACTGCAAGGCGATTTCCGGATGAGAATCTTCCGGGGATAATCCGGCGTCACTGGTGAGCACTGTAACAGAGTGGCCGAGTCCGATTTGCGCGCGGACCAGCGCCAGGACCGCCTCGGGCACTCCCCCGTGGCGGCGTGTGGGTGGAAAATAGGGAACCACGTGCAGGATATTCACGGGCGGTTACGCTTCATTCCCAGGAGCTTGTTGATCCATCCGGCCCAATACGCCGCCAAGAATACCACGTTGCGCAATAAAAACACCGGCCCGGCCGCGAGCAGGGCACAATCCCGGTAACAGGTGTACAAATAGAACGAATATCCAACATGCGCCGCCAGAACGAACACGATCAGTCCCAGCGAAAAACCCAGTGAAATCCACCACAAGGCCAGAGCCGGGACCAGCAACATCGACGAAGCCACCAAAAGACCGATCACGCGGTCGAATGGGTAGAGCACTTGGGTCTTGACCATCGGGCGGCGGAAACCATACCAGGCCGCGCGGCGCAGGCATTCCAACAAGCTTCCTTTGTAGTGATGCCAGGCTCGCGCGCGCTGATTGCATACCAGCCGGTAACCGGCTTCGCGGATCCGCTGGTTGTATTCGGAATCGAAACTCGATTCGCCTAGATCAGCCCGGCAGGGACCCAGCTGTGTAAAAATGTCACGCCGGTAGAGGGCGTTGGCGCTGGTGATGTGAATCGCGTCGCCGTGGTTAGACCGGATCTTGTGCGCGATTTCATAGCCGAATATCCGGGCCACGGGGGGATCGTTGGGCGAGGGATAGAGCACGCCTCCCGCCCCGGCCACGGCGGGATCCTCCAATTCAATGAGCAGCGGGATCAGCCAATCGGGATGCAGGCGCACGTCGCTTTCCACCCAGGCGATGAAAGGCGCGGCAGCCAGTCCGAGTCCGGCGTTTATGGCCACCGCCTCGCCTCCGTGGGGTCTTCGTAAGACACGGATTGCAACCCGTTCCGGTTGTGTCTTCTGCCTCGCGAGCCAATCCTCCACGACCTCGGGCGAACCATCCGAAGAGCCGTCATCCACCACCAGGATTTCCAAGGCCCCGTCGGTTTTTAACGCGAGGATGCTTTCCAAGGTTTCGATGACTGTCTCCCGGGCGTTGTACATGGGAACAATGAACGAAATCCGGGGAGTAAAGGAGTAAGGTGGCTTGTGCATCAGGTTGTTTTTTTTGGCTCCAATCCCCGAAAAGGATTCATGTGAATAGCCATAGGCGTAAGCGATAGCCTATGGTATCATATGATGAATTCCAACCCCGTAGGATTTGAATCCAAGCGTTTTCGACCTTTTCAGTGCCGTTATCCGGAAACGATAGTACTCGGGTGCAGAACTTTCTCACTGCTCTATTTTTGAGATAAACTTTGAAGGGAATGATATACGATTCCCTCTCCCTCCAGCGAGAATTAGAAAAACATTTTCCCACACCACCATACCAACATTCCCTTGCCGGCACAACCAATCTGGTTTTACGGCTTAAAAGCCATGCTTGAATCTTTACCAAACTAGTCATATATTGATTTTTCTGCGGGGATCCGTCATAATCATTCATCATGATCGTATCCAACTCCAAACCTCTGGCTGTTTTCATGACCCCGCCGGTCTCGATGGAAGAACGCTACGGTCCTCTGGCGGCGACCGGCAATTGCACGCCATGCCTCGCCTCGGTGATTTTGGCGGCCATCGCCCGGAAAGCAGGGTACAAGGCCGTGGTTATCGACGCGGCGGCGGAAAATCTGACCTTGAACGAAGTCATGGGACGGCTGCGGGAAACGCCGCCCGCGTTCATCGGTTTTACCACCACCACTCTCACTACCATTCCGGCGGAACGGCTGGCGCGCGCGGTCAAGGCTTGCTGGCCGGAGACGGTAATCGCCATCGGCGGCCCCCATGCCACCGCGATTCCTGAAGAAACCCTGCGGCGTTGTCCGGAATTCGACCTGGCGGCGGTTCACGAGGGAGAGGAAACCATTTTGGAAATCCTCGAAGCGGTGGAGGAGGGAAGCCGGAATTTTACATCCATCGCCGGGATCGTATGCCGGAACGGGGCGGGCCAACTCATCAAAACACCCGCCCGGCGGGCTTTCATGGATCTGGATTCTCTGCCTTACCCCGCGTGGGACCTGCTGCGGGATTTCCCCGCGAAATACACGCCCGGGTATTTCAAGGTGGCGCAGGTACCCTCGGTCTCGTTCGTGAGCTCGCGGGGCTGCCCGTTCGAGTGCTCGTTCTGCGACACCAGCGTCTTCGGGCGGAAGATCCGGACGCACTCGGCCGAATACATGGTGGACCTGTTCGACTATCTGCATAAAACGTTCGGTATCCGCGACGTGACTTTCGAAGATGATACCTTCATGGTCTATCGCCAAAACGTCGAACGGTTTTGCGATCTGTTGCTCCAGCGCGGCCTGAACATGACCTGGGCCTGCAACAGCCGTGTCAATCTCGCCAAGCCGGATTTGCTGAAACGGATGAAAGAGGCGGGGTGCTGGCATATCAGTTACGGCATCGAGAGCGGATCACAAGAAATTTTGGACCACGAGGACAAGCAGTTAAAACTCAGCCAAATCCACGAGGGCATCGAGAACACCCGCCGGGCGGGGATCGCCTCCAAGGGATTCTTCATCGTCGGACATCCCCGGGAAACGCTGGAGACGCTGGCGGCGACCTACCGGTTGACTCAGGACGTGCCCTTTTCGGATATCACTGTCACCTGCATGACTCCGTTCCCCGGTTCGCCGTTAAGCAAATACGCCCATGAATATGGAACGTTCGATGACGACTGGACCAAGATGAACCTCTTGACGCCGGTGTTTGTGCCGCACGGATTGACAGCGGACGATCTGCGGTACTGGCAGCGCAAGATTCTGCGATCGTTCTATTTCCGGCCGCGCACGATCTTGAACTATACCGGCCGGGTGCTGCGCAATCCCTCGCCCCGCTATGTGACAGGTTTGCTGAAAAGCGGGGCGGCCCTGGCGCGCACGGTATTCATGAAAAAAACCCCTAAATCCGAGGCCGGAATGAAAGCAACGGGAGTGTGTTGATGAGCCAACCATCTGGTCTTCTTGTGTTTATCGAACCACCCGTGAAGGATCCGCGGCATGTTCCGGAGCGTTTCGCGGGTTGCAGTTACATGCTCTACCCGTTGCCCGATCTCGCCAACTTCTATATGCTTTCCTATTTCAAAAAGCATGGCTTGGAATCGGAGATCGTCAACGCCGTGCTGGACCGGCTTTCGGAGGCGGAATTTCTCCATCGGATCCGCGATCTGCGGCCCCGGGCGTTGATCCTCCATTCGGTGGTGCTGGCTAAGCCGGTCGATCTCGCCTGTTTGCCTAAACTGTTACAAGCCGTGGACGCGCCGGTGTTGATCCACGGTCCCGAACCCTCCCGCGTCCCCCAGGAATACCTGGACGCCGCCGGCCGCCTGGCCCATAATGAACGGGTGCTGGTCTTCACGGGCGAGCCGGAAAACAACATGCTGCGCTACCTGCTGCACGGCGAGAAAAAGGGGGTTCATCTCTACGAGGGGGAAGAAAAAAAATACTACCCCCATGGCCATGACTTTTTATCCATCGAGGACCTGCCGTTCGATTTCCACGAGCACCCCACGGTGAAGCGGCTGTCGCGGCATTTTCTCAACGCCAAGTTTCCCCGCCAGCCGGTGGCCGCCATGCTGGCCTCGCGGGGATGCCCGTTCCCCTGTTCGTATTGCGTGCCCAACTCGGTGAGTTTCGCGCGCGAGTTGGAGTTCCGGCAAACAGCGGGCCACGGCAAGAAGCCCCGCGCGGTATATGCCGGTCCTGAGCGGGTAATCGCGGAGTTCCAGGCGGTGAAGGCAGCCGGGTATCCCTCGCTGATGGTGATGGACGACCAGTTTTTGGCCTCCAAAAAGCGCACCTTGGCGATCTGCGAGGGCGTGAAGGATTTGGGACTCGACTGGGGATGCCTCTCACGGCCCGATTTTCTGGATGACGAAGAAGTCGTCGCGGCGCTGGCCCGGGCGGGCTGCATCAGCGTGGACATCGGCATCGAAACCCTGTCGCAGCGGCTGTTGGATCTGATCGACAAGCAATTGGACCTGCAAACCTTCTACCGTGCCGTCCCTCTGCTGCAGAAATACAAGATCGAGCCGAAAATCAACATCATGTTCGGTTCATCGGCCGAGGAGACCGAAGCGGACATCCGGCATACTCTCCGCGAACTGAAGCGGCTCAAGGTGCGTCATGTGATGTTCGCCGTGGCCACACCTTTCAAGGGGACACCCTTCTATGACCAGGCAAAACAAAACGGAACGCTGATCGACGACGCCGATTCCATCAATCCTTTCGGCAAAAGCATGGTCTCGTATCCCAACCTCAGCCACGAGCGCCTGCAGCAGCTGACGCGCCAGGCCTACCGGCGGTTTTACCTGCGTCCATCGCAAATGTGGTACCGGTTGCAATCGTACCGGTCGTGGGATTCCCTCCGCAATGACCTGCGGGTGCTCGTCCACCTCTTATGGCGGGACCAGACCCGCCGGGCAGCCCGGTGAATGCCATGCGTTCCCCCTTGGACAACGCGGCCAAATTTTTCCGCCTGCTGGCCCGGAAACGGAGCGCGTATCCGGAAGAAATTCAAATCGAGGTCACCAACGCCTGCAACCTGCAATGCGCCATGTGCCCGCATACCCACGGGACAGTCCCCCAGCGCGATTTTCCTCTTCCCCTGTTCGAAAATCTGGTGCAAACCAATCCCGCGCCCAAACGGCTGGTGCTGACCGGCTGGGGCGAGCCGCTCTTGCATCCCAATTTTTTTGCGATAATCGCCCTTAGCAACCAACATTGGCCGGATACGGCAGTCCGCTTCACCACCAACGGGATTTTGCTGGACGAAAAGCGGCGTGAACAGATCAAAGAACTCCAGGTCGAAGCCGTGACCGTCTCGGTAGACTTATGGCCGGACCGGCAGGACATCCCCCGGGAATGGCGGGATATTTTGCATCCGCCCTCGCCCAAGACCTTCCGCCATCTGGTGGATTATGCCGCGGATCAGGACTTGATGAACCAAACGCCGTTGATTCTGCAGGCACTGGTGGTGGAAGAGAACTTGGAGGATGTCCGGCGGTATATTCACTTCGCGGCCGAGCATTCTCTCCACGCCGTCCACCTGGCGCGGATGCAGCCATATCCGGAAAATCCCGTCCCGCGGCCAAGTTGGGAACGGGAGCAGGCCATGCTCGCGGAGCTGCGGCGCGCGGGCCGGGAACAAGGCGTCAGGGTGCGGACCCTGAATCAGCAATCCCTCCCCCTGCGCCTGGCCACGCGTTTCGATGGGATTTGCCTGCGGACGGACGACAGTGTGTACATCACCGTCGAGGGGACCATTACGCCTTGCTGCAACCTGCGGGGCTACGCCATCGGTGCGTTGGAAAGCACCGGCATGACAATCGAGGAAGCATGGCGTTCACGGAAAGAAAAAGAATTTTTCGAGAACCAACGGCCGGTATGCGGCTTGTGCGATGCGCTGTTTCATAGGTATCGGACGTAATGCTTCTTTGATCTGAGGAACACCGGGACATTCCCCCTCCCTCTCTTCCCTCGTCCTTGATCTTCTGGAATCCCCCGATTTCAATCACAATATCCACCGCGGAACCAATCCGCTGAGGGAGTGAGGCGACGGGGTGTCCAGAAAAGAAAAGATTTTCCTGATTTTGGCCGTACTGTATTTCATAGGCTGCCTGACAGGGGCGTCCCTGGTTACCGATGCAATCCGCGTCTATATCGGCAAGCACGGGTGGTCCACGTTCAATAGCCTATTTTTCCCCTTTCTTTACTTGGTTCTGATTATCGTGCTGGCGCTGGTGGTCTCGCGGTTATGGATCCGGTATCCCACATGGGGCGAAATTGTCACTGTGGGGATGGGGATCGCGGTATCCACCTGGATTGTCTCGAATACCATGCTGTTGACCACGGAACTGGTACATATCCCGCAATTCCTGTTCAGCACCCTGCTCTTCATGGCCGCGTTTCCCCGGAACTTGCCCCTGGCATTGACTTTAGGCGGGGTGGTGTGCATTGCCGACGAATGGGCTCAAACCTTCATGCCCGGCCGGGTATTGGATCTCAACGACATCGCCCTCAATTTCATTGGGTGGTTTCTGGCCTTGGTGGCCTGGCAGTCCTGGCATGGGAAACCAGCCGAAGAAGAAACCGTGACCGGTCACTGAACCGCATGAGGGAGCAGGGTCAACTTGGGGAAAGGGCTGGGCTTGTACTGGGCGGGCGGTTCCGGAGATAAAACGAAGAGATAAGCGCACCACCACTGCTCTTCTGTTACGCCAGGCACGGTTTCGCGCGCGATCAGGTAGCGGGGTTGCAGTCCTTTCACGTCATCGGGGCGGAGCGGCGGGATGTTCCAGCGCATGTCCACCACCTGGCCGATGTACTCGCCTTCCTTCCCCAATTGCCGGAGGGCGAAGGGGGATGAATACGCGTATTCGCCGATTTGCGAGCGTATCCACTGATAGCGCCAAGCCTGTTCAACCACCAGAATTACGAAAAAAACGATTACCCCCCCCATGACCCACCAGCGCCACCGCGGAACAAGATGTTTGAGATCTGTACGCATGTTGGATGACATTCCCGTCCCGGATCCACCGGATTTATTCCGGCTGTTCGTTCAACAACCGGGCGATTTCTTGAATCACTTGCCGGGGCTTCACCGGTTTGGGCAGGTAGGCGGTGCATCCCGCCTGGATGGCTTGCTGTTTATCTTCCGGCCGGGCGTGGGCCGTGAAGGCGATGACGGGAATCCGGCGGGTTGGCTCTTGGTTACGCAGAAATCGCAACACCTCCAGGCCGGACTTGGTGGGGAGAGAGATGTCGAGGAGAATCAAATCCGGCTGGTGGCGTGCCGCCAGTTCCTCGCCCTCGGGGCCGTCGGGAGCCTGCAAGACGTGGTATCCGGAAAACTCCAGGGCATCGGCCAGCATTTCGCGGCTGTCTCTGTGGTCTTCGATAATCAATATCGTCCGATCCATGCCACCCACCTCACCTCGCCGTTGAAACTGGCATGCGACAGGTTGAATGAAAGATGTTCCCCATTGTATGTCGATCGATGCCAGAAACCAACACCAACGAGCAGCCCAGATTCCCGGTCATAATCCATCCCGGACGTTCTCCGAACGCCAAATGGGCGTATAATGAGAAAAGTTATTATTTACCGCTCGCAGGAAGGGTATTTGATTCGTTCAATTAAAGAGAGAGTAACCGGACTTCGATGGATCCCAACATCCTGATAATCGACGACGATGATGTCACCCGGCAACGGCTGGAAGTCACTCTGACCAAGTGCGGATACCGGGTGCGCGGCGAGGCCACGGCGGCCGGGATGCGCCAAGCGTTCGAAGAGGCCCAGTTCGATACCTTGTTATTGGACATCCTGCTGCCAGACGCGAACGGCATCGACCTGATCCCGGAAATCCAAGAACGTGTTCCGGATTTGCCGATTATCATGATTACCGCCCATGGCAGCATTGAAATCGTTGTCGAGGCAATGCAGCGGGGCGCGTTTGATTTTTTCCCCAAACCCGTGGAAGACAACCGGTTGAAGGTATCGGTCAAGAACGCGCTGCAACAATATGCCCTCAAACGAAAAGTAACCACCCTGGAAAAGACCCGGCGGGCGGGGCTGGGTGACCTGATCGGCGGCAGTCCGGCCATGCAGGTGGTCTATCACATCATCGAAACCGTGGCGCCCACCAAAGCGCCCGTGCTGATTACCGGAGAAAGCGGCACCGGCAAGGAACTGGTGGCGCGCGCTATCCACAATCTGTCCCCCCGCCGGAACAACGAACTGGTGGATGTCAACTGTGCCGCCATCCCCAAGGAGTTGCTGGAAAGCGAACTCTTCGGGCATGAAAAAAGCGCCTTCACCGGCGCGGTCCGGCGGTATACCGGGTGTTGCGAACGCGCCCATCAATCCACTTTATTCTTGGATGAAATTGGGGAAATGGAGTACAACCTCCAAGCCAAAATCCTGCGGTTTCTGCAGGATTTTTCCTTTAACCGGGTCGGCGGGGAAGAAAAAATCCACGTGGATACCCGCATCCTCTCCGCCACCAACCGGCCGCCCCAGGAAGCCATCCGCCAGGGGCATTTGCGGGAAGACCTGTACTACCGCCTGAATGTGGTGAACATCCACCTGCCCCCGCTCCGGGAACGGATCGAGGATCTGCCAGCCTTGGCGGATCATTTCTTGAAAAAATACGCCGCCGAATACGGGAAAGCCTTTACCACCATAGCTCCGGGAGCCTTGCGGGCAATGCAGTCGTATCCCTGGCCGGGAAACGTGCGCGAGTTGGAGAATTGCATTCAGCAAGCCGTCTTGCTCCACACAGGCAAAATCTTGGAAATCCCCATGCTTCCCGAGGCGGTGCGGACCATGGAGATCAAAACGCCGCGGGAACGGATCGAGGTTACCGTTTCCTCCTCCGGGGCCGAGCCTCTGGAAACCGAGTCCCTGGAACCGGGGCCCATCTTACCGGATGGCCGTATCATTCCGTTGATGGAATTAGAAAAAAAGGCGGTGGAGCAGGCGTTGCGGATCACCCGGGGGAATATCGCGCAGGCGGCCGTGGGCCTGCAAATCAGTCAGGCGACATTGTACCGGAAACTGCGGGAATATGATTTCAATCTCAAGGATTTCAAATAATTCGATTCAAACGGATCATTATGGAATGCGTATCATCCAGATTCACTATTGGCACGAATCCCGTCTTTTCTCTTTGCTCGATACCGAGTTTGAGCATGGAAGGGAAGGCTTACCATTTCCCTCTCCCTCCGGGAGCAAAATAGTGTGATGGAATCCTGAAATGTCGAATTTTCAACTTTGTCTATATTAGAGTCAGTTTTGAAGCCGCTTCACGGCAGGGCAATGGCCCAGGTTTCCACTCAGGGCGGCTTGAACGATCCCTGAACTCCCCGGGATTGCTTGATTGCCCGGCGGGAAATGAAATAAGATGGGGATCGTATTATATAAATCTATGCGAGCGCCGAATGATGAGATTTTCCAGAGCCAGTGGAATTTTATTGCACCCCACTTCGTTGCCAGGACGATTCGGCATCGGCGACCTGGGGCCGGAAGCCTACCGGTTTGTGGATTTTCTGGCGGGAGCGGGCCAGCGGTTATGGCAAGTCCTTCCCTTGGGACCAACCGGGTATGGCGATTCACCCTACCAGTGTTTTTCGGCGTTTGCCGGAAATCCGTTGTTGATCAATCTGGAAACCTTGATCGACGAAAAGGTGCTCGATCCGAAGGACCTGGAAAACGCTCCAGGATTCGATCCTCACCGCGTGGATTACGGCCAGGTGATTTCGTACAAGTTGTCGATTCTGCAAAAGGCTTACGAATATTTCCGGGCGCACCCCCCTTCGACGCTCGAGGATGAGTTCCGTTCGTTTTGCTGGGACAACGGCTGGTGGCTGCACGATTACGCCGTGTTCATGTCGGTGAAAGAAGCCCACCACGGCGTGGTGTGGACCCAATGGGAGGAGGGCATTGCCCGCCGTCGGCCAGACGCCTACGCGCATTGGGAAAAGAAGCTGTCGGTGGAGATCGACACGCGCAAGTTCTGGCAGTTTTTGTTTTTCAAACAGTGGCGTAAGTTGAAGGAATATTGCAACAAAAAAGGGATTTCGATCATCGGGGACATTCCCATTTATGTCGCCCACGACAGCGCCGATGTCTGGGCACAGCCGGAAATCTTTCATCTCGATGAACACGGGAATCCGTTGGTGGTGGCGGGTGTGCCGCCGGATTATTTCAGTCAGACCGGCCAGTTGTGGGGGAATCCCATTTACCGCTGGGATAAACTGGAGCAGTCGGGCTTTCAGTGGTGGATCGCGCGCTTCCAGGAGACGCTGCGCTTGATTGATATCGTCCGGCTGGATCATTTCCGGGGATTTGAATCGTATTGGGAAGTGCCGGCCACGGAATCCACGGCGGTCAACGGGCGCTGGGTGGCGGGGCCGGGCAGGGCGCTGTTCAACGCGCTGCAGAACGCCTTGGGGGAATTGAAGATTATCGCCGAGAACCTGGGCGTGATCACGCCCGAGGTGGAAGAGTTGCGGTTGGACTTCGAGTTTCCGGGCATGGCCATTTTGCAATTCGCGTTCGGTTCTGGGCCGGCCAATCCCTATCTGCCGCACAATTTCACGCACAACCTGGTGGCTTACACGGGGACACACGACAACGACACCACGGTGGGGTGGTGGCAGGCGGCACCCGGCGAGGGAAGCACCCGGACGCCGGAACAGGTCGAACAAGAACGGACCTATGCCCGAAAGTACCTGAACACGACCGGCGGGGAGATTCACTGGGATTGCATCCGCGTCCTGATGAGTTCGGTGGCGGACACGGTCATTTTTCCTTTGCAAGACATTCTAGGGGATGGCAGTGAAGCCCGCATGAATCTGCCGGGCAATCCCGGAGGAAATTGGCAATGGCGATTTACCCCAGGCCGTTTGACGGACGTCCTGCGGGAGCGCCTGCGGGATCTGACCGAGACTTATGGGCGGCTCGCTCCTTCCGAAAAAAGGACATAGACCATCCTCCGGCTGAGTAGATTGCGTGCCGTGAAACCGGTCAATCGGAAGACGAGATGTTTGAAGAGCAAATTGCCAGACTGCGCCTGGTTCCAGGGGTGGGCCATGGATTATGGAAGGATTCAACATATAACGATTTGATTTCGTTGTACTTATATTTTACTAGGGGGAAGGAGGGCGGAAGGTTGACTCATTCTAACCTCTAGGGAAAATTCGATTCCATACTTTTCTGTCCGTACTCTTCTAGGATATTTTGGATGATTCCTGCCTATTTATCGCCGCTACGTTGACGTTGCCCCCTGGTTTCCTATAATATTAGATACAGTCAATCTCAGAACTGAGTTCTATTGGTGGGACGGGAGCATACCTATGCCTACATATTCGTATAAAGCGCTGGACAAAGGGGGGAGAGAAATCAAGGGATCGATCGAGGCCACAGGGGAAGAGGCGGTCGTCGAACGGTTGCGGAGTATGGGGTATTACGTCACCCAGGTGAGCCGTTCCCGGACCAATGTCGGCCAGGTCGATATCATGGACTTGCCGATCGTCCGGGGGATTCAGAAAGTCATCTCCCGCGGGAAAGTCAAATTAAAGCATATATCCGCCTTTTCCCGGCAGCTGGCCACGCTGATTGGCGCGGGCTTGCCTCTGTTGCGCAGCCTCCAGATTTTACAGGAGCAGGTGGAAGACAAAAACCTGAAGGAAGCGGTGATCGGCATCACGGAATCGGTCGAAGGAGGCAGCACGCTTTCGGAGGCCATGGCCAAGTATCCCAAAATCTTCAACCGCCTGTATGTGAATATGATCAAAGCAGGGGAGATCGGTGGCGCGTTGGAGCAGGTCTTGGACCGTCTCGCCCTCTTTCAAGAAAAGGCGCAGGCTGTGCGTTCGAAGGTGAAAGGCGCGATGTGGTACCCGCTGGTGGTTATCACCATCGCGTGCGTGGCTACATCCATTATTTTGATTTTCGTGGTGCCCAAGTTCGCCGACATGTTCACGGGATTGGGCTCGGAACTGCCGTGGTTGACCCAAAAGCTGGTGGATTTGAGCGATAACCTGGTAATTTACTGGTATTATCCGCTCCTGGTGATTGTGGGAATCGTCGTGCTGTTGAAATTAACCGCTAAAACCAGCCAAGGGCGGTATATCTTAGACCGGATCAAGCTGCGGCTGCCCGTGTTCGGCGGAATTCTGCAAAAATCGGCCATCGCCCGGTTCGCGCGGACTTTCGGGACATTGCTGGACACCGGTGTCCCGATTCTTCAGACGTTACTCATCGTCAAAGACACCTCCGGCAACGAAGTGATCGCGCGCGCCATGGTGGACATCCACGCGTCCATCCGCGACGGAGATACTGTATCGGAGCCGATGAAAAACTTTTCCATCTTTCCTCCCCTGGTGGTGCACATGATCGCGGTCGGGGAGGAAACCGGGGCGTTGGACAAAATGCTCATCAAGGTGGCGGAAGCCTACGAACGCGAGGTGGATGACGCCGTGGACGGGCTGGCGAAACTGATCGAGCCGTTGCTGATCGTCGTGCTGGGCGGCATCATCGGAACCGTCGTCGTGGCCTTGTACCTGCCCATCTTCAGTATCTCCGACGCCATGGGCAAGAAATAAGCGCTCGCATTCTCTTTATAACCCTTAGCGGGTTTCCAGGAGAAGTTTTGATCTCCATCGGAGAATTCTAAACCGCCCAGGACGGAAGCCCGGGGCGGTTTTTCTGCTACCGATTCTGCTGACGATTCAATGGTTCCTATATCGTTCCCAGCGGGCGGTGAGATAGCGGCAAACCTGTTTCATTCTCCTTGGCCATCCTTCCTTCAGGACCGGTATTTCCGGATTAAAAACTCAAAGGCTTCGCGGCGGTCTTCAGGAAAATCGGACGGCCGGGTGAGAACCGCGTTTTTCAGCGCTTCCGGGCAGCCGCAGCGGCTAGCGTCCCGGGAGCGGGGAATTTTGGGGATCACCGCTTTGATCAGGCTCTTGAGATTCGCGGCGTTTTTGGTGAGATACTCGATCACGGTCTCGATGTCCACATCCACCTCATGCCAGCAATCGTAATCGGTGACCGCCGCCACGATGGCGTAACAGATCTCCGCCTCACGCGCCAGTTTGGCTTCCGGCAGGGCGGTCATGCCGATCAGGTGCGCGCCCCAACTCCGGTACAGATTCGATTCCGCCCGGGTGGAAAAGAGCGGCCCTTCCATGCAGACATACGTCCCCTTCGGATGCACGGGGATTCCGCATTCCCGTGCCGCTTCGATCAACAGGTCCCGCAACGGATTGCAGAATGGATCAGCAAAGCCGGCGTGCACGGCGATGGGATCGAAAAACGTGTTGGGGCGGCTCTTGGTGCGGTCGATGAGCTGATCGGGAACCACGAAATCGAGCGGCTTCATTTCGAGCCGCAGGCTGCCGACGGCGTTCACCGCCACGATCCACTCCACGCCCAGTTGTTTCATGGCGTACAGGTTCGCCTGGTAGGGAACATGGGATGGATTGAACTGGTGCCCGCGCCCGTGCCGGGGCAGAAAGACCAGTTCGCGGTCCGCGAACCGCCCCAGCCGCAAGGTGTCCGAGGGAGAGCCAAACGGCGTATCCATGTCCATTTCGCTGAAATACTCGATCCCTTCCAGGTCGTATACGCCCGAACCACCGATAATGCCGATCCGTGCTTGCGTCATTGAATACCCTCCGATCTTCGGCTTGAATCATTGCTTCCCGGCCGGGATTTAGTTACCATAAGAATTTAGATACCATAAGAAACGGCCGCGCGCCGGTCAAGCGGCCGCGCGAAAAATCATCCCGGACTCCAACTCGGCGGCGGTGCAAGCATGATCCGAAGCATGACAGGCTACGCGAGCCATCGCGAACAGATCGATGACGCCAGGATCACCCTGGAAATCAAAACCCTGAACCACAAAAGCCATGATGTGCATTTCCATTCACCGCGTCTGTTCGCTATGCTGGAAATGCCCGTCCGCGAGCGCCTGAAGAAACAGATCCGGCGGGGACGCGTGGAAGTCAGCCTCCGGGTGGCCGGGTCCTTGTTCTCCTCGGAAATGGTTCAACCCAAAGTGGATGTGGCCCGCCAATATCTTCAGGCCGCCCGGACCATCGCCAGCGAACTGGATCTCCCCTTCGAGCCTCGGGTTGAAATTCTCCTCACCCAAGCCGGCGTCTTGGAACTCGAGGAACCGGAAATCGATCCCGGCCAGTTGTGGGACCGCCTGAAAGACTTGGTGGACCGGGCGATTCAGGATCTCCTCGCCATGAAGGAAAACGAAGGCGCCCGCCTGAAAAGCGAGTTGGAATCCATTCTCAACCGCATGGAGGAATTGAACCGGCAGATCCAATCCCTCCGGAGCGCCGTGTTGCAGGAATACCGGGATAAAATGCTCTCCCGCATCGCGGAATGGAACCAAAACTTGGAACTGGACCCCGCCCGCGTCCTCCAGGAAGTGGCGTATTACACGGACCGATCCGACATTCAAGAAGAAACCGCCCGCTTGGACAGCCATATCCAACAGTTCCGCGAAATCTTGAACGCCAACGGCCAAGACGACACCCCCTATGATGCCATCGGCCGCCGTCTGGATTTCCTCTGCCAGGAGATGTTCCGCGAGGTCAATACCATCGGTTCCAAAAGTTCTTCCCTGGCGATCACCCGCCTAACCCTCGAACTGAAGGCCGCCACCGAACAACTGCGCGAACAAGTGCAAAACATCGAATAACGGGGTACAATTGAGGTACAATTTAATTGTAATTGAAGGATTGCCCCGTCCACGCCGCGCCGGTATCTTCTGAGAATCCGAAACGCAGCGGTCAAAGGCAAGACCGGCGTGGCGCGAATTCCGGCTTGACGCAGCGAATCCAGGAAGTCCATGCCGCTTATTACTCCGCGCCGCCGTTTTCTGATTACCGCCCCTCTCGCCGTCCTGCTCCCGGCGGGCTTGTTGACCTATTTGGGCCTGGAAACCGTGGGGAGCGTCGACATCCGTTATGAACAACTCGCCCAAAAACGGGTGGAAATGACCATTAGCAGCCTCCGCAACCGCACCGAAGAAAAATTCACTTACACCATTCAGAAACCCTTCCAAAATGCCCTTCTGCGGGAAATCGACACTCTATTTCCCGTTTTTCCTCCCCCCGAGGAGGCCGAAATTCACTTACAGGAATCATTCCCGGCCGCCGCGTTCCTCTTCGTATACGGCTCGGACCGCCAAATCTATTTTTTTGAACGGAAGCCGGACGATGGAAAATATGGATCGGAGTGGGTGCGCACCACCCGGTACAAAGAAGCGCTGGCCACCCGGCTCAAAAGCGCCATTGATTTTAAGGTGGATTCGTACCATGCCCTCCTCGATCCCGATACGTACACTCCGGAGAAAATTCATTTCGAATACTTGCGTTATCCCGATGAACTCTATCCCTCCGACAATCAGCGCGAACTGGCCTCATTCACTCTAGTGAATCCGATGTTGGGGTCCGAAGACAACGCGCCGCGCAACGCGATCTTGGCCTTTGGATTCACCGTCGATTTCCAATACATCAACCGGGAATTCTTCCAAAACATCCTCGATGAAATGTGGCAGCGGGAAGTCGCCAAGCTGGAGGCCGAACTGACCTATCCCATTGCCATCGAGGATCACTTGACCGGCGAATGGATCGCCACCATCGAGGAGGCGGGCGGGAAGGAAATGGCGGAAAGCAAAAAACATTTGCCTCAATCCTTTCACAACGACCTGTTCCCTTGGTACAAGATTCATTTTTCCGATGAAACCGGCGAAGACATCATGATGTCCGCGCGGTATGAGAAAATGGTCTATTACTGCCTCATCGCCGCCGCCAACGTCATCATGATCGCCGCCGTGATCAGCGCCCTGCGCAACATCGCTCACGAACTGGCCCTCTCCGACATGCGCTCCAACTTCGTGGCCCGGGTCTCCCACGAACTGCGCACCCCCCTTGGCCTTATCCGCCTCTACGCGGAAACCTTGGAACTCAACCGCGCTAAAAACGAGGAAAAACGCCAGGAATATTTGCGCGCGCTTACCAAGGAGTGCGAACGTCTGGCCCAGATGATCAACAACATCCTCAACTTCTCCCGCATCGAGGCCAACAAACAGCAATACACCCTGACCGAACGCCCCATCGGCAACCTGGTCCTGGAAACCGCCGAAACCATGCGGTATCATTTCGAGCGGCATGGCCTGAATCTCCACGTCTCGGCCGATCCCGCCCTCCCGCCGGTCCGGTGCGATGGCGAGGCGCTCCGGCAAGCCCTCTTCAACCTGCTCTCGAATGCCATGAAATACTCGGGGGAGGGGAAAAACGTGTGGGTCAATGCCTATTCCCATAACGGCGAGGTGATTATTGAAGTGAAAGATCAGGGCATCGGTGTCTCGTCCGATCAACGGGCGAAAATTTTCGAAGAATATCACCGGGTGGACGATCCGCTGGTTCGCGAAACGGGCGGCACCGGCCTGGGCCTGGCGGTGGTCAAGCATATCGTCGAGAGCCACAGGGGGAGGATCGTGGTGGACAGCACGCCGGGTCAGGGCAGTACCTTCGCCATTCATTTACCCGTTGCCAAGCCCTCTTCTCCGGCTCCGGCTTCCCGAAACTCTGCCTAGGATATTTTGGCGTGCGTAATTCCATTGCCGATAAAATCACCCGGTTTGTTTCCCTTCTTCAGGAGGGCTTGTTTTTATTGCCTGTGATCTTGGTCCCCACGGTCTTCACCACGTTCAATACCCACACCATTGTGATGAAGGAAACCGTGTTGCAAGCCACAGCCGCGTCGCTTTTGCTCCTGCTTCCCTTCGCGTGGCGGCTGGAATCACGGGACGCCCGGCCGCCGGCGCAAATCGTGCCGAGAGGCCTTGTCTTCCTCCTGGCCGGATTGAGCGCGTATCTCGTCGCATCCGCGTACGGGGTTTCCGGCCATCCCCGTTCCGCTCATGAACTCCTCCGCTGGGTGGCGTACATGCTGTTCGCCACGGCCGCCTTTTTTTTCGCCGCCCGTCCGCGCCGCTTCCGGATGTTCCTCCACGCCACGGTCCTCGTCTCCGCCGCGATCAGCCTCTACGCCATCCTGCAAGCCTACGAGATCGAGTTTTTCCTCGACTGGAAGACTTTCGACTTCGGCGGGGGCATCCGGCGGGTAACCGGCAGCCTGGGCAATCCCGACTACTTGGCGGGATATCTGGCCGCCCTTCTTCCGTTGACCTTAACCCTGGCCTTGGCGCGGACTGGGTGGGCGCGCCTGGCCTTTTTCATCGTTACCATCCTGCAAGGGGCCGCCCTCATTTTTTCCTTCAGCCGCGGCGCTTGGGTTGCCACCGCCGTCACCTTGATGCTCCTGGCCGCTTCTCTCACTTATGTCAACTGGGTGCGGGATCCGGTCTTGTTCCGCCCGGGGATCACCCGCCGGGGGGCGCTGGCCGCTCTGGCGGGGATGGCCCTTCTGGGCGTGGGATTGACCATCGGCCTCTGGGATGAAATCTCGGCCATGGTGCTGCGCTTCGCTCAGGTGGAAGAAGACACTTCGGTGGCCACCCGCCCCTTCTTCTGGCGGGGAGCCGCCGCTATTTGGCTCAATCACCCATGGTTGGGAACCGGACTCGGGACCTTTCCCCTCTATTTCCCGGCTTTCCGGCCCAAGGAGCTCGCTTTTCACCTGCCCTTCCAGGAATTCTTCGTTGAACACGCCCACAACGAGTACCTGGAGATTTTGGCCGAAACCGGCGCGATCGGCCTATTCCTCTATCTGGCTTTGGTTGTTTCCACGATGGTTTATATCTGGCGGTCCTTGATCCGCTACCGTTCCCGCGACAACCTGGAATTGCTCGGCTTGTGGAGCGGCATGCTCGGCGCCCTTATCCACAACCTCTTCACGGTCACCTTGCGCTTCACTCCCTCCGCGTTTCTTCTCTGGTCGTTTGCCGGGATCGCCGCGGGCCGGAGCGCGGCGTTGCGTGCGGACAGGAAAGAACCATCCCCTTGGGGACGCGGTCTCTTTCATCTGGTTTCGGTGATGTTCGTCCCTTTCCTGTTTCTAGGAGGCCTTCAGTATTTTGTGGGCGATTTCATGATCAAAAGTGGCATCAAATGGATCTCCGAACTGGATGAGAATCAGTCCTTGGAGTACAACCGCTCCCGTCTGGAGCAGACGTTCACGGCCTTGAACCAGGCGCGCGTCCTCGCTCCGGATCACCCCGAAAGCCTATTCTATCTGGGCGTGGCGTATCACAAGGTCATGGATTATCACCAAGCCATTGAAGCTTTCACAGCGTTGGAAGAACTGCAGGAGGATTTCACCACCAACCGGTTAAACCTGGGGATTAGTTGCCTGAAGCTGGCAGATCTGGTGGGTACGCACACCGCCATCCGGTTTCCTACCTTGGCACGGGATTGCCTCCAGGAGGCGGCGGCGTGGTTGGAAAAAGCGATCGAAAGTGATCCTAATTCACCGGATTACCGGTATTTTGCGGGGCGGGCGTACTTTTATTTGGGAGAATTCCAAACAGCGGAGCAACTTTTCCAGGATGCGCTGCGGCTCCACGTGAAAAGGCCTTTTAAAAACAAGATCGATCCATCGGAAATCCAACATTATCTCGATCAGATCCAACAACTCCATCCGCCTCAAGCCAACCCGCCCCGTAACCAGAATCCATAATTTCACCCGGCGGCTGTTGCCTCTCACCCGCCCGTGACTTCCCGGAGGGCTTTTTCAAACACTTCCAGGGGCTGAGCGCCGGTGAAACGATGCACCTTCTTGCCGTGGGCATCGTATACCAGGGTCATGGGCAAGGCGCCGCTCCATTCCTCATCAATGGCCCGGATGGCGGCGTTTTGGTCATCCGTAACCAAAATCCGCGTGGGCATTGTCATGTTGAGCTGCTTCATCACCGCCGGAACGTCCCCGGCGGTGCCGGTCAAACCATCGCACGACACCGCCAGGAAATCGGCTTTATCCCGGCCATACTGCTCATACAACTTCACAATGCCGGGCATCTCTTCCTTGCATGGGGCGCACCAGGTCGCCCAGAAATTTAAAAAAAAGCCTTGCCGTCCCGATTCGACGCCATGGCCAATAAGTCGTTCACCTGGATCTCGCCCATGGCGCTCTGGGTGGCTTCCTCCACCTGGGGTTCGGCGGGTTGTTCCGCGGCGGGCTGCTCGGCCGCAGGCTGCTCGGCCGCAGGTTGTTCGGCCGCGGGCTCTTCAGCGGCAGGTTCCTCAGCGGCAGGTTGTTCGGCTGCAGGCTCTTCGGCCGCGGGTTCCTCCACGGCGGGTTGTTCGGCCGCGGGCTCCTTGGGCGCGGGCGACGGCGAGCAGGCATACCCCACGATCAACATTCCCACGACGAGTCCGATCATCCAGCAGGATTTTTTGTTCATCATGTTTTCACCCCTGTATTGAATTAGTTTCAATGATGAATGACTAGTCAATCACTCATCATGAATTCTGGAAAAATATAAATAATCTTTCGACAACTAAAACTCAATCCACACGGCTCCCATCTTCTATAAATATCTATTCTTCATTTATAGCCTAATTCGTGTTCCATTTCAACTACAGGACCGGGTGCGAGAAGACCACCTATTGCCTGAAAGACCGTTTCCAGATGGGAGTTGATGATGGCAAGGACTATGGTAAAGTGTCCCCCAGGCCCGGCGGGTGATTTCTTTGCCCGGCTGGTGTTCATTCCATGCAAAATTCCATTGGATAAAAAAAGAGAGAACCATGACTGCACGGCTTTTGGACGGTAAGGCGTTGGCCCAATCCATCCGCGCCCGTTTGAAGGAAGAAGTCGCCCGTTTCGTTCAACAGACCTCGGTTCAACCGGGGTTGGCGGTCATTCTCGCGGGGGAGAATCCTGCCTCCCAGGTGTATGTCCGCAACAAGAGCAAAGCCTGCGTGGAAGCCGGCATGAACTCGTTCCAACACGTTCTTCCCGCGGCCGTCACCCAGGAGGAATTGTTCGCGCTGGTAGACCGGCTGAACGCGGATCCCCGTGTCCACGGCATCCTCGTGCAGCTGCCCGTCCCTCCCCAGATCAACGCCCTCGCCGTGCAGGAACGGGTGCTGCCCGCCAAGGATGTGGACGGCTTTCACCCCCTCAACGTGGGTTATCTCTCCATGGGCCTGGAGGGTCTGGTCCCGTGCACCCCGCTCGGTGTGATGGAAATCCTGAAGGACGCGCAAGTGCCCATCCTGGGCCAACAAGCCGTGATCGTGGGGCGCAGCAACATCGTGGGGAAACCACTCGCCCAGCTGTTGCTGCGTGAACACGCTACGGTCACCCTCTGCCACTCCCGCACCCGCGATTTGCCCGCCGTCTGCCGGAGCGCGGATATCCTGATCGCCGCTACCGGCCAGAAAAAAATGATCCGCGGCTCCTGGGTCAAACCGGGCGCGGCGGTTATCGACGTCGGCATCAGTTTCGAGGAAGAGAACGGGAAAATCAAACAGGTCGGCGATGTAGACACCGGGGAAGTGATGGAAGTGGCGGGATGTCTTAGCCCTTCGCCCGGCGGCCCTGGTCCCATGACCATCGCGATGCTGCTATGCAATACCCTCCGGGCCGCCCGCCGGCAAGTGGGCGGTTGATCCCGGCGGCCGGGCACGCCATGCCGTTCTCCTGCCTCTGCTTTCCCTGAAAAACCAGCCGCAATGAATTGGAGAATGGCTTCCCTTACGATACAATAAGAAGTAGGAAATCAGCGAATGAAAAAAAAAATTAGCCATTCCCTTCTATCATCCGATACTAAAGTCAGAATCATTCTTCGAAGCGGATCTGTAAACAAGAAGGCGAAGAGCGCCTTGAATGAAAGGAGCGGACCATCATGAAGCGATTCCAATTACTAGCCATCATGACCGGAGTGGCGGTCTTCGCGGCCGGCTGCTATACCTCCCCGGCCCAGGAAGGGGCCATGTGGGGCGGCGCCGCCGGTGCGATCGCGGGGCAACTCATCGGCGGTGACACCGAAGGGACCTTGATCGGTGCGGGTGTGGGCGCGCTGGGCGGCGCGTTGATTAACGACCAATACCAGCGCGAGAAAGCCAACGCCCGGCAGCAAGGATATCAGGAAGGCTACAATCAGGGCGCGGCCCAGGGCTCGGTGCGCGGGTATACGTCCACGACCCAGCAACAGCCCCAATACAACACCGCCCCCCGGTAATTCGACCCGGATTTAAATTAAAAAAAAGCGCCCGGAGAGATTTTAGACCTCTTCGGGCGTTTTTGGTTTTTCAAAGGTTTTCCCTCACCCTGGCCCTCTCCCGGGGAGAGGGAAGAAGTTACTTTGGTGGGCTACGCCGCGCTTTGAGTCCACCCTGCATTGGGCTTTGTAATCCAAATCCGATGGATTTTATAACGGCTCAACTGGAGGTACGACCTCCCGGTTTGCCTTACTCCTTTTGATGCTCTTATTTCACTTCCAACTCACTCGGCGGAGCGGCCTGTTTCTGCTCTGGATTGTAATATTCGTAAATCACCGCTTCCGGGGCCTTGGCCGTCATGGGCAGCGTCGCCTTCATGGGAACCTCGAGATCGAGGATTTCCTCACCCTCCATCGATTCCAGGTAGATCAACAGTTGCCGGGCGGTCAGGGTGTACCGGGCGATTTTCTTCTGGTCCACGTACTCATCCAGCGTGGGCCGTTCCACCCGGAATCCAGGCGGGATGCCCACGTCGATCATCACCATCTCCACCCGCACCGGCCGCTGGTTTTGAGCGTGAATCCGGCAGGTCACCGTGTCGTTGCGCCGCAGTTCCTTCCGGTCGTAATCCACCTGGATGTCAAACGGCGCGGCTGCGGCCTTCGCTTCGCTCCACGGAGCGAAGTACTTGCCCACCACCTGGTAGAGCAGACTGCCCTCGCCTTCCAGGTCGATTTCGATGGTTTGTTCATTCCCTGTAACGTAGGGGCTCAAATCGATCTGCCGGAACAGGTCCGCGTCCTCCGGCGTGACCGTCACGCGCGCCGCGTCCTGCCCGTTCACCCGCGCCAGGACCATGGCGTTGACTTCCCGCGTCGCCTGTTTGAGGGAGAGGACCATCGCCTTGAGGGCCAGCACTGTCCCGTGCGTGGTGCCCCAGGTGCCCTGGGGATCTTTTTGCTGAATGAGCCAGTTGAGCGCCTTGCCCGCCTCGGTGTTGAAACGCCCGTCCTGGATCAGGGCCATGGCCGCCCATGCCGTGGCTTCCACCGAGGCATGGTTGCCCCGCGCGAAGCTCATGCTTGCCTCGGCCGCCCAGTGCATTTCGTTGCCCTGGATGTCACCCAGGTTCACCAGCCGCTCCACGCACGCGCGGGTGGTCCCGTCTTCGGGGGCGAGGGCTTGCAGGGCGTTGCACAGAATCCCCAGCGTGTAGGCGTCTGCCGCGTCTCCGGCGTGCTCCAATAGGTATTGCGTGGTAGGTCCGAGCTCGGATCGCGCGTCCGTCCGGCTGAGCGCCAGCGCCACGTAGGCCGTGGTCAGGAGCGGATTGCCCTGGATGCTTCGCCACATCTCGGCATGTGCGTAGTTTTCGTCCGGGTCCCAGGTCCCATCCGGCTGCCTCTGTTCCAGCAGCCATCTCGCCGTACGGGGGATGAGGTTCTCATCCACCGGGTACACCTCGTTCATGTCGGCGAATTCCATCAGCCCGTAGGCGGTCAACACGCGCGTGGCCGGGGGATTGCCGAACACCTGGAAACCACCGCCGGGGATCTCGAACGTCAGCAGCCGCTGGTAGCCCAGGTTGATATACTCGCGCGCCTTCATCTCGATTTCCGGCGTGATACTGCCGGTTTGCTTCATGTAATCCAGCGCCAGCACGTTGGGATAGGTGGTCGAGCTGGTCTGCTCAAAACACCCGTTGGGCATTTGCAGGATCGTGTCCAAGCCTTCGACGACCTGGCTGAAGATGCCGGGATAAATCTTCACGAACAATTTATCCGCGCCCGGCACCCGGCCTTCGGGAAACGCCACCGTGTGCTTCACGCCGTTGTCCAGCCGCCCGTTGAAGGTGATGTACCGCGCCTCGCCATTGGGCCGCACCTCGATGTCCCGGCCGGTGGCGTCGCAGTCCTCGGTTCCCCAGGCGTACACCGTCAGGGGATTCTTGCCGAGCCGGGTGGCGCGGACACGGTACGACACCGAGGTCACTTCGTTGGCCGCCACGCTCACGCGGCGTTCGTACGCGCCTTCCAGCAGATCGAACCACGGGGCGCGCTCCAGCTCCACCGATACGGTCTGCTCGACCGGCAGGTAGTTGTACACCGCCACGGGGATGGTCACTTCGTCGTTTTGGATCAACGCCACCGGCAGATCCAGATCCACGAAGAAGGGCTTGAACACCTTCAGCGCCGCCGTAGAATCGCCCACCGCCCCGTTTTTCGCGTTGGCCATCGCCGACATCCGCCAGGTAGTGATCGAATCGGCCACCGGCAGATTCAGCATCGCCAGCCCTTGCTCATCGGTGATCAACTCGGGTGTGTAAAACAGCGTCTCGGGGAAATACCGCCGCACCCTCACTGGTTTGTCTTTCGAGATCTTCGGCTGAACGGACTCGGCAGCCGTGGGCGGAGGAGTGGCTATCTTTTGTTCCAAGGCCGTGACTTTGGCAATCTCTTCCCGGATTTCGTGCTTTAGCGGATTGGATTCATTATCCTGCTCCAGCATCTCTTCCCGCAGTTGGATCTCATCCACTTCGCCATTCACCGCCAGCGGCCGGATTTCCTCCTCTCCCAAAGCCACGGCTCGATCGACATCGATCAACGACAAGGGATCGGGAACCAGAAGTTCATTTTGGAAACCGAATGATTCCCCCTTCTGACCGGTTGAGATAGTCTTAACGTTATCTCCAATCAAAATCCCGCTGTTCTCCTGCCTTGCCAGTTTCCTGAAATCCACTCTGGCGAGGTCTGGCTGGTTGAATTTTTCAACAGCGGGAAACGCCAGGGATTGCGTTTCCTTTATATCCAATGGCATCGCGCCGGCGGCCGGGGCCGCTTCCGGCGCGGCCATCATGCCGTAGCCGCCCGCCATGCCCATACCCATACCCATACCCATACCACCCAGGCCGCCCAGGCCGCCCATCCCCCCGGGAGGCGCGGCCATGGGAGGCGGGACAGCCATTTCGGCTCGCGCTTCGACCTCCGCCATCAGATCTCGCCTCAAGGACATGCCCAATTTCATGGGCGCGCCCACGATAATCTCCGGCTGCTGGATTCCATCCACGAAAGCTCCTCTCTTGTCCACAACGGCGCGGCCTCGTGCCCCGGATTCGCCTAATCGCCGGAAATTGAGTCCCGTCCCCCCGTAACGGTCCACCGGCACGTTCGGCACGGCGTAAATGTAGTAAGACGTTTCACTTTCCACCCTATCCTGATCTTCGTCTCCCCCCTGCAGCGACGGAGGTTGGATGGTATCCATTTCTCTCTCCACCCTGCGTTCCCCATTCGCGAAATACCACCGCGTGTCTGCCTGTCCATTCACGGCCATGATCTGGAAATACTCAGCCGGGCCTTGGATGTCATCGCTGGTATTGAACTTCCCGTCCGGCCCCGCGCTGGCGACGGCGACCCGCCGGTCCCGGAAATCCACCCGGTAGGGAACGCCCCAGGGATCCACTGTCTTTACCGCGTCCGGCGGCAGGTTCAGCGAGAGGAGCAGCTCGTCCACGTCCTGTTCCGGCGTGTTCATGGGCAGGGAGGTTTGCCGCAGGTAATTCTGCAGGTTGTACACCTCCTGCCGGGCCTGATTGATTTTCGTGCTGCCCGTGAAGATGTTGAGGGCGTAGGCAGAGCGCGCGTCCAGTTTGGAGAGCAGCGCCTTGGACAGATTGGCGTTCTTCTCGTATTCGACCGCTGACAGCCGCACCACCTTGTCCAGCGCGTAACCGTGGATTTCCACCTTGGGCTGCAGCAGTTCCTTCTCGATGGCGAAGAACACCTTGGCCAAGCCCGGCTCCTTTTCGCTCAGGCTGTACACGCTTTCATCCACGATGTGCAAGCTCATCGCCGCCCGCACCGGTTCGCCCGCTCCGCTCCGCACCGCCACCCGCAGCCGCACCGGCTGCCCCGGCTCGTATTGCTCCTGGTCGGAGGTGATTTCGATCCGCAGGTCGTCGCTGCGCAGCACCACCACCTGCCGCGTGTCCCGCACCAGGTTGCCATCCGGCCGGATGACGTAGGCACTCAACGCCAGCGTTCCCGCGAGCGCATTGTCCAAGGGGACGGCCAGCGCGGCGCGGCCGTCTTTCAACGGAAGGGTTTTAGTGAGCACGGTCTGCCCGTTTTTGATGATGTCCAGAAATACCGTTTCCCTTTGAAACGCTGGCGAAAGCACGGTGAGATTCATGGCCTGCCCCACCGTATAGACGCCCTTGTCCACCCGCAACAGCAGGCTTTCCGCCGCGCTCTCCGTCTCTAAATCCTTGACCAGCACCGCCCGCCGGCCGTCTTCTTCCGCCGTGATGGTCAACACCGGCATATCGGGCCGCGGGAGGGCCACGTTTTGCGTCAACGGAGCGCCGGGAGTGGATTCCACGGGTTGGGGAATAAGCATCACAGACGCGATGCCGTTCTCATCACACTGCAATTCCACGGATTTGGGCAGGAACCGTGAATCCACCCGCAGCTTCGGCTGGGCCACGCTGCCGTCGGGATGCGAGGCCACCAGGAAAATTTCATTCTCCACCCCGGGGACCAACCGGCCGCTTTCGGGGATCGCGTCTACCTGGATGGGATCCACCGCCACGGGAAATGTATGGATCTTCTGTTCCTCGTGATCGGCGCTGTCCCGCACCCGCACGTCGAGCTGCACGATCGTATCGCCCTTGAACAGCGGCTGGCCCACAAGTTTATCCGGGATGGTGAACGAAAACTCGCCGCGCCCCTCTTCATCGGTCTGGATGTTTACCGTTTCGAATTCGTTGAATCCCACGTCGAAGCAATTGGCGGTGATCTTCACGTTCGCTCCCGCCACCGGCTTGCCGAAAAAGTACCGTGCTTCCACGCCCCCCTTCACGGATTCGCCCGGCGCGTAGAAGGTACGTTCCGTGTGCACCGCCACCCGGAACTTGGGTAGCACGTATTCATACACCTGCGCGGTCTTCTCGGTGACTTCATTGTCCAGGATGGCTTTGAAGCGGTATTCGCCCTGGTTGACGTCGTCCGCCAGCTGAAAATCGGCCGCCACGATGCCGAATTCAGAGGTGGTTTTGGTCTCCTTGAAGACCTTGTTGCCTTTGCCGTCGTACACTTCCAGCGTCACCGGCTTCTCCGCCAAGGGAACGCCCGCTGCCTGGTTGACGGCCAGCGCACGGATGTGAATCAACTGCCCCGGTTGATAAACCGGCTTGTCCGTCGTGAGGAAAATACGGGTACCGGGGACGATCTGCACTCCTGAGGTCACTTCGTCCTTTCCGTAAGCCGATTCGATCGTCACCGCCAGCGTCCGGCTGCCTTCCAGCGTCTCCGGCACCGCGAACTGGATGTCCGCGTTGCCCCGCTCGTCCGAAACCGCTTCCGCCAGCGTGACCGCCTCGCCGCCTTGGACGGGAAGACACCGCGCGGTGATGGCCGCCCCCGCTACCGGTTCGTTGCCCGGAGCACGGGTCACCACCACCCGCAGAGCCGCCTGACTCCCGCTATGCCATTGCGGCTGGCCGATCACATGGACGTCTTGCGTTTGGTGGGTCCTGCCCAGCCGCTTCAGCCAGGTATGGCCCATCAGGTCGATCCGCACCCGGCACGTGTCGATTTCCGCACTCCCGGACGCGATCGGCAACGCCACTTGCTCCGCTTGACCGCCGGGAAACAGCACCAGTTTTTTCTCCATCCGCGCCAGCGGCTGGTAGCCGTCGTCCAGCAAGGTCACCACCAGGTCTCCCATGGCTTGGATTTCCGCTGAATACCGCAGGGGAAGCGTGATGAGAAGTGACTCCGCCGTCCGCTCTGTCTGGATTTGGTCCTTGTCCAGCGTGATTTCGGCATGGCCCGCCCCTGGCGCCACCACGGCGAACCACAAAATCCATACCGGTAACGATTTCATCATGACAACCTCGAATCGCGTATTAGGAACAGCCTTAAACCTCTTCACACCGATCACATCACGCAGGATCCACAGAATATTGATTCTTCCGCCCTTTCAGGGCTTCCCTCACCCTGACCCACTCCCAGAGGGAGAGGGAAATGAAAAGGAGGGATTGTTGTTGGACTCATCCCAGGGCAACGCCCTGGGCTAGTTTCTTCCGCGCCTTTGGCGCTCAAGGATTGTTCATCCATCGCAGTCTAAAAGGTTCATCATACGGATTAAGGAATATCTACTTTTTCCATCTCCCCGAAGATGATTCATTCGTTCAAGCTGATCGCGCCGCCCTTGCCTGGATCAACCTTCAACTCCGGCAACAGATGTCCATCCAGGCCGGTGGGAATCGCGCTGAACTTCCAGGCCGCTTCCGGACGCAAGTGGTAGGTTTTGATCAGGATTTCGTTCCATCCCGCCTTCAGGGGCAGCATCACCGCGTATTGGTCTTTCTGGTAATCCTGATGCGTGATTTGGCCCCACACGGGAGCGTTGTTGCACCAGATCCGGATGCCGTCACTGAAGCCGGTTTGCAGAAAGATTTCCGCGTCCGTGGCGCTGTGGAGATAGGTCCGCGCGAAGGCGCTCGCCGGAGCCACGGTGTTCTTGAATTCTTTCTCCAGATCGATCTCCATACCCCGTTCCCGCCGCAATTCGTACCGTGGACTCGTTAGGGGCTTCCGCAACGGCTTGAGCCAGGAGGCAAGACGGAATCCCTCCCCTTCTTCAGGCAACGTCTCTGCCGGCAACGGCCCCATCAGCCACCAGGATTCGATGTAGAACGTGTCCCGTAAGGGATTTTCAACTAGTGCCAGCATCCGCGAGGCTTTCTGCCGCTCGGGATGCTGGTCCGGAAACTGCTCCATCACCCGCCGGCACCAGGCCATGGCCCGGTCCGGATGCTCCCGCCGCGTAATCTCGCAAAACGCCATCGCCAGCCGCGCGAACTCCAGGCTGCCCGGATACTTGGCCGCGTACACATCCAATTCGTTTTCGGCCTGTTGCACGGTCTCCGAACGGTTGAGCCATAACTTAACCAGTGACTCCCGCGCCTGCCGGCAATAAGTTTCTTGATCCGGAAAACGCTCGATCATCCGCTGATACGTCCGGGCCGCGGTCTCTGTGTCGCCCAGCGCGCGGTACGAATCGGCGATAAGGATCAACGCCAGCGCGATCCAATAAGTCTCACCGGAATGTTGCTTCTCTACATCCTCCAGCATCACGATGGCGCTTTTCAGCAATGTCTTCTGATCCTCTCCGATTTTGGTGAACGCGGTGTTGTAGAGCTTCAATCCGGTGCGGAACAACTCTTCGGCTTTTTGATTCCCGCCCGCTTCCTCCGGTTTCGCTGCCAGTTTCGCTTCGGGCTGAGCCTGGAAGGCCCGGACCGGGCGTCCCGCCGCCAGCGTTTCGGCATCGGTGGGAGACGCCAGACCAGCCCTCCGCCTCGTTGTCACCCCCAGCGCAGGCGGATCGGCCGGCGCGGGAGCTTCCGGGAGTGGTTCCATCGCGATTGGCGGCGCGGCGGGAAGATCTACGGCGGGAGAAAGCGCAATCCCCGCTGCCGCTCGCTCGGGAACCGCCTCTTTCTGGATGGGAGGCCGAAGGGAAACGGAATTCTGCCAGGTATAGGGATACACCCCGGCCAGCAGCAACAAGAACGAGGCCGCCGCCGCCAGTTTCATCCACAGGCGCACACGGACCCGCCGCTCCGGAATCCCTATCCCGAGAGTGGAATCCGCCCTCGATGCGGCAGTCACTTTCCTCTCCAGCCAGAGGGGCACGGCCGGATCTTGAAATTTTCTCAAGATAGCATGCGCGCGTTGCACCTCGTCCCATTCCGCCGCGCAGGTGGGGCACGCTGCCAGGTGGATCTCCAGCTGGGCGGCTTCCTCCGGAACCGGCGGTTCATACAGCCGTTCCATCATCAACGCGCGCGCCGTTTTGCATCGCATCATCCTTCGATCCCTCTTTCTTTGAGCCCGCGCCGCAGCGCGAGCAACGCGTAATGCATCCGGCTTTTCACCGTGTTGGCTGGGCAACCCAGCACCCGGCCGATTTCTTCAAAAGTCAAATCGGTCTTTTCCCGCAGTAGCAAAACTTCCCGCTGCGCCATGGGTAACGATTGAATCACCTCGTCGATGGCCTCCCGTACCTCGCTCAGGTAACTCGCCTCCCGCGGGGACCGGTCCGGGCTGGGGAAATCGTGGATCCCCGGCACTTCGGAACCGTCCTCCCGGCCGGGAAACAACAGGATGATTTCCGCGCTTTTCTTTTGGCGCATGGCGTCGATGCAGGCCGACCGGGTCAGAGTGAATAGCCAGGTCGTGAACTTGGCCGTAGGCTGATAGCGTCCCCGGTTCCGGATCAGGCGGAAAAAGACAGTCTGAAACACATCATCCACCTGGTCCGATGCGGTCAGGAACAACCGGATAAACGCGTACACCGATTGTTTGTGCCGCTGAAATAATTCCTCGAAGGCCTCCGCCTCGCCCCGGGCGTAGCGCTGCATCACCTCTTCATCCGAACAGGCCGGCAGATCCTTGCTCTCTTCCGTGATTGGTTCCATGACCGTATTTTGCATGTTATGGGATGTAACGCCGGGAACTCCAAACGGTTTTATATCTTCCGGAAATTTTTTGACCGGATTAAGGGCCGGGCGGATAAAGATCCCGGATGGATCATCCACTGTTCTTCCGTAGGCTGTTTCTTTTTAAAGATTATTATTGATTACGTATTACTGAATTAATAAGATAGGTTGAAGATTGAAGATAGGGTCTGTTTGTCAATCCTCTTACCAGACTTCACGGAATGGCTGTTGTCCGAATGGGAGATATTGCCAATGAACCAATGGATCATCCAGGCTGGAATCGTGTTCGCGTTGCTCACTCCTCTTTCCGGCTTTGGTCAAGAGAAGGCTTCCCCCTATTTCCAAATCCGGGTGATCGACGAGCAAACCGGCCGAGGCGTACCCCTGGTAGAGCTGGAGACCGTGAACAACATCCTCTACGTGACCGACAGCAACGGCATTGTGGCATTCTACGAACCGGGACTCATGGACCAGACCGTGTTTTTCCATGTCCGCAGCCATGGTTACGAAATCCAAAAAGACGGTTTCGGCATGGCTGGCGTGCGGCTCCAGACTAAACCCGGCGGCAGCGCCACGGTCCATATTCAACGCCAAAACATCGCCGAACGCCTGTACCGCATCACGGGACAGGGAATCTACCGCGACAGTGTCTTGACCGGCGCGCCGGTCCCCCTCCGCGAACCGGTGCTCAACGGCGGCGTCCTGGGGCAGGATTCCGTGCTGCCCGCCCTGTACCGGGGACGGATCTATTGGTTCTGGGGTGATACGAACCGCGCCTCGTATCCCTTGGGCAATTTCCGCATGTCAGGTGCCACCTCCGAACTGGTGGCCAAGGGCGGTTTGCCTCCCTCCCAAGGGATCGATCTGAACTATTTCGTCAACGAAGACGGATTCTGCCGCCCGTTGTGCCCGATCGTGAACGAGGGCTTGATCTGGATCGACGGGGTGACGGTCCTGAATGACGAGAGCGGGCAGGAACGCATGGTGGCCCGGTATTCCCACCTTCGAAAGTTAGGTGATGTGCTGGGGCAAGGATTGGTCCGGTTCAATGACGATACCCAGACCTTCGATAAATGGCTGGAGATCGATCTCGCGAACCAATGGCGGCTGCCCCGGGGACATGCAATGCGGTCTCCTGACACCGAAGATCAATATGTTTACTATATGATCGCCTACCCCGTCGTGCGCGCGCGGGCGGATCTTGAGAGCCTCGCCGATCCCAACGCCTACGAGGCCTTCTCCTGCCTTGCCCCTGGGGAAACCTTCCGGAGCCGGAATTCCGTGCTGGAACGCGACGCGCAAGGCCGCCCGATATACGGTTGGAAGAAGAACACCGATCCCGTCGAAGCCAAGGAAGAACAAGAATTGATCCAACACGGCTTGCTCAAGCCGGAAGAGGCGCATTTCCTGCCCCGCGACGTGGAATCCGGCGAGCCGGTGGCCATTCATTCCGGTTCCGTCTATTGGAACGCGTACCGGAAGCGGTGGATTCTCATCGGCGTGCAAATGGGCGGGAAATCGTCCTTTTTAGGCGAAGTCTGGTACTCGGAAGCGGACGCACCCACCGGCCCCTGGCGGCGCGTCCGCAAGATCGTCACCCATGATCAATACACGTTCTACAATCCCGTGCACCATCCTTTCTTTGATGAGGATGGGGGACGGTTGATCTACTTCGAAGGAACCTACTCGCGCGCCTTCTCGAACGCCCCATCGGCCACGCCGCGCTATGATTACAACCAGATCATGTACCGGCTGGACCTGGCCGATCCCCGCCTGCGGCTGGAAAATCCGTGAGAATCCATCACCCGGCTCTAAATCTGTGTCAACTTGAACGCAATGAACAGGAGGAGAATCCCCCCCAGGACTTGCACCGCCTTGCCGAAACAACTCCGCAGCCACCGGCCTAAAAACAAGCCGCTGAGGGTCATGACTCCCGCCGTAATGCCGATGATGATACTGGGAGTCCAGGGAGGGATATTCAACACCCCAAACGCGAATCCCACCGCCAGGGCGTCGATGCTGGTGGCCACGGAGAGGGAAATGAGATACCAGCCCCGCGAATAATCGGTCGTGGTTTCTTTCTCATCAGTACGCAAAGCCTCCACGAGCGCGTGAACCGCTACGGCTCCCACCATGCCCGACGCGATCCAATGGTCCCATGCCTGAACCCAACTCAACATGGTCCACCCGATTCCCCACCCGATCAGCGGCATGAAAGTTTGAAACAACCCGAAATGAAATCCCAGCCGGAACGCCTGCCCACTGAACCGGGGTTTGGAACCGATCCCCAACGCCACGGAAAACGCATCCCCTCCTAAAGCCAAGGCAATGACCATGATTTTCCAAAATTCCATGATGAATCAGCAAAAAACGTTTTAAATGATCAAGAAAGATTCTAAATATAATACATTAACATCTCATGGACACCCGTCTCGCGCACTTCGGCGAGATCGGCCAAGGTCAACGCTTCCAATCGCTGGCGGGCGAAAGCGCGCACATCGTTGACCACCATCTGCAGGCGTTTGATCGGCTCCTTGAGGTGATTCGGCTTGGAATCGGGATCCAACCGGTCTCCGGGCAGCAGGGGGCCTTGGATGGCTTGGATGATCTGCGCCACGGTGATCAGTGTGGCGGGCAGGCTAAGTTGGTATCCCCCTTTGGGACCGGGAGTGCTTTGCACCAAGTTCGCTTCCTTGAGGCTGCGCACCACGTGCTCAAGAAACTTCCGTGGGATTTGTTCCCGGCTGGCCAAGGTATGCAAACTCAACCGTTCTTCCGGACTGAGCGCGAGCGCCACCATGATCCGGAGCGCGTAATCCGTGGTTTTTGAAAAACGCATGGTGATATCCTTTGGCTTTTACCGTATTCCTTTGCCCGCTTTCCCCTGCTTACGGATCGCGGTGTTGGACCAGCCTTGCTCCGGCACGGGATACTGTTTGCGCCGAGGCCGTTTGTTGGTGGATGAAAACCATACCACCCCCGCCAGGGTAACCGCTAGAAGTCCTAAAACCGATCCAATGGCTAGCCATTGTGTCATTTTTAATTGAATCCTGTCTTCCCTGAATCCCGCTGATGGCCTCAAATTACCTAGGTTGGATATAGGAGATTGTAGCCGGATGTGCAGCCTCGAAAAAGCGCGCGGACGCCGCTGTTGAATCCCGCCACGGTGGGATCATCCGGCGGGGACCGGGATCACGGCGGCGGTCCGGCCTTGATCTATTTCCAAAATATGGGTGATGGCGGGGATCTGGTCCTCCGGATGATGCGTGACCAACACGATCCGGGTCCGTTCTCGCGCCAGACGGTCGAGTGCGCGCAAGAATTCCGCCCGTGATTCCGCGTCCAAACCGTCGCAAGGCTCGTCCAGCAACAGCAGGGCGGGATCATGGATCATGGCCCGCGCCAGCAGCGTTTTCCGCTGCTCCCCATACGACAGGCCGCGAAACAACCGCGTGGCGAGGTGGGAAATCCCCAGAATCCTCAGCCATTCTTCCGCCTTGGCCTGGTCTTTCTCCGTCACTTCTTGATACAAGCCGATGGAGGAAGACAAACCGGACAAGACCATTTCCAACACGGTGAGATTGTATCCATAGGTAGCCTGCAACACCGGCGTGACCACCCCGGTGCGCCGTCCAATTTCCTCCCTGGAAAGCAGGCCGCGGGATTGGAACCGGTACACCGCGCCGCCGTGCGCGGGCCACACCTCCCCCGCGATCAGGCGCAGCAACGTTGACTTCCCCGAACCGTTCGGACCCCGGATCAGCCAGTTTTCATCCGGCCGCATCCGCCAGCAGAGATCATGCAGGACTTTCTTCCCATCCAGCCATACCGAAGCGTTGTGAATCTCAATCAAAAACTCCCCATTGATTGGCGGATCCGATTTTTCGTGCCCCGTTTCCGGCTGGCGAGGGATCATTGAATGAGCCGGCGGGTGGCAACGATCATCCACCCGCCATGACCCTTGGCTTTGAATCCGTCCCTGTTTCAGGTACAACGCGTGGGTCAGCACCGGCGGGATCTCATCGGCCCGGTGGCTGGCGTACAGGATTTGCGTGCCACGCGCGGTGATTTGAGCGATCAAATCCAGCAGGGAGCGGCGTGTGTGGACATCCACTCCACCGCAACATTCATCCAAAAGTAACAAGCGGGGACGGGCCACCAACGCGCGGGCAATCAGGATTTTCCGCCCTTCACCCCGTGACAATTCCCCGATCCGCCTATTATACAAATCCTCGATCCCCAATTCCTGGAAGATCTCCTTCACCGCCTGACGTTGCTGAGAGGTAAGGGGCGAATACAGCCACGGTGTATCGAAAAAACCCGTCCCTACCGCGTCGGGGCAGGGCATATCCCATTCCTGTCGTTGATAAAGGTCGTGCAGTTCGGAGGAGACGTGTCCGATGTTTTCGCGGATTCCGACGGGGCTTTCCTGCGGGGTGCCGTTCCACGCGTAGAGACGCCGGCCCCGGCCGGGAACCGGCCAGATTTCCCCGCGCACGAGACGCAAGAACGTGGATTTCCCGGCCCCGTTGCCTCCAAAAATCCCCCAATTTTCTTTCGAGCGCAAACACCATGTAATATCGTGGAGCAAGATGCGGCCGCCGGCGGCCACGTCTACTCGCTCCAACTGAATCAGTCTGTCACCTTCTGCCGGCTCGCGCGATGGGTCCAACATGCTCGACAACCTTGATTTCTAAAAAATATTACCCTTCTCCTTCTACATTTAAACTCGCGGGTGTCCATCGGCAAGTACCGGCATGTTTTCGTATATCACTTCACTCGAATGCAGAACGACCTCAGAGCTTAATTCGTGGCCTGAGTATGGATGAGAACGCTTCACTTTTCCTCTCCTCCTCTGGGAGAGGGCAGGGTGAGGGTGGCCCTGAAAGAGTGAAATGCATCTTCTTTCTCTGCAAGCGGCAAAATTGCTACATTCCGTGATATCCGCGTATGCTAGTCATCCGGCTGGCAAGTACCATTAATCTTAAATCCCCTATCCTGGCAGGAAAGACTCAGGGTAAAAGCAATCCTTTATGACATCCGCTGTTTCATCCATTCTCCCGCCAACCGCCACAAAAACCACCCATTTCCGATGAGGTACCGCTTCCACAACCGCCCGGGTTCCTGGTACAACCGGTGTAGCCACTCCAAACCCGCGCGGCGCATCCATACCGGGGCGCGGGGAACGGCTCCCGAATAGAAATTGAACAAGCCGCCCACGCCAAGGCCCACCCGCGCGCCGGTTTGTTCCAGATGCCGGTCCAGCCAGAGTTCCTGCCGCGGGACACCCATGGCCACGAGCAGCAAATCGGTTTTCACATCCTGGATCAGTTGAATGATCTGATCGTTTTCATCAGGGAGGAAAAATCCGTGATGCGTCCCGCATATGTTCAGCCCTGGATATTGCGCCCCGATCCGGTCCCGCATTCGCTCCGCGATGCCCGGTTCACCCCCCAGGAGAAAAATCCGGAGACCGCTACCAGGCAATGCCCGGCAGAGGAGCGGAAAGAGGTCGGTGCCGTTCACATTGTCCCGCAACCGGTGCCCCAGCGCCCGCGCCGCCCACCGCATGCCGGTGCCGTCCGCGAAAAGGCCGTCGGCCCGCAGCAAGGCCTCGCGATAGGCACGGTCCGAATGCATCACGTTCACGCAATGCGCGTTGACGAAATAAAGCCTGATTCCCGGCGGGGGCGGCGGCGCGTACAGGATCCACGCCAACGCTTCCGGAAGAGTGGCATTGTGAATGGGCAAACCGAACAGGCACAGAGTCTCTATGGTCAAGACGGTGCCTCGTTCTCGGCCGATGGGTATCACGGCTTTCCCATACCCGGATTGGCCCCGGTGACGAGCCCCACCTTGTCCTGCATCTGGGGATCGATCATGCCGGATCCTTGCCCGGATATTTTCACTGGATATTTTACATAATTTCATTCCACTTCCGCCACGATCAGGGAAAACGAGTGGGGCGGGAAGGTATAGGTCAGGCCGTCCGCATGGCAGGATGTGGTTTTCTCCACGGTTTGAACCGGCGCGCCATCGAACGAATTGGCGGCTTTCAGATCCTCATGGAAAAGTTCATACACCTTGGCCTGATCCTTCAATGCGCCGGTTTGATTGACAATCCGGGTACTGAGGGCTTGCTCCGGATGGCGGTTGACGGCCGCGATGACGAGTTGTTTTTTCGCTGGATCGTAGGCGGCGCTGACATCGAGATAAGGCACGCCCTTGAATCCCGCCGCGTCGAAGGTGGGCGATTTCACGAAAATATCCAAGGCGTTTCCATGGCAATGCCGCGCGAAGAGCTGCAAGGCAAAATATATGGTGTGGAGATACAAGCCCCGCTCTTCGACATGGATGGGCGCCAGCACGTTGACCACCTGGGCCATGTTGGCCATTTTGACCGAATCGGCATGGCGGACAAAAGAGTTGAGGAATCCAGCCACCACCAGCGCGTCCTCGAACACGTAGGGTACCTCAAACTGCGCGTTGGCGCGGTGCCAGACATTGTATTCGTCGAAGGCGATGTAAATCGGCTTCTGGATATTGTGACGCAGGCGGGTTTCTTCGATCAGCGCGGCGGTGCGCTCGATGCGCCGGTCCACGTTCACCGGTTGCGCCATGAATTCAAGGTAATTCCCGCGGCTGCCGACGTAGGTGTGCAGCGAGATGAAATCGATCTGATCCCGCAACGTTTCCAGCACCGTGCGGTTCCATTCCATCCAGTCCGCGCCGAAGTGGCTGGAGCCGGAGGCAATGAGCTGGATTTTGTTGTCCATCCACTTCATCAGTTTGGCCGCCTCGAGGGCGAATTTGGAGTAATCCTCGGCGTTTTTATACCCCATCTGCCAGGGGCCGTCGATTTCATTGCCCAACCCCCAATATTTCACGCCATAGGGCTCCTCATGGCCGTTTTGGACGCGCAGGTCGGCGTAATAGGTCCCCTTGGGGCGGTTGCAGTACTCCACCCACGCGCGGGCCTCTTCCCAACTGCCGGTCCCCAGGTTGACGCAAATATACGGCTCCGTCCCCACTTTGCGGCACCAGGCAAGGTATTCATCGGTGCCGATCTGGTTGCTCTCCACGCTTCCCCAGGCCAGCTCCACGCGGGCGGGGCGCTTCTCCCGGGGGCCGATGCCGTCCATCCAGTGGTAACCAGACGAAAAATTGCCCCCCGGCCAGCGGATGATGGGCATTTGGAGATCCCGCACCGCCTGGAGCGTGTCCTTCCGGAAACCGTCTTCGTCCGAAAGCGGATTGCCCGGATCGTAGATGCCTCCGTAAATGCAGCGCCCCATGTGCTCGATGAATCCCCCATAGATCATGGGATCGATCGCGCCGATGGTTCGTTCAATATCAATCTTGATCGTGGCGTCCTGCCCCGCGGCCGAAAACGCCCCCACTGCCAATAGCATCAGGCTCACACCGAGTACGCGCATGATCATGATTTCCTCCCGTTATGATGGACTTCAATATTATTTTATATATATTGAAAATCCTGTATTTCCGATGTTAATTTCTTCCCACCGACGAGGAAGCAATGTCAGGCCTTTGGTTCTAATTTCCCTTACCCCGGCCCTCTCCCGGGGGGAGAGGGGGCAGAAAAGACCCCCCTATTGTGCGCCAAGACGTTCATGATGAAAAACAGGTTAACCATGGGGAATTACGCTTCACTCAAACCGTCCTGACTCAACGACATTTCGTTTAGACGCATGCGATCCTTTTTGTTTCTATCATTTCGGGAGGGGGAAGACAAGATCCGGCCGTCGGGCGGCGGTGACCTCGTCCAGTTTGCGGACGGGCGTGGTGTGCGGCGCGTGCAAAACTTTTTCTGGATTTTCCTGATACTCCCGCAGAATTTCCGCGACGGCGTCCGCGAAGGCGTCCAAGGTGCGCTTGGACTCGGTTTCGGTAGGTTCAAACATGAGGGCTTCCTTCACGATAAGGGGGAAATACACAGTGGGGGCGTGAAATCCGCGGTCGATCAGGTTCTTGGCCAGGACCATGGCGTTCAAGCGGCCGAACCGCTCATGGTCTTTTAGGGTGAGAACAAATTCGTGCATGCACTCGCCGTTTTTCGCGGGCGGGATCAAATCCCGGAGCCGCTGCTGCAGATACCGAGCGTTGAGCACGGCGTTGACACTGTTTTGCCGGATTCCCTCAAGGCCGTGCAGCCGCAGGTAGGCATACGCGCGCAGGTAAATCCCCACGTTGCCAAAGAAAGTGGATAACCGACCGATGCTCTTCGGCGATTCGTTGATGATGACATAGCGGCCGTCCTGTTTGTGGATCAGCGGTACCGGCAGATAGGGCGCGAGATGCTCCCGCACGCCCACGGGGCCGCTGCCCGGCCCCCCTCCCCCATGCGGCGTGGAGAAGGTCTTGTGCAGGTTGATGTGCACCACGTCGAAGCCCATGTCCCCGGGACGGACGACGCCAGCGATGGCGTTGAGATTGGCTCCGTCGTAATACAATAGCGCGCCCGCTTCATGCACCAACCGGGCGATTTCGAGAATGTCCTTCTCGAACAAGCCCAGCGTGTTGGGATTGGTCAGCATCAAGGCGGCGACATTGGAATTCAGGTGGCGTTTCAACTCGTCCAGGTTCACCCGGCCGTCCTCCGCCGAAGGAAGATCGACGGTCTGGTACCCCGCCATCGCCGCCGTGGCCGGATTGGTCCCATGGGCGGAATCGGGCACCAGCACGATGGAGCGGCGGTCGTTCCGGTCTTCATGGTACGCCCGGATCATCAGGATGCCGCACAGCTCACCATGCGCCCCCGCGCAGGGATTAAGGGTCACACGGTCCATGCCGGTCAACTGCGCGAGATCTTCCTGCAGCCCATACGCCACGCGCAATGTCCCTTGCACCAACGCGGCCGGCGATTCGGGATGGATATCCGCGAAACCCGGCAATTGCGCCATCGCGTCGCAGATTTTGGGATTGTACTTCATGGTGCACGATCCCAAGGGATAAAAACCGCTGTCGATGGAAAAATTCCGCCGCGATAAACGGGTGAAATGGCGGATCACCTCCGGCTCGCTAACATCCGGCAACAAAGGTGCGGCCGGCGCGAGACTCTCCGCGGGGATCCAGGTCTCGACCGGCGTGTCGTCCGGAGCGGACGCGGGAAACCAGGGGCGTCCCGGCCCGCCGTGATCCAGTTCAAACAATGTGGGTTCATACGCATCCAGCGGCATGAGCAGTCCCTTCGATCCGGCCAGGGTGAGTGTCTTGGCCTGATTGTAATGCCGGATGGAGGAGGGAAAAGGGATGAAAGGCCGATCCGCCACCCGAAAAATCTCAAAAAAACTCCCAGAATCACACGTGACTCCGGGAGATGGAGGAAAGTAGAGGGCTTAACGTATTATTGGCTGATTATTTGCTGATGGGGTTGGGATACACCCCGTTTTGATCCTTATCGGCCGGCAGGCGCAGATAGTCGGGCAGAACGCAGAGCTGTTCGCCGAGCTGACCGATGGCCCGGTAGGCGCCATTGAGTATTTCCAACGCGTCCTGAACTTTCCGGGGGGAAGGGAATAAATCACTATTCTGCATGCAGATTTGCTTCAACTTGTCCTTGGGGATACAAAGGCCGTAACGGCAGAATTGTTCATAAATAAAATACAACTGCTTCCGCGTAAAGGTGTCAGTTTCGTAATCCAACACTTCTTTGAAGGGGGTGAGCGCCTGCCGCCGGGCGTCCGGCGTGAGGTTGCTTTGCTCTTTGACCACCAACGCCTCTTCAAGAGCCAGCGAACGGCGCAAGTCGTTGATGAAATCCTTGGCGGACAACGCCCGTTTGCTCAGTTTTTGCCGCGAAAGCCCCAGTTCCAAGGCCCGCCGCAACACGTTTTTCTGGATGGGAAATCCCCAATGATTCCGGTAAAACCGCTCGTAATTCTCCTTCAAGAATTGCACGGTTTGTTTCAGATGGGCCAGCGAGTGGTTTTTCCGGGTGCGGGCATACGCTTCGGCCACTTGGCGGTCGATGCCTTCTTCCTTGATCAGATATTGCGTGATCTGGATTTCGGCCCGGCTCTGCGCCTTGCCCCGCCGCCGCAGCAATTTCCGGATAGTGCGCTTGCCGCCCATGAGATCCGATATCGCCAGCTTCCCGTTCGCCAGCTTCAACAAATTCTTCATGGTCTGGTAGGTGGCCCGGGCGGAGATATAATCCACCTGCTGCACGGTCGCGCCCAATTTGAGCAACAACTCGCGGCGGCGTTCGAAATCGGTCTTGCGTTGTTTGGAACGGATCAGATGATCCCGCAGGCGGGAGTAGTTGGCCTTGAGACGGTTGGGTTCAACGAAGTTGAGTTCCTCCAGCAACAACTCGGTTTTTTTATGCAACATCTCCAGGCTTGACTGGCTGACCAGAAACTCCAGATCGGCTTCGGTGAAGGGAGGCACCACCTTGCCCTGGTCCGCCAGGTTTTCCAAAAATTCGTATTTCCCGCGGCGGTCCACCGGCCACAAGTTTCCCCTCTGGGCGCGCGCGCTCGAGCGGGCTTTGACCTTGACCGTGGACAGAGTCAATTCCGCCGCATGGACAAACGATCCCACCTCATGGTACAAACTGATTTTTTTCCGGAACCGCTCGAGGGATTTCTTCCCTTCAAAACGGTCGAGCACATTCAGCCGCTGAGCCAATTCGACCGCGCCTTCCCGGTTGCGCTCCAGAACCCCTTGGAGGTAGGACAAATGCTCCCGCAACAGCAGACCGGCCATGTGCTCCCGGACATGGCGGCCCACCCGCCGGTATAACTCCTCCTGGCGGGGATTCTCCCGGATCAGGCTTTCCTCCGCCCGGAAAACGGTGTCCAGAACGGCCTTCGCGTCTTCGTCATGAGCGATCGGCTGGTGAAAAGCCAGGGGATTTTGCTCAAAATACTCATGTACGCTGGTTTTGGATTGAAGATACGTTCTATTGGGTTGGGACGCAATGGTTTCTAAGACTTTCCGGAAAACCGATACCCAACTTTCCCACGGCGTGATGTCCAGGCCAAAAGTGAGGGGAAATGAGGATGTTGACGCTGCACTTGTCTTTGCCATGAATCAACGCTGGCCTCCTTCTATTTGAACCTGGGGGCTCAAAAGGTGACTGAGTTAGTCATCTTCTCATCCCTATTTTATATAGATTATACTAAATTTAGTGATTAAGTCAACAATTAATCGTATGCACAAGCCTGATTTGCAGCAGGAGGTGATACCCATCGGAGAGGGAAAAACGGTGGGAGGATCAATAATTAAAACTTAAGATAAATATAATGTGGTACTTATGTTAAATTATGGTACGAGTAAAGCAAGAGGGCCAGATGAAATTTTTGAAATTTTTATTTTATTTCAATCGATTCATAAACGGCAATCCCATTTCGTACAGTACTTAATTAGTTTACCATTATAGTCATGATTGATCGAATATAATTCATAAAATAAGTGAAACTTAAAAAATATTCGAAGATCGTCCGGCTAGTACAATTCCCAGCCAGAGGCCAATGAGGATTGGATAGCTTGGTTGTAGAAAACGTAAATCCGTCCATTGAGGGCGTTGGCCGCCCCGGCGGTATCGATAATTACACACAGTACCGCCAGATCCGTATCGCCGTCCTGGTCAAAGTCGCCTTTTACGGCGTAGCGGGGTTCTTCCTCCAACGGCAAGGAAGCGGTCTGGGTGAATTCGCCTTGTCCGTCGTTTTCGAACACCCGCAAAAACGGGTCCAGGCGGGCCGCGCCGCCCACATTTACAATTTCTTGCACAGTGGCAATGATGTCCACATCGCCGTCCAGGTCGAAATCATCCACCAGCACGGCATAGGTCACTCCCGTCATGGGGATCGATTTCCACGGGGTGAAACGGGTTGAGCGGTTTTCGAATAAATTGATGGACGCGTTCGTTCCCAAGAAACTGGTCAACTGGTAGATATCGCCGATATTGCTGACAGCCAGGTCGTCGACTCCATCCCCGGTCACATCCCCCCGGTCCAGATCCCACGGGAAGAAATTGATATACTGGGGATTGATTTCGCCCAAGCCGGTCTCGCCTCCCGTGAAGATCGAAAGATTCATGTCCACAAAAATGAAATTGAAATTCGCGTCGAAATCGGTGGTTCCCTGGTTGATCCCGACGACGTCCATGCGGCCATCCTGGTTGTAATCAAAGGGCAGAAAGTTGACCAGGCTGCCCTCGGTGTAGCGGGGCGATCCAGCGGAAAAAAGTCCACGTCCCCGGTTTTGATAGTAATACAACCCGGCCTCGCTTTGGATGATCCTTCCGCTGACAGTATCAATACCCAATTCGCCATTGTTGCCCACCAGGAGATCGTGATCCCCGTCACCATCCAGGTCCACAATTTTCACTGAAGAGGGAATGCCGGCGATGGGTTGGTAGATCTGGATAAATTCTTCCACCTCGTCGGCAAAGAAAAAGATAATGCCGGATTCCGCCGGAGTGCCCAAGGAGTTCCGGTCCAGGTTTTGGACAAAAGCGGCGGCCATATCCAGATTCCCTGTGCCGTCCAGATCTCCAATGGCCACCGCCACGGGGTGCTTGCGTCCCTGGTCCAGCGGGATCTCCTTGATTTCCTTAAAATTACCACGGCCGTCGTTGTAGGCGATAGTAAGTGAATGGCTGTAGATATTGGCGGTGACCAAATCAGGACTGCCATCGCCATTGAGGTCTCCGCAAGCGAGGGTGCAGGAACGCAGTCCCGTGCCCAAGATGGGGCCCCACTCCAAAACAATTTCCGAATGAGCAGCAGACGGCATGAGCCATACCATACCTAAAATCAACAAAATCAGCGATTGAAAAGCAATCATGAGTAATCTCCCACGGAAAAAATTGGGTGGCATGCGTACATTTAATCAAAAACCTGTTGGCTTAATGTAGCCGAGATGTAACAAGTTGTCATTCCAAATTGAGTTGATGTCCAATAGACGTTACACTATGATTAGTAGAATGGGAACGAGGCCGGATCATGGGCGGGAGCACAAAGTGGGCGAAAAATCGTCTTTTACTTTGATCGAATTGTTGGTGGTCGTGGCGATCATCGGAATTCTCGCCCTTATTGTCCTGCCCAATTTTTTAAATGCCCAGATCAAGGCCAAGGTGGCACGCAGCCAAGCCGATATTCGTTCCATCTACAATTCAATCGTCACCTACCGGGTGGACCACAACGACATTCCTCCTTACCCCTTGAATGATGGCACCTCGATCATCATCCGTCCCACCCATTTGTCTGTGCTCAAATACCTGACCACGCCCGTGGCCTACATCGCCGCTGGTTCACTCTACAGCCCTTTCTCCAAATTCCATGGCTATTGGTATTACAATTGGGATTACTTTGTCAAAACCACCGGCTCCCCCCCCACGTGGTTTTGGAACAGCGAGGATCATCCCGAGCCGGCCCGCTGGATGGTCTCAACCATCGGCCCCAACGGGACCGAAAATCCCTATGAGGTGGTGAGCAACAACGTGATTTTATGGCTGGAATACCAACCTTCCAACGGATTGAACAGCCGTGGTCTCATTCAGCAACACGGTTTGTAGAACGGGCATTACTTGGCTCATCCGGCAAGTGCGTACCTTTTTCAGACTCCAGGTTCGCATCTCTTCGAAATGATCGACGAAAAACCCTTCTCAAAATCCTCTCTCCCTCTGGGCGAGGGGCAAGGTGAGGATTGCTCTGAAAGAGCGAAAACTCTCCTTTCACAGAAACCAAGCAAATCACAACGGTAATCAAATTGCAGCGGTCATTTTAACCCGGCGGATCCCATCTTTCCAATCCCCTTTCCCGCGAAATGACATTGCTGTTCGTGCAATAGGGTTTGGGAAAAATGCCTCAAAATTATTCATTCCGCCGGGAATCCTGGACACGTCTGGGCTTCCGGTCCGGATGCCGCCGGTATCCGAGAGGACCTCCGGAAAGGCGGAGGGGGGAAATAAGCGAGAAAAGCCTTATTTATCGCAGATTTTCAACCTCCCCGGCCCGTTTGAACCATAAAAATTCTGTATAGCATGAGTTTCGCTATTCTCTTTTTTCAAGCCGTATGCTACACTGTATTCATTAGTAGGAGTTATCTGTGATGCAGGTTTGATTCTTGGGATTGTCACAAGGATTCCTTTTCGGAATCCCCATTGACCACGGAAAAAATCGGCTTACTATTTATCCAAGATATCGCCATAACCCCCGACCGGCTGGATTCATTGAAACCGCTGGAGGGAGGGTGATGTCGGTAACTTATTTGATACTAAATACGCACCCCCGAGGAGGAGTCGCTTCCCCCCAACGCCGAACCGGCGGCTCCTCCTCACCCCCCATAACTCCCTAAAACCATTCTATTTCCCTGATTCATCCGATTCGCACGCTGGATAAGAGTCTAAGGAGGCATAGTCCGGAGTCGAACTTCCAGACCTCCAGGTGAGCCGTCCCATCATCCATCGGCAACGGATTCCCTGTGGCCCGGCGGGAACCACGCCCTTCCGTTTGCGGACTTGGTACTTCTGCGGGCTTGGGACTCAGGGGGTCGAAAGGTTGCGATTCCTGACAATCCACCCCCCTATTCCTTGTATTCCAAATCGAGGATTTCCACCTTGAGGGTGCCGATCATGCCGACAATGTCGGTCTGTGCCTCCAGCGAACCTTCGGCCAGTTTGATATGCGCGGCATCCATTTCGATGCGGTTGAGAGTCGAGTCGATGGGATACCATTGGCCGCCTATGAAAACCTCATTCCAAGCATGGTAATAGAATCCGTCATCCTGAAAGACCAAGCCGGCGCAGATTTTGGTGGGAATGCCGATCGAGCGGGCCAGGGCGGTGAAGAGGGTGGAATGCTCGTTGCAGCGATGGTCGGGCTCGATGCCCGTTCGACCATTG
>ERZ795045.210-NODE-210-length-75837-cov-5.810219_pt1 | contig 75837 bp, 69 predicted proteins | sample MGYA00375129_ERZ795045 | MGnify/ENA primary metagenome ERZ795045 (study PRJEB30174, sample SAMN05720166) | activated sludge metagenome | isolation source: anaerobic digester from wastewater treatment plant | place: Japan | collected 2015-05-15 ...
TCTCACACGGCCTATTCCAGAGAAATATTCGCCGAAGGCGCGATAGAAGCAGCAAAATGGGTTTTGAAAAAAAAGAGCGGATTTTATAATTTTAAGGACATGCTGGATTTTTAAAGGAGAACGTATGAAACTTTCCAATTTTATGAAACTTTTTAAGCCTTATCTTTTTGAAGAGCTTTATAGAAAAGCGGGTTATTTTAGAAAGAAAGGTGTGGACGTTATTAATCTCGCAATTGGAGACCCGGATATTCCGACCGACTCGGGGATAGTAAAAAAAGCCGTAAAAGAAATTAAAAATCCTGCAAATCACAGATATCCCAATACCAAAGGAAACGAGGTCTTCAGAAAAGCCGTTTCATACTGGCATAAAAGAAGACACGGCATAAATCTGGACTACGATAAGGAGATTAGCATACTTATAGGTTCCAAAGAAGGGATAGCTCATCTTCCGCTTGTCTTAATGAACGAGGGGGATTATTGTTTAATCCCGGATCCCACATATCCTACTTATAGAACCGGAGTTTGGATGGTCGGCGGTAAAATACATTATGTCCCTCTTATGGAAAAAAACAACTTCCTGCCGGATCTTGCCAAAATACCGGAAAAAATTATAAAGAAAACTAAACTTTTCTTTTTAAACTATCCAAATAACCCTACGGGCGCTTATATGGATAAGTATTATATGAAAGAGCTTGTAAAATGGGCCAAGAAAAGAAATATATTTTTGGCTTTGGACTGCGCATACGCGGAGATGTATTTTAAAGAACCGACAAATTCCATATTTGAAATAGACGGAGCAAAAGACATTGCGGTTGAGTTTTACTCGGTGTCCAAAACTTATTCCATGGCGGGATGGCGCGCCGGGTGGGTTTGCGGAAATAGCGATGTGGTGTGCGCTTTAAATACCGTAAAGGAAAACATAGACTCCGGTCAGTTTAACGCCATTCAAAACGCATGCGCATACGCTTTGGATAATCACGAGAAAATAGTCCCTAAAATAAGAGAGACTTTTAAAAATAGAGCGGAGGTTTTTTCTCTGGCGCTTTCGAAATCGGGCTGGAGGTTTAAAAGACCTGATGGCACATGTTTTATCTGGGCAAAACCTCCCATAGATATGGGTTCCATAGAGGCGTGCGATTATATTCTTAATAAAACCGGAGTTTTATTGGCTCCCGGCTCGGGTTTTGGAAAATACGGCGAAGGGTATGTTAGAATTTCTACGACCGAAAAAGAGGAGATTGTTAAAAAGGCGGCCGTCAAAATAAGTTCGATAGATTGGAGGAAAATATGATTTTTATTTATGTTTTATCGGGATTGGCGATAGTTTTATATCTTTTCTACAAATGGCTAGACTCCAAAATATCGATTTTGTTTTTATCCGCAAAAAAGGGAACAGGAGCGACTCCGGAGGATTATAAGCTTGTTTATGAGCCTATTTTTTTTAAATCGGAAGACGGGCTTGATCTTAGCGGGTGGTTTGTCCCTTCTAAAAACCTTTGCGAAAATACCGTCATAATATGTCATGAGTTTAATCAAAACAAATCGGATATGCTAAAAGACACTATTTTTTTATCGGATAATTTTAATCTTTTTTATTTCGATTTCAGAGCCTATGGGGAAAGCAAAGGTAATATTTCGTCTTTCGGAATATATGAAACGAAAGATGTTTTGGGAGCGGTTGAGTTTTTGAAGAAATTTAGAGAGGAATTTTCAAAAAAAATATTTGTTTACGCTCCTTCGTTTTCGAGTATTACGGTATCAAAACTGAATAATGGGCTCGAAAAAATAGACGGGGTCGTGCTTTTTAAGCCGGTTATCGATTATTATGATTTTATTAAATCGGTTTCCAAAAAATTTTCAATACCTTTTTTGCCGGAATTTTTTGTTAAAAAATATATTAAAAGCAAAAATATAAAAATAAACGATAAAATAACAAGTTTTTCTTTCCCGGTAGCGGTAATAACCGATCCAAAAGATAAACATTTGTTTGATTGCGTAAAATCGGATTATAAAACAAACATAGAATTAACCGAAGGGAGAAGTTTTTCAAACGCTTTGAGCCAGGCCCTGATAAATTTATCCGGAAAATAAAAAACCCGCCGCGTTAAAACGCGACGGGTTTAAACTTTATCTCAATAGTTTATTTATTGGTTTGCTTTTATGGTATCGTCTATCCATTTAAGCATTTCGCTTACTTTGGAATATACCCCGTATTTGTGAGGTCTTGCGCAACCTATTCCCCAGCTTACCACGCCTACGAGATAGTAATTTCCGGAAGATTTTGTTTTGTAAACGAGCGGTCCGCCGCTATCCCCCTGACAGGAGTCTTTTCCGCCCTGTTCAAAACCCGCGCATAACATTCTGTCGGTTATGTCTATTTTATCCTCCGCATAAGCGGCTTTGCAGGTGTCTTTGTTTACGAAAGGGACATCCACTTTCATAAGCGTGTTTGAAATCGATCCGCTTTCTGATGTGGTTCCCCATCCGGCTACGGTGTAGGTTACTCCTTCCTTTTCGGTTGTGGACGGAATATTATTAAGCTTTACCGGAGTATATGAAGACTTTTTGTCAAGTTTAACTAAAGCGTAATCGTAATCCATGGTGCTTGAATTCCAGTTGGGATGTTTTATTATCTTAACCGGAGTGAATTTTTCGGCATTTGCGTCGTTTTTTAACTGATAAAGTCCGGCTACTATTCTTCCGCCGTTTAAGTATCCCCCGTCAACGCAATGAGCCGCGGTTAAGACCCAGTCTTCTTTTATTAAGGAGCCGCCGCAGAAATGGCTGAAACTTGCGGAATACCAGCTTTTTGCCTGTAAAGATACTATAAACGGAAATTCGCCTTCGGTCGCGGTCACTCCGCCTACTATCTTATCGAGACCTTCTTTTATATTATACTGAGGCATAGCGGGTGTTGTTTTTGGAAATATGTTTTTTACGCTTACCTCGATATCTTTTATTTCGTTTTTTATGTTAGTTTTGGGATTGTCGAAATCGAACGCTTTCGCATTAACTGACAATCCGATAATCAATATCGTCGTCAATAACTTCATCTTTTCCTCCTCGAAAAATAACGTTGTATTATATTTTATTTTTTTGATTGTTAAACTTCAAGTAAATATCTACTATTGACCGATAGATTTTATGGCACTTGCGCTGTCAATAGGTCATAACCGTTTTGATTTGCTTATTTATTATTTATGTATAATTTATTAAGGAGGAATTATGAATGTTAAAAAACTTTTGCCTTTAATGGACGGTTATAAAGATTACATTATTTATCTTCAAAGAGAGTTAACCAAAAGACCGGCTATTTCTCCTTTAAGCGGAGGAGATGGAGAATACGATAAAGCGATGTGGCTTAAAGAAGAGTTAAAAAAATACAAATTTGACAGAGTTGAAGAAATAAACGCAACCGACCCTAAAGCTAAAAACGGAGTAAGACCAAATATAGTCGCGATATACAGGGGATTAAATGCCGATAAAACAGTATGGATTATGTCTCATTTAGATATAGTTCCTCCCGGAGAAATGAGTATGTGGAAATCCGATCCTTACGAGCTTGTGGTCGATGGGGATAAACTGATAGGAAGAGGCGTGGAGGATAATCAGCAGGCGATAGTGGCTTCGCTTATTGTGGCTAAAGTTTTGATGGACAATAATATCAGGCCGGATTATAATTTGGGGCTTTTGTTTTGCGCGGACGAAGAAACCGGTTCGGGTTTCGGAGCGGATTGGGTTGTGGAAAAAAGAAAAGATTTGTTCGGGCCGAAGGATATGTTTTTTGTTCCGGATAGCGGAGTAGAGGACGGTTCTATGATAGAGATAGCCGAAAAATCGATATTATGGCTTAAAGTAAAAACCGTAGGCAAGCAGTGCCACGCCTCAAGGCCTCAGATAGGAATAAACGCTTTTAAAGCGGCAAGCGAATTGGTTTGTAAAGTGGAAAAGCTTTATAAAATTTTTAAACATAAAGATAAACTTTACGAGCCCCCTATTTCCACTTTCGAGCCTACAAAGAAGGAAGCCAATGTTCCTAATGTAAACACCATTCCCGGAGAGGATGTTTTTTATATAGACATGAGGGTAATGCCGGTTTATAAGTTAGAAGAAGTCGAAAAAGAGCTTAGAAAAATGGCGGATGATGTTGAGAAAAAATACAACGTTAAGATATCTTTCGAGTATCTTCAAAAGTCCCAGGCCGCACCGCCTACGGATCCTAAAAGCGATATAGTAATAGCTTTAAAAAAATCTATAAAAGAAGTTTTAGGAGTAAAACCTAAGGTTTACGGTATAGGCGGAGGAACGGTGGCGGCTTTTTTTAGAAGGTTAAATCTTCCTACGGTCGTTTATTCCAAGCTTAACGAATCCGCTCATCAGCCGAACGAGTGGTGCTATATATCCAATATAATAAGCGACGCCAAAGTATTTCTAAGCGCCATAGGCAAGATGAAATAACCGTAATTTATTTGTATTATTTTTGTAACAAGCTTTTGTTAAAATAACTTAAGAAAATATTTTCTTAAGAGGTTTTATGAAGTACTGGGCATATATAAATAACGAAATCAAAGGGCCTTTTGAAAAAGAAGAACTTTTAAAAATAGAAGGTTTCAATAATTCTACCCTTGTTTGTCCTCAATCTCCGGTTGAAGAGGAGACCAAAGAATGGAAGGAAGCTTCGAATTTCCCCGAACTTGCGATTGGAAACGATGCCGTCTCTTCTTCCTCAAACCAGGCTCCGGACGCTTTAACACTGGATGTCTCTTTAAAGAAAGAAGATATAATGATAGAAAGATTTAGCGTTAATAATCTTTTTACGCCGAGCGTCGATACGGGAGAGTCTAAATTTTCAAGCACCGACCCGCTTTCGCTTCCTCAAATAAGAAAAAGAGAAGAAGTCATAAGTCAGAGGATAGTTCCCGAATCTTCGGCTCAATCGAATGCTGTAGAAGATAAAAAAGAAACCGCGGAAAATCTAAATCCGCCTTCCCCAAAAACCGAAGAACCTGTTTCGGCGGATATAAATCCTAACGATAATCCATTTAACATCGATCTCCCCGATACCGACTCGATATTAGGCTCTCAAACTCAAAGAGAAGAGTCGCCGAGCGGAGATTTTTTAAAATCTTACGATATACCGGAGATAAAAGAAGAACCCAAAGAATTTAAGGCGACGAGTGAAGAATTTAAAAGCGAAACTATAGAAGCCAAACCGGTTGTCGAGGAGTTTAAAGAAGAAATCGTCAAATCCAGCCCGTCCGCAAAAGATTTTAAAATCGATACCGAAGAAAGCGGTGGAAAAGAAGTTTTTAAAAAAGAAACTCCGCAGCCGGATCTCTCGGTTTTAAAAGAAGATTTAATGAAAGAGTTGGACAAAAAGATTTCCTCGGCAAAAGGAAACGCCGTTTCCAAAGAAGAATTCGATATTTTTAAAGAAGAAATTAAGAAATATGTTTCGGAAAGATTGGTGGCTTTGCCGGCCGTGTCCAATTCCGAAGTGGTAAATCATTTGGATATAGAGGTTAGAGATCTTAAGGCAAGGCTTGAGATAATAGAAAAAAATATTTCGGATATGAGCAAGATAAAGGAACAGGTTTTGGAGAAAGAAAGCCTTGAGCCAAATAAAGCTAAAATATCGGATGTAAAGCCGGCTCCGGATAAAACGGTGGTGATAAAAAAAGAGGAAATAGAAAAAGAAAAGAAAAGTCCGGACATAAGCAAATTTTTAAAGCCTGTTATTTATTTGATACTTTTAATTCTTGTTATTATAAGCGTGGGTTTCGCTTTAAAGCAATTTGGTATATTCGATTTTACAAAATTCATAACTAAAAAAGATAATTTCCCCAAAACCGTAGTTTCCCAGCCTCCCAAAGGTCCGGTCGATTTAAACACCGTTGTTTCTACTCAACCCGCTGTTGAACCTTTGGTCCAGTCTTCGACAAATCCGCCGATAGCGGAAAACTCCGTTCAACAAAGTTCCTTCCCGGTCTCAGAGCCGACTCAACAGCAAAACAGATACGACGCGATAATAGACGAGGTTAGAGAATATAAAATAAATACCGATAAGAACCTTGAAAATACGGTTTCCGATATAATAAAATCGAGAAAAGGAAATCCCGGAGCGATATCCTGGTTTTGCGAAGAAGCCCAATCGGGTTATTCCATTACCGTAAAAGGAACGGCTCAAAACAAAGAAATTTTATTTAAATTCGAGTACGACCCAAAAACTCGAATTTTAAAACCTCTCAATACTCTTTCGGTAAATACTCTTAAAATGATGATGAATGGAGACTCTAAAACCGACAAACCGAAGCGAACTCAGAAAACTGTGCCTAAGCAGTCGCAAAAAGCAACTTCGGTTTCAAATCAATCGTCGAAAGAACAGGGTAATTTAAAAACGGAAAAACCCCAGGAGAAAAATGACGATAATCAGGAAAAAGAAGAAGAGTATCTAATTATCGGAGAATGATTTTATTCTGGAAACTATTTTTTCTATTTTATAAGGTTTGATAAAATAATCGAATTTGTTTTTTTTAATTTCGCCTTCAACTTCGTCGAAGGCCGTGGTTATTATAAATCTTATCTTCGGATTTGTTTCTCTCATTTTTATTATTTCTTCCAGAATGTTTTTATCGGATATAAATATGTCGGATATTATCAAATCCGTTTTTTTGTCTTTTAATATGTTTTTCGCTTCGTTTATGCTTTTTGCCGTTTTAACCGAATAGCCCAAAATTTCAAAAGAGTATTTTAATAGGCTTAAAAGCTCCTCTTCATCTTCTATTATAAGTATGTTTTTAACCATAAACGACTCTCTTCAGGTTAAGAATTTAACATCCTAACCCCTTTAATTATAACCAAAAACAGACATCTATAATCTTCCTGCCCCTTTATAATTATTTAACAGAAAAACTGATTTTTGTCAATGTTTAAAAGGTTGCATTAAGAATTTAATTCTTCTTCCAATTTTTTCGCTATATACTCTATCTTCTTCGCTTTTTTGTTTTTCTGTTTTTTTAGTATGAAAGATATTATTTTCAACTTGGTAACCGTATTTTTCAATATCGAATCGTGGTTTATTTTTTTATCCGACTTTATTTTTCGACTAACCATATATAAAATTATAAGTATTAAATCTTAAAAAAACAAATGACATAAGTCATAAATTTAAATTCCCTTAGGTCCCAAAAAAAAATAGGGCTAAAAACTTTTATATAATTAAACCAAAGTCCCTTTTTATTTTTTAAATTTCTTATTAAAATTTATTTAGATGATTTTTAGCAAGGAAAAAATATTTATGCTCGTATTATATGGAGTTTTGGTTTTCGTAAATTCTTTATTGTTTTCTCAGGCTAAGGCAGTAGACCCGGAGATTCAGAGATATTTTGAAACTCAGTACGGATATATGAAGCAGAACGATTTCAGAAACAGTCCGGTTTCCACGGTTTCTACGGACATTAAAACCGAGCTTTCATCCAAAAACTCTTTGATAACATATACGGTCCTGCCTCAGGCGGATTATACCGCTTTGCCTCTTCATTACGACATCAAAAAACAAAACACTTCCGGGTCAATTTCATCTTATGTTTTAAAACCTTCGGAATCTCAAAATAAGGTTAAATCTTATATATTATTGGATATCACCATTTCCAAGAATGTTTATTCTTCCGTTATTTCGTCTTTATCCAAATACAATTTCATATACGCCGGAGAGGAAAACTTTATAGATAAATCCAAAGATACGTTAACGATATTCGGTTGGGTCGAGGAAAAGTATTTTAACGAAGTTTCCAAGATAAAAAACGTGGATAAAATATCTCTTTCCAAAAGAGAGATAACCGCTCCGCTTTCTCCCGTTACGCTTTTTGTCAGGGTCCCAAATAACAGAGATATAGTGGTTTTTTCGGATAAGTTCGTTTCAAAGCTTTCCGAGTACGGTTTTGTTAAAAACGATTTAGAGATAATATCTAACGATAAAAAATACAGATTTACCGTTATTAAAATAAACGGCTTAATTCCGATAGATAAAACAAGTCTTCTTTTAAGATATCCTTTCGTTATAGAAGCAAACAGTTAATCTTTGGATAAGCTCATCGCTTTTTCTATAGCCTTTAACATCGATGTTTCATCGGCGATATTTTTGCCGGCTATGTCGAAGGCGGTGCCGTGGGTGGGAGATGTCCTTATAAAACCAAGTCCCCAGGTTATATGAACTATATCGTTTGTGCGGTTTATCGTTTTTATTAAAGGTATAAGCTGATCGTGATACATAAAGATGGCTCCGGCCGCGTTTTCTTTGTTATAAATGGAAAATATGTCTTCCGGATTAAAAGGACCTTTGGCGTTTATTCCTTTCTTTTTTAAAAAATTAATTGCGGGGATAAGTTCGTTTATTTCTTCTTTTCCAATTAACCCGGTCTCTCCGCAATGAGGATTTAATCCGGCAAATAAAATTTTCGCTTTTCTTTTGTCGTTTTTTATCATATCTAAAAAAATTAACGACTTGGATACGATATTTCTTTTCTCGATATGTTTATGAACTTCTTTTAAAGGTATGTGTTCGGTTATGAGAGCGGTATTTATATCTTGTTTTGAAAAACACATCAAAAGTTCCTTTTTAAATTTTTTTCTGAAATAGTCTGTATGTCCAACATATTTAATGCCGGCCGTATTCCAGGATTTTTTGGATATAGGAGCGGTCACAAGAGCCAATTTTTTATTTTTTTCTATAAGCTTTATGGATAACTCTAAGGCTTTAAATGATATTTCTCCGGCCTCTTTAAAGCTTATTTCTTTTTTTCTATAGGGTTTTAAATAAGATATGGGCATCAGTAGGCAAAGATTGGAATCCCAACCGAATCTTTTGAAGATTTTTTTATCGCCTATTAATATTATTTTTTTTCTTTTATCTAATGGTAATCTTTTTAAAGCTTTTATCGTTATCTCGGGACCTATTCCCTTGGGGTCTCCTTGAGTTATTAAAACTTTCATTTAAGCGAAGAATCGAATATTTCTATCTTTGCCTTCTTTTTTAATTCTTCCACATATTTCTGAAGTTCTTCAGCAAATTTTTGTTGCATCATTATGTTGGCTATATCGTCTTTTACCAACTCGAATTTGATTTTTTGCGCTATCTTTTTTTCGGTTACCTGAATTATGTGATAGCCGAAAGGGGTTTCTATTATATCCGATATATCCCCCGGGTTTATCGAAAAAGCCGTTTTTTCCATCTGTTCCGGGAGCATTCCTTTAATCGCATAACCTATATCTCCGCCTCTTTTTGCGCTTTCTTTATCTTCCGATTCTTTTTGAGCTATTTCCTCAAAATCCTCTCCTTTTAAAAGCCTTTGTCTTATGTTTTTCGCTTTTTCAAGCGCTTTGCTTTTGGACGCTAAGTCCTGAGATTGCGGTTTTATAAGTATATGCCTTAGTCTTATCCTTTCCGAAAACATCTCCTTTAGTTTATTGGCTATATTTAAGTAATCTTCCATTTCTTCTTTGCTTGCTTTTAAAGACTCGGTGGCTCCGTTTACCACAAGCATTAAATTGTCGTAGAATTTTTTTAGCTCTTCCTGAGTCGGTTGTGTTATCTTCGGTTTAATGGTTTGTTCTATAAGTTTTCTCGCCATAAGGTCTTTTCTTATTCTGGCTCTAAACTCGTCGAAGCTTATGTTTTGCCTTTTTAATTCTTCCATAAAATATTTTTCGGATTGTTGTTCGTTAAGTCTGTTTCCTTTCGAGTCTATGGAAAATCTCGATTTTATTTCGGATATTCCGTTGTCTATTTCTCTTTCGCTAACCTTTATGTTTAACTTGCTCGCCTCTTGTTTTATCAATGTTTCGCTTTCTATTTTATCAAAGGCCATTTTCTTTATCTGTTTTTTGGAATCCGAATTGGTTAGAAAATCTGGAGACAATTCGGAGTACTGTTCGGCTATGGCAGACTCGGCTTTTTCTAATTCCGACCTTAGTATCGCTTCCCCGTTGATTTTTGCGACCACATCCTCTTTGGTTTGAGAATAGGAGTATAAACAGCCAAAGATTAAAACTATTAATATATTACTTAAACTCCTCATCTAACACCTCCACTTTGTATTTGGATTGCAATTTTTCAATATACGAATCGAATTTCTTTTTTTCCAAAATTCTTCTCGCTCTTTCTTTTATCTGGGGATTGTTCGCATCCAATAGATTTTGAGAGTTTTTCTTTATGATATGATAGCCCAATTTTGTTTTTATTATTCCGCCTATCTCTCCTATTTTCATTTTAAAAATTATATCCTCCAATTCCGGCATAAGTTCGCCCTTCATTACCGGCGGTATTTTATTTATTACAACATTTTCGTTGTCTTTGTATTTCTGAGAGATTTTTTCGACGCTTACGCCTTTTTTCATTTCGGATATTATACTCTGAGCCGTTTCGTAGTCCGTGGTTATGACCTGATCGAATGAAACGGTAGCATTATTTTCTTTGATATATTTGGATATTTCATCTTCGGTTGTTTTAAGCTCGTTTTCTCTTACTTTTTCTATCCACATTTTTGTCAGCATCACTTCCTTATATTCTTCCAGCCTTTTTTTTAGTTCTTTTTCTATTTTATCCAGGTTCTCTTTGTATTCTTTGGAATTTTTAATCTCGCTATTTTCCGAAGCTATCTTTACAAGTCTTTCGTTTATCAGTATGTCTAAAAACTGTTTTTTGCCTATTTTGGTTTTTAAATAATCGAATTCTCCTATCTCCATTATCTTTTCGTTCATATAATCTTCGGTTATGTAGGTATTGCCTACTTTTGCCAGAATCTTTGATTTCTGTTGTTTATTCTGACAGGAAAAAGAAAATATCGTAAGACCGCATATTATTATCTTTAAGTATTTCATAAATAAAGTTTAGCATTTTTAAAATAAATTTTTACATACCGGATTATGAAAAAAGATTTCAAAAATATAAAATGTAGTATATGATATCGATCTCAAGATACAGGGTTTTGCTGTTTTCGTTCGTTTTTATATTGATTTCTTACCTTGTGATAATCAATCATAATATCTCTTATCTGATAATCCCTTTTTTTATCATTCCTCTTTCGGTGCTCGAGTATAAAGATTTCGAACTGAGATTTTTTTTGTTATCTTTCGTTTTTTTTCTCTCCTTTGTCGTAAATAAAGTTTTTCATACGGAAAGAGCCGAGTTTTTCGTTTATAATTTAATCGCTTTCGCCTCGGTTTTTTCTTTTTCCATTTTAAAAAGTTTTGGCGATAAAAAAGATATAGAAGAAAAAACAAAAAAAGAATTAAAACTAAAGGAAATAAAAAAAGAAACCGACGATATTAAGTCCAAAATAGATTTTTATAAAAAATACAGAGAAACGGTTACCATAAATTTGAGCTCGAAACAAAAGATCATATCCTGTCTTAAAGAAATACAGACTTCTCTTTCAAACGACGAAATAGCTTCAAATTTAATGAAATCCATTCTTCTCCTTTTCCCGGGGTCAAAGGCGGAGTTTCTTATTTCCCCCAAGCGCTCCAAAATAGTCGAAGATGTTTTTAAAACTCTAACTCCCATATACGTACCTTCCGTTTCCAAAGAAACAAGATATAATTATCCCGATTTTTCCTCCGAAGAGCGCTCTTCGGTTTATCTCCCCATATCCGCTTTTTCAAGATGCTTAGCCGTAGTTAAAGTTTATTCCGATAAAGAAGATTATTTTTCGGTAGAGGATTTTAGAGTTCTTGAGATTTTCGCTACGACCGCTTCCATAGCCATGGAAAACCTTTCCCTTTATATGACAACCGAGGAGCTTGCCAGAAAAGATCCTCTCACCGGACTTTTTACTCACAGAAGTTTTCAGGACAAATTAGACGAAGAAATATTGGTCTCGGCCAGAACCAAAAAACCGCTTTCTCTGGCCATACTGGATATAGATCATTTCAAAAAAATAAACGATACTTACGGCCATCAGTCCGGCGACGAGGTCCTTAAAAAATTGGCCGAAGTTATTTCGATAAACGTAAGAGAAGTGGATTTTGTGGCCAGATACGGGGGCGAAGAGTTTGCCGTTATTATGCCCCAAATTTCCAAAAAAGACGCGCTGAATATACTTAACGATATAAGAAACAAAGTCAGATCTATGGAGTTTTATTCGGGCAACCAAAGATTTGGCATAACCTTAAGTATGGGAGTCGGAGAATTTCCCATGGAAGCCACGAGTAAAAATCAGATAATAAGAGTAAGCGACGAAAGGCTTTATAAGGCAAAAAAAGACGGAAGGGATAGAATAATATATGAATGAGATTAATATTTTGGGAATGTTTTATTTTTTTATAGTTTATTTTTTAAAGAGGCTTAATTATTATTTGGGTTTAATTTCGGCTTTGCTGTCCGTCGTTTTTTTCTTTTTAAAAGGCGTAGAAGTTTATGTGGGAGCTTACGCAGTACTCTCTTCCGCTTTAATTATCATTTTTTCGGATAAAAACGATAAAAATAAGAAAGATAAGATTTCCGAAGCTCTGGAAGAAAAGGCAAAACTCGAAAAGGTTCTAAACGAATTAAAAAAGGAAACCGAGGTTCTTTTAAACTACGACAAAAAAAACCAAAACATATATTCCATTTTTAACATACTTTCTCAGGCCGTGGATCTTTCCTCTCTTAAATCGATAGAAAAATATTTAAACGAGTCGTTGGGCGCAAAAACTTCTTTATATATAAAATCCGAAGAAGGTTTTTTGCCTATTTACGGTTTTAAATTCGAGGATTTCGGGGTAAAAGAGGTAAAAGAAAAAGATGGGAAAACTGTAATCCCCGTTTCGGACGGAGAGGTTTATTGTTATTTTATAATAGACTCGGTAGATCCCAAAATAAAAAGCGAAGCTACGGATATAATTTTTGAAATATCGCCTTTGATAAAAAGAATATATTTGTTTAATAAAATAGATTCTTTGTCTTTGAAAGACGGTCTTACGGGTCTTTATAGACGAGGTATATTTAACGAAAAAATAGACGAAGAAATAGTTAGAGCCAGAAACTTTAAACATACTCTCGGACTTATGATGATAGACATAGACCATTTTAAGCACATAAACGATACGTACGGCCATCAGGCGGGAGACGAGATACTTAAAGGGGTTGCCAGGGTTATAAGAAGTTGCGTTTACGAGACCGACTTTGTGGCCAGATACGGCGGGGAGGAGTTTGTCGTAATAATGCCGAGAGCCGAACGGGGCGGGAGCTTTAGAAAGGCGAATTTTATAAGGGAAAGCGTAGAAAAAGAAAAGTTTAAAATAGGTCTTGTGGACATAAAAGTGACCATATCCGTCGGTATAGCTTATTACCCTCAGGACGCTTTAAACAAAATGGAATTGATCGAAAAAGCCGATAAAGCGCTTTACATGGCCAAAGAATCGGGGAGAAACAGGGTTATAGATTACGGTAATATTTAGATTTTTATTATTAAATTATTGTATAATTATTTATAGGAAACTACGATATTGTCGATATCGTTTTTCTTATTTGTTTTTTTGGAGGAAAATATGAAAATAAATATAGTAGGAAGAAAGATAAAATTAACGGATCCCATAAAAAATTTCATAGAAGAAAAAGTAACCAATGTTTTGGGTTATATCCATAACATAGTATGGGTTCAGGTGGTTGTCGGCGTGGATAAAAAACAACATTTTGCGGAAATAGTGGCCCATGTGGGGCATCAAACTTTGAAAGCCACGGGCATATCCGACGACCTTTATTCCGCGGTAGACCTTGTTTTGGATAAAATAGAAAAACAAGCCAAAAAATACAAAGAAAAAAACGAGGATATGAGAAAAGAGGCCGGAGAGGTCGATTTTACTACTCCGGTTATAGTTTCCGATATAAGATTTTCGGTGGTAAAGAACGTTCCGGTAAAACCGATGACGAGAGAAGAAGCGGTCATTGAAATGGAAAAATTGGGTTTTAATTTCTGGTTATTCGTTGATAAAGAATCTAAACAGACCCAGGTCGTTTTTAAAAGGTTGGATTCCACATACGGAATACTTATGCCGGTAAAGAAATAATTTTAAATGAATAAACAGATTACCGTAAAGCAGCTTCTAAAAGAAAAATCTGCTGATTTTAAGTTGAAGGTTGTTTTCGGTAAGGAATTCTTAGATAGAAAGATAATCGTAAGCGAAGTAAACAGGCCCGGACTGGCCGTTACGGGTTTTTTGGACCAGTTTAGGTCCGAAAGAATACAGATAATAGGTAGAGGAGAATATTTTTATTGTACCACAAGACCTTACAATAAAATATTTTCAAACCTTAACAAAATGTTTTCGAGCAAAGATATCCCTTGCGTTATAATAACCGGTGGATTTAAACCGACCAAACCCATAATTCAGGCCGCTCAAAACAATAATATCCCTTTGATATCCACACCCTTAGACTCCGCGGATCTTGTAAGAGAATTGACAATGTATTTGGACGACAAACTCTCTCCTTCCATTACTCTTCACGGAGTTCTGGTTAACGTTTACGGTCTTGGAGTTCTAATACAGGGGGATCCCGGCATAGGGAAATCGGAATGCGCCATAGAGCTTTTAAAAAGAGGGCACATATTGATAAGCGACGATGTGATAGAGGTCAAGAGAAGAATCGGCCATATACTTGTCGGAACCTCTCCGAAAACCATAAAAAATTTTATGGAAGTAAGGGGAATAGGCATAGTGGATGTGGAAATGCTTTTCGGCATAGGAGCGATACTCCCAAGCTCGGTAATAGAACTCGTTGTTTATTTGCAATCGGCTCAGGGTCTTGATCTAACTAGATACGATAGAACCGGGCTTATAGACAGAACGGTGAAGATTTTAGACGTGGATATCCCTTCTTTAAACATACCGGTTACCCCGGGAAGAAATCTGGCGGTTTTGATCGAAATAGCTTCTTTAAATCAAAGGTTAAAAAATACCGGATATTTTGCGGCAAAAAAACTTAACGATATGGTTATAAAAGAGATGAAGAAAAACAAATGAGCAGAAAAGTATTTATAATAACGGGGACAAGCGGATCAGGAAAGAGCCAGGCTCTTAAATGTTTTGAAGATTTCGGTTTCCATTGCATAGACAATATTCCGGTAAAACTTCTTCCTCATCTGGCCGGACTTATAAAAAAAGAGGAGTATTTAAAAAACGTAGCTTTGGGTATAGATATAAGAGAAGCCAAGTTTTCCAAAAATTTTAGCGATTATCTTTCTTGCTTTAACGAATTTAACTTGCAATATAAAATCCTTTTTCTCGACTGCGACGACAAGGTCCTTTTCCAAAGGTTTTCGGAAACCAGGCACCGCCATCCCTTAGGGGAAAATCTCTCCGTCGCGATAAAAAGGGAAAGGAAAATTTTAGATCCTCTTAAAGAAAAGGCGGATAAAACCATAGATACGACAAAGCTTACTTTAGGCGAGTTAAAAGAAATATTATCTTCTTTCGTAAATCTTAAAAGCGTAAGAGATTTTAAAATAAATATGGTTTCTTTCGGCTATAAGTACGGTATACCATTGGATGCCGACATAGTTATGGATGTAAGATTTCTTCCAAATCCATTCTATGTTAAATCTTTAAAAAACAAAACCGGAACGGATTTTGAGGTCAAAAAATATCTCGCTAAGCAAAAGATATATAAGAAATTTATAACCGAGTGGTTTAATCAGATTAAAAAACTTATACCGCTTTATATAAAAGAAGGAAAATCGTATTTGACAATAGCGGTGGGATGCACCGGTGGAAAACATAGAAGCGTGGCGGTTGCGGAAGAAATATCCACGGCGCTTTTGGGTTCAGGGTACGACGTAAGCAGATTTCACAGAGATATGAGGAAATAATGATAGGCATAATAGTGGTAACGCATAGCGATTTCGGAGCTTATTTGATAGAAGCCTCCGAACATGTGGTAGGCCAGAAAGAAAACGTGGTTTCCATTTCCATAAACGCAAGAATGTCCATAGACGACATAAAATCCAGCGTAAAAAGAGTTACCGACGATATCAGAACCAAATGCGATAGCGTAATTTATTTCGTAGATATCCCGGGCGGAACTCCTATGAATGTGGTTTTGCCTTTCGCAAAAGATATAGAAAAATCGGCGGTGATATGCGGGGTCAATATGTCTATGCTGATATCCGCGTTAAACCTTAAGGATATTATGGATTTTGACGCTCTTTTGGAAAAAATAATAATAGACGGCAAAAAATCCATATGCGAGGTTAAATCCATACTTTCGAAAAAAAATTAACTTGTTATGATCATTTTCAGAGTCGACGATAGACTTATTCACGGCCAGGTTGTAGAAAACTGGTTAGGAGCTTTTAATATAAAACATATTCTTGTAGTAAACGACGAAGTAAAAAAAGACGAGCTTAGAAGAAATATTATGAGGTTTTCCACTCCGGAAAATATAGAGCTTGATTTTCTGGATGTTTCGGGTATTTCAAATTTCACTTTTAACGAAAACAAAAACTATATCGTTCTTTTTGAAACTCTGGATGATGTTTTGAGTGCCGTAAAATCCGGTTTAAAAATAGAAAAATTAAATTTGGGCGGTATCCATTACGCAAAAGGAAGAAATTTTTCTTTAGGTAAGGCGATATTTTTAAGCGATGGCGAGTGCGCAGTTTTAAGAGAACTTGTTTCCAAAGGCATAGATATTTATATGCAGGCCATACCGCAGGAAAACGGAGTAAAAGTGGGCGCCGATATATGAAAAAATTAATTTTTACGGTTCATAATCATCAGCCCGTGGGCAATTTCGATCATGTGATAAGAGAGGCTTTTGAAAAAAGTTATAAACCTTTTATAGATCTTGTTTTCGATTTGAAATATCCTAAGGTTTGTTTTCATTTTTCCGGAATACTTTACGATTGGCTTGAAAAAAACGAGCCGTATTATCTGGATAAGATTAAAGAAATGGTTTTGAGAAATCAAATAGAAATACTTTCGGGAGGATATTACGAGCCGATTTTAGGGGTGATACCGGAACGGGATAGAATTTCCCAGATAAAAAAGCTAAACGACTATATAAATAAAAAATTTAATTTTTCGCCCAAAGGGATATGGCTTACCGAAAGAGTTTTTAACCCGACTATCCCAAAAACATTATACGATTGTGGTATGGAATACGTGGTTATAGACGATACCCATCTTCTAACTTCGGGAGTGGAGGAATCGGAGGTTAACGATTGTTTCGTTACGGAATACGAAGGTAAAAAGATTAAGATTTTTACGATAAACCATAATCTGAGATACTTGATTCCTTACAAAGAGCCTTACAAAACCGTAGAATATATAAATTCTTTTAAAGAAGGGATATTCGTTATGGCCGACGACGGCGAAAAGTTTGGTCTCTGGCCCGAAAGCCATAAGCTGGTCTATGAGGAGAAATGGCTTTATAATTTTTTTGAAACGATTAAAAACTCCAATATAGATATGGTCAGATTCATGGATGTTTCGGATAGAAAGCCCAAAAAACTTGTTTATGTGCCAAATACTTCTTATTTTGAGTTGTCTCAGTGGGCTTTGAGTGCGGAGGATGGGAACAAAATAGAAGAGTTCAGGAAAAACGCGCCGACCGATTTGAAAAAATTTATAAGAGGCGGATTTTTCGAAAATTTTTTTACAAAATACAGACAATCCAATTTGATACATAAAAGAAGTTGTTTGGTAAGCGAAGGTGTGGCTAAAAATTACGATTCCATCGCCGAAAACTTCTTGCATATGGCTCAGTGCAACTGCGGATGGTGGCACGGAGTTTTCGGGGGGGTATATCTCCCTCACATAAGAGCCGCCATATATGAAAATCTTTTAAAAGCACAAAAGATACTATTCGACAAATCGCGGGATAACATAAAAACGGACATATCGGACATAGATGTCGATGGAAACGAAGAAATAATAATCGAAACTAAAAATAATTTCTTTATTTTTTCTCCTTATTACGGAGGATCGGTAACGGAATTTTCGTCCAAAAACCAATTCGTCAATTACTCCTGCGTTATGGAAAGGAAAAAAGAAGCATATCATTTAAAACCCGCGAAAGACATAAACGGAAACGATATAAATAAAAACTTCGATTATTTTTACGATTGGCATAATAGGGTTATGCTTCTGGATCATTTCGTAAATCCGTCTAACGGATTGGCCGATTTTTCAAAAGCGAGATACGGAGAACAGGGAGATTTTATTCCTCAGCCTTATTCCTACGATTTAAAGTTTTCTAACTCCCAAGCGCAGTTAAGTTTTAAAAGGTCGGGAGTCGTTTGGGATGGTAATAAAAAACTCGATTTTTCGATTTTTAAAAAAGTTTTAATAGAGAGAGAAAAAGACGGTTTCTCCGTTAAATATTCCATAAAAAACGAGTCCGAGACGGAGGGATTTGTAAATTTTGTTTCGGAATTTCCTTTTTTCTTCTCTTCCTTCGATTCGGCGCCGTTTAAAGAAGAAAAAGATGTAAGAGAGTATGTTTTTAACGATCCCGTAAGAGGAAAAATTAAGCTTTCCTTTTCTATACCGATAAAATTATGGATTATTCCTTTAGAAACAGTTTCCAACTCGGAAAGCGGGATTGAAAAAACTTATCAGGGTTCTGTAGTCGGAGTTAAGATAGATAAAAAATTCGAAGCTAAGGAAGAGTTTGAGTTTTTAATAGATCTGGAAATCGTATGAAAGAAATATTTCTCGTAATACTGGCCGGTCTTTTGAATTTAGATAACGTAAGCGCTTTTCAGTTTTTGGTTTCAAGGCCGTCTTTCGCGGGGGCGGTAATAGGCTATCTTTCTGGATATCCCGTTCAGGGCTTTTTAATCGGAATGCTTTTGGAGCTTGTGATATTGGATTTTACTCCGGTCGGCGGAGTCACTATACCGAACGGAACCGTGGCGGTTATAGTCTCGGTTCTGCTTCTTCCTAAGACCAACCCTTATCTGGCCTTCTTTTTGGGGCTTATAGCCGGAGAGGGGTATTCATATGTGGAAAAATATTTGAGAGGTTTTAGAAACCGATTTAATTCGATATGCGAAAATATGATAGAGAGATACGATTTTAATTTATGGAAGGTAATAACGTTATCCATGATTTTGGATGTTATTGTCTTTTCGATATATTCTATTATTTCCATTTATATTCTTTCTTTTGTCGCGATTAAATTAAATACCGACTATGTTTTTAAGGTATCAAAAATAGCTTTGATAGGAACGGTTTTTATAACGCTTACTTCGCTTTATTTCAAATTTAAAACTCAGGTCGGTAAAAATGATTAGTTTTAAAGATAAAATTATTCTGGTATTTAGAAGTTTCTTTCTTCAGTCGGTTTTCAATTATCAAAGTTTTCAAAACATAGGTTTTGTTTTTACCATTATGCCTTTTTTAAAAAAGATATTCAAAGATAACGAGTCTTTAAAAAAATCGGTCAAAAGACACTTGGAGATATTTAATACTCAACCCTATATGGTGGGGTTTGTAGCGGGAAACGTTCTTAAAATGGAATCGGAAAAAAGAGACGAAAAAGAGATAAAAAATATAAAGCAAGCTCTTGCCTGTGCATATGCTTCAATTGGAGACAGAATATTCTGGTCTCGGCTTAGAGTTATAGTCGGAGAGTTTACTTTTTTCATATTCGTAATATTGCATTTGTGTTGTTATAAAACCGGTACGGTAGAGAGCGTAATGGTGGCTATTTTTGTCCCTACGATATTTTATTCTTTTTATACCGTATATATTAGATACGTAGGTTTGGATTATTCGTGGAAATGCGGAGGAACGAGAAACTGCGCTCTCGATAGTTTTAATTGGAATAAAATGATCAGGATGATGAGCCGTGTGTCTTTTTTCTTAACGATAATACTTTTCATAATGACAATATTCCTTTACGGCTTTTTTTATATAGACTACGGTTCCAAAAAAGAGGTTTTGATTTACATTCTGATTTTGCCGATCGCTTTTTATATTCAGAGATATTTTAGAAGGGATAAAAAAAATATCTTTTATCCCATATCCGCAATGATTTTAATTTCAATTGTTATGGGGCTTTTTTTATGATAAAAAAAGAAATAACCGTAAAAAACGAACAGGGGCTTCACGCAAGGCCCTGCGGCATGCTTTCAAATACCGCTATGAGATTTGAAAGCGAGATAAAGATAATAAAAGAGGGTTACGAGGTTAACGCAAAAAGCGTTATGGGTTTGCTGACTCTGGCTGCTTCAAAAGGTTCTAAAATAACTTTGATAGCGGTCGGCAGGGATGAGGAAAAAGCGGTGGAGGAAATAGAAAAGCTTTTTGAGTCCAAATTCGACGAGGAATGATATGATAATCAAGAGAGGAATAGGGGTAAACATAGGAATAGCCATAGGCAAGGCTTATGTTGTGAGGGATGAAAATGTGGTTATAGAAAAAAAGATTTTGCCCAAAGATAAAGTAAAAGAAGAGGTTTTAAGATATAAAAACGCTTTGTCTAAAACCAGAGATGAGATAGAGGTAATAAAAACTCAGATACTGGCGGCTCTTGGAAAACAGCATGCCAAACTAATAGACGCTCATTCGATGATATTAAAAGATCCTCTTATAAACAAGGATGTTATAAATCTTATAATAAATGAAAAATATAACGCGGAGTACGCTCTTTCGGTAAAAATAGAAGAAACAATAAAAAAGTTCGATAAGATAAACGATACTTTTTTCGTAGAAAGAAAAAACGAAATAATAGACGTTTCAAGAAGAATAATTTTTAACCTTACTAACATATCGAGAAGTTTCTTAAAAGAAACCAAAGAACCGATTATAATAGTCGCAAATAATATTTATCCTTCCGACCTTTTAAACATAAGAAAGTCTCCCAATATACTGGCCTTCTGCACAAATTTAGGGTCAAAAACAAGCCACACCGCTATATTCGCTCAGAATATGGGAATACCGGCGGTTGTAGGTCTTGGGGACATAACTAAAATAGTAAAGGAAAACGATAATATAATAGTTAACGGCGAAGAGGGTAGCGTTATAATTTCGTCGACTCCCGAGATGATAGATACCTATAAAAAAAGAAAAGAGCAGCTTCATAAAAACGAAATTTATCTTTCAAAAATAAAAAAGCTTCCCACGATTACCAGAGACAATAAAAAAATAAATTTAATGATAAATTTAGACAGCCACGACAGCCTTGAAGAATACGTTTCGATAAATTCTGACGGCATAGGTCTTTTTAGAACCGAGTTTTTATGTCTAAATCGAGATAACATTCCCGGCGAAGACGAACAGGTCGAGGTATATAAAAAGGTTCTTAACTCTACGCCGAATCTTCCGGTTGTGATAAGAACCGCGGATATAGGAGCGGACAAGGTTTCAAATGTCGGAATAAAAGACATAGGAAACGAAACAAATCCTTTTATGGGTTTTAGAGGAATAAGACTTTTTTTAAGATATCCCGACCTTTTAAAGAGCCAGATTAAAGCCATCTACAGAGCCTCTCCTCAAACAAACGCGAGCATAATGATACCTATGGTAACTTCATTAGATGAAATAATTCAGGTTAGAAGCATAGTTGAGGATATTAAAAGGGAGCTATCTCAAAAAAATGTGGATTTTAATCCGAATATCCCGTTAGGAGTTATGGTCGAGGTTCCTTCAAGCGCGATAATCATAGACCATATACTCGATCATGTCGATTTTATATCGGTCGGAACAAACGATTTAATACAATATCTTTTAGCCGTAGACAGGGTCAATCAGTACGTAAGCAATATGTATGATCCTTTTCATCCGGCCGTTTTAAGGATTCTGAATCTCATATTTCAAACCGCACATAAAAAAGGCAAAAAAGTATCCGTTTGCGGAGAAATGGCATCGGACCCCCTCGGAGCTATGGTTTTGATTTCTTTAGGCGTGGACAGCCTTTCCGTTCCGATTAAAATGTTTTTAAAAACTAAGCAACATATAAGAAATTTAAATTACGAAAGGCTTTTGAGCCTTTCTACAAAAATACTTAATACCGACAACTCTTCCTCCATAATAGAGATTCTTCAAAGCGAGATAACGCATCATGGAAATTAAAAGAATAAGGAATTTTTCGATTATAGCTCATATAGACCACGGAAAATCGACCCTTGCTGACCGCGTTATAGAAATAACCAAAGCCATTCCTCAAAGAGAAATGAAAGAACAATTTTTAGATGCAATGGAGCTTGAAAGAGAAAGAGGAATAACCATAAAAGCGAAAGCGGTTAGAATGGGCTATAAAGCTAAAAACGGAACCGAATATCTTTTTAATCTTATAGATACTCCGGGACATGTGGATTTTTCATACGAGGTTTCAAGGGCGCTTTACGCCTGCGAAGGCGTTATACTGCTTGTGGATGCGACTCAGGGGGTTGAGGCTCAGACGCTTGCGCATGCTCATTTGGCCATTTCTTTGGGGCTTAAAATAATACCCGTAATAAACAAAGTGGATCTGGAGCACTCCGATGTGGAAACCACTCAGGAACAAATATGGGAGATTCTTAAAAATCCCGTCGATTGCACTCTGGTAAGCGCTAAAACCGGCAAAAATGTGGACGAGCTTCTCGAAAGAATAGTAAAAGAAATTCCTCACCCGCAGGGCGGGGTAAATAACGAGTTAAGAGCGTTGGTTTTCGACTCCGTATACGATTCTTACAAAGGGGTGATAGTTTATGTTAGGATGTTTGACGGAAAGATAAAAAAGGGAGATATTATAACCCTATATTCCACTTCTAAAAATTATAAAGTCGAAGAAATCGGCTATCTTACCCCGGATATGAAACAAGCCGACTCGCTTTACGCCGGAGAAGTCGGTTATATAATAGCCGGGATAAAGGATATACACGACATAAAAATAGGAGATACTATTTTTCATAAAGACAAAAACATTACTCCGCTTGAAGGTTTTAAAGACGTAAAGCCCGTGGTTTTTGCGGGCATATTCCCGGTTAACACATCCGATTATAATCAGCTAAAAGCGGCCATAGAAAAATTAAATCTTACCGACTCTTCTTTTACTTATCAGGGAGAAGTTTCAAAAGCTTTAGGATTTGGATTTAGAGTCGGATTTATGGGGCTTTTGCATCTTGATATAATAAGACAGAGAATAGAAAGAGAATTTAACGTTCCTCTTATAGTTACCAACCCGAACGTCATATATAAAGTAAAATCCAAAGTCAATCTTAACTCGAAAGAAACGAAGTTGGTCGAGGTAAGAAACCCTTCGGAATTTCCTCATTACGGAGAAGTTCTTGAGGTTTTCGAGCCTTACGTAAACGCAAGGATAATAACGCCGCTTGAGTTTATGGAAAGCGTCATAATACTTTTAAAGGATAAAAGAGGGATACACAAAAAAATAGATTACATATCTTCAAAAAGGGTCGTTTTAGAATACGAACTTCCCTTGAGCGAAATAATAATGGATTTTTACGACAAATTAAAATCTTCTTCCAAAGGGTACGCTTCTTTCGATTACGAATATAGCGAGTATAAATCAAGCGACATAGTAAAAGTCGAGATACTTATACACGGGGAAGTTGTGGACGCTTTGTCTTTTATGGTTCACAGATCCAAAGCCCAATTTGCCTCCAGAGAGATATGCGAAAGGCTTAAAAAAATAATACCAAGGCACCTGTTCGAAGTGGCCATACAGGCCAGAGTCGACGGAAGAGTAATAGCGAGGGAAAGCATAAGCGCTTTGAGAAAAGACGTTTTGGCTAAATGTTACGGCGGAGATATAACGAGAAAAAGAAAACTTTTGGAAAAACAAAAAGAGGGGAAAAGAAGAATGAAGCTTGTGGGAAATGTGGAGATACCGCAGGAAGCTTTTATAAACGTTCTAAAGACCGATAATAAAAAAGATTAAAAATGTTATAAAATAAAATAAGTTATGAAATATAAAAAGATATATCTAATATCGCTTGTTTTATTTGTTTTCATAATCGGAGTTTATTATTTCATTGAAAATAAATATTCGTCCAAAACCGTAGTCGAGCCTCTGGATAAAGACTATGCGGCCGTGGCTTTGAAACAGGCTCAAGAAGCAATGTCCAGCGTTAAACCTGATATTCCCAAAGTCGATACCGATACCGTAGAGGTTTATGAAACTCAAGCGATAAAACTCGTAAAAAATAAAAACTTCGTGGAAGTAAGCGAAAAGCCGGTGGATCCGATGACTCAGTTAGCGGAGCTTGCCAGAAGCAAGAATAAGGTTTATGTCAATCTTAGCGAAAAAGATCTTAATAAAAAAATAAATTTATACGATAATATCAAAAAAAGCGAAAAAATAAATACGATAGTCGTTCCCGAAATGGGAAAAGAGGTTTCCAGCTTAACGCCGGTCTACGCCCCTTGCGATTACAAGGTTTTTAAGAGTTCTTCTGAGTGGAGCGCTTTTTTAGCTCATAACAAAGTAAAGGATAAACCCGATACCGACTTCAAAAAAGAAAATATCTTGATAATAGTATCCAAATCCGAATTGTCGCCGGGTATTTTTAATATAGATTCTTTCGAAAAAAAGGAAAAAAACATAATAGTAAAATATAGAGTAAACGTTTTAGAAATAGCCGAGGACAACCCGGATTCTCAAAGAAATTTTTATTCCGTCATAAAAATTCCAAAGGGATACGATAAAATAGAACTCAAACAGATTCAATAGTCGCTTTTTATGGTAAAAAGATGGCCGTTAAAGGATTCGGAGTTAAAGTTTCCTCATATCTTTTTAATACACTCTTCGGCGGGCTCGGGTAAAACGGAAAATTTAGCTTACAGGTACATACAATTTATACTTTCCGATAAAATCCCCAAAAACTCCATATCCAACCTTTTGGCGGTAACTTTTACCGAGAACTCAGCCAAAGAAATGAAAAACAGAATAATAAATATTTTAAAAAAATTGGCTTTGGAAGACGAAGAAACTTTAAAAAGAATAGAAAAATATATAGGCGGTTCGAGTAAATCTTTAAGCAAAAAATCCGAGGAAAAAATAGAAGAAATACTCGATAATTATAATTTTTTTAATATATCCACGATAGATTCTTTCGTTTTAAAAATATTCGAAGCCTCGTTAAAAAAATTAAATTATCCTTGCGAATTCGATTTAAGTTTCGAATATTCCGATTTGATGGACGAATCTTTTTCTTATTTTATGCATAAAGCTTTAAAAGACCCTTATTTGACCGGCGAAATAGAGTCGGCTATAGATTTTATGGATATTACCGAAAAGAGATTTTTTATAAATCCGATCGAAAAGATAAAAGAAAACTTTGAAAAATTTATAAAAAAAGAAGATTTGTTGCTTTCCGAAATATCCGATGCGGATAATAAAATATTTAACGAAAAAATGAGATTGAGAGAGGAGATATGGGCATTGGCCGAAGATTTGTTGTCTAAGGTGGAGCATAAGGATGTTTATACGGACATAATCGAGGGGTATAAACAAAAAAACATATCCCTGATGGCGGATAAAATATTTGAAAAGGGTAAGGTTTTGAAAAAAAAAGACGAGGATATAGACGAAAAAATCGCTTTAAAATCGGATAAAATTTTTAAACTTTGCGCGAAATATCTTATACTCGAATCGTTAAGCTTTTATCATCCTTATGTTAAAATATACCGCAGATTTAGAGACGATTTCAAAATATATATGAAAAAAAATACATCCTCCGCGGTTCTTTCGGGATTAACCAGAGAAGTCGGAGAGTATTTAAAAGATTTAAGCGAAGAAAAGATAATAGACATATACATAAAACTATCGAGCTTTTTGAGACATTTTTTAATAGACGAGTTTCAGGATACTTCTTATTCTCAGTGGTCCGTGATAAGGCCTTTGATAGAGGAGGCGGTATCGGCCCAGGGAAGCGGTTTTTTTATAGGCGACATAAAACAGGCCATATATATGTTTAGAGACGCGGATTATAGAATAATAAACGAGTTTATAAAAAAACCGAAGTCCGATAATTCCTATATGGAATTATCTTCGCTTGAAAAGGGGATAGAGAGGTTCGACATAGACATAAATTACAGAAGCTCAAAGGAGATTCTCGATTACGTAAATAAATTTTTAAATTCCGAAAAATTTAAGATTTTTTGCGAAGAAAACGGGCTTAAAGAATTTTATAAAAACTATAAAGTAAAACATAAAGCTTACCAAAAAACTTCCGGCCGTTTTAAAACTTTAATAATAGAAAAAGAGGAAAAAGAAGACATAGAAGAAAAAGTAAAATCCGTTTTTATAAAAGCTTTAAAAGATATGGTTTTAAGGTATGGATATTCCAATGTTGCGGTTCTGTCGTATAAAAACGATACGGTTGAAAAAATAGCGGGCTGGGTAAACGAGCTCGGCTACCCCTTAGCCTCTTACAGTTCGCTTGACTCAAGAAAAAACAAGATAGTAAAGGGAGTGATAGGTTTGTTAAAGTTTCTGGAAAACAACGAGGATAATCTTTCGTTGTATGAGTTTTTGAATTGCGGAGTTTTAACAGAAGTATCGGACGAAGAGTTAGAAAACATTTTTGTAAAATCGAAGATTGAGAAAAAACCCGCCTGGTCGGTTTTAAAAGAAATTAAACCTTTAGTTTATAAAGAAAACTTGGAAATCTTTATGTCGGCTTACGGATATTTAGGGGTTTATGAAATCGTAAATCTCATATATAGAAGATTCGGGCTTTTTGAAAGATTTAGAGAACACGGAGCTTTTCTTCTAAAGTTTTTGGAAGCTGTGTTTGAAAAAACATTGTCGGAAAAATCTTATTCCCTTTCTAATTTTATTTCGGATGTTTCATCGGAAAGCGAAGACGAAAGTTTTTCGATAGAAATAAGCCAGCATTTAAACGCGGTAAACATAATGACCTTTCATAAAGCCAAAGGGCTTCAGTTTGAGGGTGTCATAAACCTTTTCTGGAAAGGAAGAAAAACGGTTTCGGATAATATGTATTTTTTAAAAGACGGAGATGGAGTTAACGTATTAAAAATAAACAAGAATTTAGGAGAGGCTTCATCGGAAGCGAAAAATAATCCTATAAATAAGGTTTATGCCGAAAATAAGATAAAAGAAAATATAGCCGAAATAAACGCGGTTTACGTGGCTTTGACAAGAGCTAAAACCGAGCTTTTTAACATAGTGGTAGAACCGAAAGATAAAGATATTCTCTCGGTATTCGAAGAGTCGGAGGGAGGGGTTAGCGGAGAGATTAAAACCGAGGAATTTAAGCCGGAACATATGGTTATATCTCTGCCACGGTTGCGCCATCCCATTTATCCTTTCTTAAAAAAGCCCGATTTGGAAAATGAAGTTGAGGTCAGGGGAAGGGTATATCATAAAGTTATTTCTATGATAACATATTCTGATGAATTAAATAATCTCGATAACATAGTTTTAAAGGCTTGTTCTTTGGAATCGGTTTTTGCCGATGAAAATTTTCTGAAAGAAATAAAGCTTAAAATAACCGATTTGTTTAAAAACCGGGAGATTATTGAATTTTTCCAAAAAAAGCCGGGAAGGGAAATATTAATAGAAAAAGAATTCGTATCGAAAAACGGAGAGATATTGAGACCGGATAGGATAGTAATGGACGAGTATATACATCTAATAGATTTTAAAACCGGAGAAAAAGACGAGAGTTACTTGAATCAAATTAAAAAATATGTCGACACGGTACGCAATATTTATTTTAAAAAAACTATCGGTTATTTATGCTATATAGATAAAGGATTAATGGAAAAGGTTTATGAAAAAAATTGAGATAATAAAACGAGAAAATTCTCTTGTGGATTTTATAGCGAAAGATATTTATAATTTGGAGAATATTTCCCAAATCCTCGTCGTTTTTCCTAATATCAGACCGGGTTATTACCTTAAAAAAAGAATATTCGAATTAAAGGGAAAAGAATCTGAGGTCTGCGACGTTTTAAGCATAGACGATTTTATCGCCAAAAAACTTCTGGACCGCGAAATTTTTGAAAGCGTAGACGATACTGATATGTTATATCTGCTTTATTCCAATTTCAAAAAAGAAATAGACGAGTTCTTTTTAAAGGATATGGATTTCGACGAGTTCTGGGGGTGGGGGAAAATAATCATAAAAGATTTCGAAGAGCTTAAAATAAACGGGGTTTTGCCTGGCGATATTAAAATTTACGATTTTTTAATAAAAGACGGTATAAACTTAAAAAAAGCCGGATCTTTAAAAGAATATGAAAGATTTTCAAAATTATACGGCGAATTTTACGAATATCTTTTAAAAGGAAAAAAATATTCAAGAGCCCTTTCTTACGAAAGATTTTCCAAAGTCGTTTACGATATGGAATTTGAGTGGGATAAGATAATATTCGCGGGCTTTTTCGCTTTTAATAGAACGGAGAAAAATATTTTTTCATCTTTTTACAAGATGAACAAAACGAGTTTTGTTTTTACCGAACATCCTTTGCTAAAGGATAAAATTTCCTTTCTGGATTCGAATATTGAAATAAAAAACGAGATAAAGATTCCAAATCTTAAAATAAGAAGAACTTTAAACAGACATCATGAAATTTTTTCGCTTAAAAATAATCTTAAAAATTCTTCTCTTTCCAAAGACCGGCTTGAATTCGATAGCGATACGGCCGTCATAACTCCGGATTCTTCCATGATTGTTCCTCTTATAGAAATCATATTATACGACGTTAAAAAATTTAACATCTCCGCCGGTTTTCCTTTTAAATATTCGCCGATTTACTCGGTAGTGGAATTATTGAAAGAAACCGTAGACGGCGCTATTGTCGAAGACAATCGGTTTCTATATCTTTACTCTTCTTATATAAAACTCGTATCCCATCCTTATATAAAATCCATAGGCGATATTAAAAACGAAATATCGGAAGTTAAAAAAAGATATTCCGAAAGCTTTTTGGGATTTATAAAACTATCGGAAATAGAGGAAAAATCCGGGGATATTAAAGTTTTTAACGAAACCGTTTTAAAACCTTTCGAAGAGATAAAAAATATAGAAGATTTTCTTAAAAAAATATCGGCGGCTTTGGGTTATATTATAAGAAAATCCTCTTTGTCTTCCCATCCTTACTGGGAAAACGTTTTTGAAACGGGAATCGGCGAAATAGAAAATATGGCTAAAAAGAAAATAGCCGGTTTAAAATTCAAAGAAAAAAAATATTATTTTAATTTTCTGGATTTTGTTTTAGATAAAACCAGAGCTCCTTTTATCGGAACTCCTATAGAAGGGCTTCAGTGCATAGGTTTTTTGGAGTCCAGAGGGCTTAAGTTTAAAAATCTATATTTTATCGACGCAAACGAAGGAGTAATTCCTTCAAAAGAAAAGCGGGTCAGTTTTTTGTCGGATTATTTAAAGAAAAATTTGGGTATCCCCGGTAGCGGTTTCGATAACGATATTTATAGATATTATTTTGAAAATCTCGTTTTTTCCGCTTCAAACGTATGGATTTTTCACACCGATAACGATAAAAATTCAAGAAGCCCGTTGCTTGAGAGAATAGTCTGGTTTTGCGAGAAAAACAAAATAAAAATAGACGATAAAATGGAGGATAATCTTGAGCTTTCCTTTAAATCTTATTATCCCCAAAAAATAGCCAAAAAAACGGAGATTAAAAATCTTATAAAGGACGTTACTCTCTCCTCCTCTTCCGTAGAAACTTATCTGCGGTGCGAGTTGGAGTTTTATTATAGATATGTTTTGGGGCTTTCCAAACCCGAAACTTTGGAAGAGGGGCTTGATTATCGCGATTACGGAAGCATGGCGCATTCGGCCATAGAGATTTTTTTTAATAAGTGGCTTGGCAAAAAAATTAACGCGATACGAAATGAAGAATTGTTAATAGAAAACTCCGCCCATACGGCCGTTAAAAAATATTTAGACGAAAAATCTTACGATTTCCATTTTATAAAAAGGCAGATAAAAAAAAGGTTGAAAGAACTTTATAATTATTTCTTAAATAACAAATCGGAACATAAAATAGTATCCTGCGAAAAAAAGATAAACGGAGTCTGGATGGTGGGCGGAAAACATAAAATCAAAATAACGGCAAAAGCCGATATGATAACCGAAAACGAAGGCCGATATTTCGTCATAGATTTTAAAACATCTTCCTCGGCGGAAGATTATATCCCTAAATTTAAAAATTTTAATTTGGACGAATATAAGAAAATAAACTCCATTCAGCTTCCTTTTTATATAAAAATTTTTAGCGATAATTATTACATTTGCGACGCTTCTATAATTGTGTTGGGTTTAAAAGAAATAATGGAAGTTTTTTGCTACGATAAATACGAGTTTAGTATTTACCAAAAAAAAGCAGAAGAAGCGATAGAAAAAATACTCTTGGAGATGATAGAGAAAGATTTTTTTGAGCCCGCCGAAAAATCTTGTTGTCAAAACTGCGAATTTAAAGACATTTGTTATAAATAGCGGACAATTAATTTTATATAATCTTTATTATGAAGGGGATTTTAGGTTTAATATTTTTTGTTTTTTTGTCTTGCAATATTCCGAAAGACCCTTATGACGAGCTTTACGACGCCATAAGAAGAAACGACGCCAAAAAGGTAAGCGAGATAGTCAATAGCGGTATCGACTTAAATCCCGAGAACAAACACTGGACTCCGATTATGATATCCGTTTTAAGAACTAACGTTGAACTTACCGAAATACTTTTTAAAAAAGGGGCGGATATAAACAAAAGAAATTATAAAGGGCAAACCCCTCTTCACATAGCGGCCAGATGGGGGAAGAAAGAGGTTGTAGAGTATTTGATTAAAAACGGAGCGTTTTTGGAGGCGAGGGACTGGCTTAGCTGGACCCCGCTTATGTGGGCGTCTTTAAGAGGAAGAGACGAGATAGTAAAGATTTTGCTTGAAAACGGGGCGAATGTAAACGTGAGAGACATAGATAAAAACACTCCTTTGATACTCGCCGCCTGGCATGGTCATAAAACTACGATACAAATAATTCTTTCATACGGGGCGGATAAAAGGTTTAAAAATGTAGAAGGTTTTACCGCATGCGATATAGCCAGAAACAAAGATTTTCCCGAAGCTTTAAAGGCGATTGGAAAATGCGACTGATAAAAGTTGCAAGGTTTAATGTCATATGACAGAGAATAGAGAGGAGAGATTAGAGAGTAGGGGTTAGAGAATAGGGGATATAAGTTGTATGTTTAAAGTCTAAAGTTCGATGATAGGAAAAAAATTAAGTTCATTCAAATATCAAATCATCTAATCTTCAAATCATCCAGTCATCCATTCATCTAATCTTCCGCGCATCCATATATCTAGGCATCTATACATCTAATTTCGTCCATCCCATCAAATGCTTTTATGTCCTCTACCGCTATGTATACTTTGGTATAATATTATTATGATAAACAAAACGATAGCCGATGTGGACACTCCTTTGATGAATCAATATAGAAGCATCAAATCCGAATATAAAGACGCGATACTTTTTTTTAGATTAGGCGATTTTTACGAGATGTTTGACGACGACGCTAAGGTAGCTTCAAGGGTTTTGGGGCTTATGCTTACAAAAAGACATAATGTGCCTATGTGCGGGGTTCCTTACCATTCTTCCGTAAATTACATATCCAAACTTATAAAATCCGGTTTTAAAGTCGCAATATGCGAACAGGTAGGAGATGAGGACAAAAAAACCAAATTGTTTAAAAGAAAAGTCGTAAGAGTAATAACCCCAGGTACAGTAATAGAAGAAAATTTGCTTAACTCAAAATCCTCCAATTACTTATGCGCTTTTTTGATGGATATAGTTGGTTGGGGGGTTAGCTGGATAGACGTATCGACAGGGGAGTTTTATGCTATAAACAAATTGGATGATAAAAATCTTAATCATTTTTTATCTTTGATTTCAAGGATATCTCCCTCGGAATTCGTTACGAATTCCGAATCTTTCAAATATCTAAACGAGAATAAAATAAATTTTTTCGGCGATAAACTTTCGGTTTACGATTTTGATTTTAAAAAAGAGCCTTTTTGGAGCTCGGAGAGAGTATGGCAAAATAATAAATTGGCTTTAAGGGCTTCGGTTCTGGCGCTTTCTTATTTAAAGTCGGTTCAGCCGGATATGACCGCTGAGATTAAACCGATTTATTACGACGATAATCTGACTCTTAAACTCGACGATAGCGCAATAAAAACATTAGAGCTTGTGGAATCGGATTACGAAGGCGGGTATTCTCTTTTCAATGTTTTAGACCTTTCAAAAACATCCATGGGTTCAAGGCTTATAAAAAAGTGGATATTAAATCCTTTGTGCGATTTGTTTCTGATAAACAATCGTTTAAACGCGGTGGAATATTTTTATAAAAACGAAGAAATTGCGATTAAATTATGGAAAGTAATAGAAAAAATTCCGGATATAGAAAGAGCCTGCGGAAGAATAATAAATTTTACCATTACCCCGGCGGACGCTTTAGGTATTAAAAACGCCATAAAAAATATAGATTCGATAAAAAAAATATTGGCCGAAGGGGATTTCATCTCTGTTATTCCCGAGGTGGTAAGAAAAATAAATTCTCTCGATAAATTAAAAAAATTGGAAGAACTTTTAGATAAAAGCATAGACGAAAATTCTTCGCTTAAAGCGGGAGAGGGCGACCTTTTTAAAAAGGGATATAACGCCGAATACGACGAATTAAAAAATTTGATAGACGATTCTCAAAGCGTTATTTTGAGTATGGAAGCCGAAGAGAAAGAGTCTACACAAATTCCCTCTCTTAAGATAGGTTATAACTCAAACTTCGGTTATTTCATAGAAGTAACAAAAACTCATATATCTAAAGTTCCTTCCCATTACATAAGAAAACAAACTCTTACATCTTCCGAAAGATTTATAACCCCGAAGTTAAAAGAAATTGAGGAAAAGATTTTGGGAGCTAGCGAAAAGATAAAAAAATTGGAAATATATCTTTTTGCCGAAATAAAGAAAGAAGTTGCTTCTTATCTTGAGGATATAAACGGATTTGCGTGGTCCGTCGCTTATATTGACGCCATAGCATCTTTGGCAGAAGCAGCAAGGGTCAATAATTATGTAAAGCCCGAGATAGTAACCGAGGATGTCTTGGAATTGGAAAATGCAAGGCACCCAGTGGTAGAAAAGTTTTTGACTCCCGGCTCTTTTGTTCCAAACGATATAAGCCTGAACGAAAAAACAAGAAGTATAATATTAACCGGTCCGAATATGAGCGGTAAAAGCGTTTATTTGAGACAAAACGCTTTGATAGTAATAATGGCCCATTTAGGTTCTTTCGTCCCCTGCGATAAAGCCAAAATAGGACTTGTGGATAGAATAATGACTAGAATTGGCGCTCATGACAGGCTTGTAAAAGGCGAATCCACGTTTATGGTGGAAATGAAAGAGACGAGCAATATTTTAAGATTGGCAACAAGCAAGAGCTTAATACTTTTAGACGAGGTCGGAAGAGGAACATCCACATTCGATGGAATATCGATAGCTTATGCCGTTTTGGAATACATACATAAAAAAATAGGGGCAAAGGTGTTATTTGCGACTCATTTTTTTGAAATAACCGAACTTGCGGAAAAATATCCGGGAATAAAAAATTTCAATATATCCGTTAAGGAATGGGTAAATTCCAGAGGCAAAACCGAAATTTCTTTTCTTCATAAAGTGGTAGAGGGCTCGGCCGATAAATCTTACGGGGTTCATGTCGCTCAGATCGCGGGAATTCCGGAGGAATGCGTAAAAAGGGCTAAAGAGATTCTCAACGAACTCGAAACAAGAAACATAGATATTAAATCCTCTTCAGATATGTTGCCTATTTTTTCTTCAAATCCGATAATCGATAAAATAAGAATGATAGATGTAAATAATCTTACTCCTATAGAAGCTCTAAACATATTAAACGAACTTAAAAAAGAAGTTTAAAGTTTAGTGGGAATATCGTTACCAGAAAGCATAGGTCCTTTTTCACTTATAAAAAATCGGATAAAGTTATAAACTTTAATTATGAAGTTTGTTTTTTCCATTCTTTTGTTTTTTGTTGCCGATTTGTCTTTCGCTCAGTTTAAGAAGGATTTGACGGTTATGGTTTATATATCCGCAAGAAACAATCTGGCTCTTGAGGCCTTAAACGATATAAACGAAATGGAAACCGTCGGTTCCGACGATAGGATAAACTTTGTGGCGGAGTTGGGAAGAATAAAAGGGGAAAACGTTTTTAATCCTTTTTCAAATCCTCCTCCTCTCCCTCCTCAAAACGATTGGACCGGTTCCAGGAGAATATTTATAAAAAAAGATTTAGACAGAGAAAAGGTTAACTCCGAAATTCTTTCATATGAAGAAAACGCCGATATGGGGAATTGGATGCGTCTTATGGATTTTGTAAAATGGAGCAAAAAAAATTTCCCGGCCAAAAAATATATTCTTATAGTAGGCGGACACGGTTCTGGATGGAGAGGAGTTAAAGAGCCGCCCAACAAAGGCATAGCTTACGACGATTTGTCTAAAAATCATATTTCTCCCGAAGAATTTGGCAGAGCTTTAAAAGAATCGGGCGGCGTAGATATATTGGTTTTTGACGCTTGTCTTATGCAGACAGTAGAATTTTTATACGAACTTAAAGGAGCGGTGAAATATGTTATAGCTTCTCAGGAATCCACCCCCGGGGAAGGATACGATTATTCCGTTACTTTCTCTAAAATCGCTTCGTCTTCTATGAACGATAACGATTTGATAACTTCGATAATAAAAAGTTACGTTTATACTCATTTCGAACAGAAACAGCGTTCCATAACGGTTTCGGCGGTAAACATTCAAGTAATAGAAGATCTTTCCAATAAAATAAATCGACTTGCAATCGAGGTGCTTAGAGAAGATTCCGATATTAAATTATATAACGATAAAAGATTTTCTCTTAGAAGCTTTGAGGACGAAGATGCGAGAGATCTTTATCATGTCGCTTTTATGTATTATGAAAACTCAAAAAACGATAAAACCAGAGCGGCGGCTAAAAATTTAATGGTATTTTTATCCGAAAAATTTGTGGTATTAAACGGCGCAAAAGGATACAAATCCAAAGACGCTTACGGAGTTTCTATACATTTTCCTTTTTATTATTTGAACTATAATAAAAAATATGAGTTTTTAAATTTCGCAAGAGATACTTACTGGGATGAGATGATAAAATCATCTATTTTCGCCAATAAATAAACTTTCTCTTTGATATAAAAGGGGGTTGATTTTTATTAAATTTCTGCTATAACATAATTAAGGCATTACAACCGGTTTCGGTTTGAATATGCCAATGATTTTTATATGATTAAATCGGAGGGTTTATGTCCGAGGATAATAAAAAAGAAAACAATAGATTTTCGGCTTTTGAAAATTTTTCTTTCAGGAAAGTTTTCAGATATAATCTTTTAATGCTCTTAATATTTTTGCTTTTAATAGGAGTTTCTTCTTTTTTTCTTTTATCCGACCAAGCATCCAAGTTGATAGGCGGTTCCAAATATAACGAATTGTCTTCCAATTCCGGCTCGGCCAGATATACTCTTATAGAGAAAATAAAATATTTTTTTTCCGAAAATAAAGAAATAACCGAAGCTAAAAATACCGAAGAAAAAGAAAATAAACAACAAATTGAAGAAGAAGGTTTGTCCGACGGGAAAGTTTTAGACGACTCTTCAAAATCTTCACAGGCCGCTTCGTCTTCTTCCTCATCGTCTCAAACAGAAGGTTTTTCATTTTATCGAAGCGGTCAAAAGACAAATACCGAGTCTTTTAAGCCGGAACTTTCATCTCCCGGTTCTTACGCTTCTGGCGGTCAGTCTCAAACTTCAGTTTCGGCTTTTGAGACCGGCTCTAAGGCTAATGTCAGATTAGGCTCTACCGCCTCCAAAGTGGTTTCCGCAACCGCAAGGGGTAAAAATAATACCTCGGCTATGGACCTTTTAAAAAGCACTTATAAAGCTACGATATTCGCCGCTAGAGACGCTTCAAACGATACGGCAAGGTCCTGGACCGCAAAAGCTTTCGATTTAAATCCGGAGGTAAAAGATACCATAGAATACGACGAAAAATTAAGAGCCAAATTGGATAGAATAAACCCCAATTCAATCCCCGCATTTTTAAAAGACCCAAGCCTCGATATGGAAAGCATAAAATCATTGAAACCTTCCGATGTTCCCGGTCTTTCTTCGGAAGAAGATAAAAAAGAAATGGACATAGATATAGATAAATTTAAAAGCGATTTTGAAAAGGAAGAAAAAAAGGACCAAAATAGTATGGCTTCTTTAAATCCCATGTTTAATTTTAATATGAAAGGCGGAGAAACGGACGAAGAAATAGATGAAAAATCTTATAGCGTAAACGCCTCAAATCCAAAAACCGCCACAAGTCCCGATGGTAAAGTTGTTCAGTCTCCATCATCCGAACCTGATTTGGGAAGCGGTATAAGCAATGTTACTACGGATGAATACGGCTATATAAGAGTCACCGGAAGCGACGGAACGATACAAATATTCGACCCCGATAGCGGAAAGATATTGGGGTGCGAGATCCCAGATGCGGGGATGTGTACTCTGCCCGGCAACGACGGGTGTCCCAGCGACGTTTATTTCGTTTAGCCGGATTTTTCTAATTTTAAGTATTTGTTATAATTTAGGTATGAGATATTTTATACTTTTGGTTTTCATATCTTCTTTTTTTTCTTCCTGCCATAAAAAAGAATATAACGAACAGGAACTTATAAAAGCTTTTGTCAATCATTCTTATAATCAATATTCAGAAAACGATATCAAAGAGTATTTAAAAAAGGGCCCTGAGGAATTAAAAAAAATAGATAAAAAATTTGAAATTTTGTCGATTAAAGGCAAAAGGGTTAAAAAGAAGGATTTTAAACCTAACAAGGAATTTTACTATCCTTTTATATTAAAAAAAGACAATAATGCTTATTTGATATTAAAAGTTTTCGATTATTCCATAGCTTATGAGGCGGGTTTAAAACCGGGGATTTTAAAATCCGTAAATAACAGGGATATATCAGCATATGAACCTTGCAGGTTGGAGAGAGAAATAAAAAATTCAAGTGAAATTTCTCTTTTGTTTAACGACGGCAAAGGAGACTGGTCTATAAACGTAAAAAAAGAAATTTCGGCTTTTCCTTTTGTCTGGAGTGTTGTTTTAAACGATAATGCGGCTTATGTGAACATATTAAGCTTAAGCGCAAATTCGGCGAATTATTTTAAAAATAACATTACAAACCTGAAAAAAAGAGGTATTAAAAAACTTATATTGGATTTTAGAGACGTTTCAAGCGGTAATTATGAGGAGGCGGCAAAATTAATAGGTTATTTTTCAAAAGATAAAAAAACTTATTATATAAAATCCTCAAAAAAAGGCTATTCTAAAGATTTTAAAATTGAAGAAAATTCTTTTACCGATATGAAATTGGCGGTCCTTGTAAATAAAAATACGACTCTTTTGGGCGAAGTTATAGCGGCGTCTTTAAAAGAAAGCGGAGCTTTGGTTATAGGCGAAAAAACAAAAGGCGAGGTTTATATAACAAGGCTTTTTAAAGTCGGGAACGATTCCTCCGCCGTTTTAACAATAGCCAAATTATATCCGCCTTCCGGAAAAGATTTGGACGATGGAATAACTCCGGATTACGAATCAAACTACGATTATTCTAAAATGGCTTTAACTTATGTTATAAACTGCGATAGCGTTATTTCAAAAGCCGCGGAAATGTTGTAATTAAAATTTATCTATTTTTTTAAAAGCCAATTCTATATCCGATATCTCGTCTATGTCTAAGCTTTCTTTTATTATGTGGTAGGTTACTTTCAGTTTTTCAAAATCTATAGAAGAGAGAAATTCTCTTAAAGCCTTAAATTTTTGAGGTTTTATATCGGTTATGGCTTGATGGCTTAAAACGTAGATTCCGTTTGTGGCGTAATGACCCGATTTGCCGATGGATTTTATAGTTTCGCTATTTTTGTCTATTTCCACAAGAAGAGGTTTTTCGTCGTTTATTTCTTCGGTTATACCGAGGGTCATATATGATTTGTTTTTTATGTGAGTTTCTAAAAGTTCCTTTAAGTCTTTATGATTCAAGATTGTATCTACCGTTGATAATATAACCGTTTTATCTTTTTCTTTTAAAAAATTGGATAATGTGTAAAAACTTTCGAAAGAGGTTTTTGAGTCGAACATAACATATTTAAAAGAGTATTTTTTTTCTTTCAGATATTTTATTATTTTCGGTCCGCTTTCGGGATTTAAAAGTATTTCAAAATCTTTTGGATTTAGTTTTAAAAGATTATCCAAGGCGTATTCTATTAGAGTTTTTTCGCCTACTTTTATTAAAGGTTTCGGGGTATCGGGAAAATCTTTTTTTAACCTTTCGCCTTTTCCAGCGGCGAATATTCCAGCTATTATATCAGACATAACGAATCAAATCCTTCAATTCTTTTATGATTATAAGTTTTTCGCAGCATTTTTCTATCTCGTTTTCTTTTTTCTCGGTCAAATAAAAATGAATCATCCCGATGTCGTGAGCGCCTTTTATGTCTCTGTGAGCGGCATCTCCGACCATAGCCGACAACTCCGGTTTTGCGTTTAAACTTTTTAAGGCCCACTCGAATATTTCTTTCTCGGGTTTTATGTGTCCAATTACTCCGGAGTCGGCCACGGAATCGAAATAATTTAATATATCGAGAGAAGAAAGCACGGAGTTGAGATTTCCGTAAAAATTGGATATTATTGCGAGTTTTATTCCCTTTTTTTTAAGTTCGTCGAAGACTTTTATGTTTTCTTTTATTTGTTTTTTTGAATCGTTTATAAAAGTTTGGGCTATTTCATAAATCTTTTTCTCGTCGTTTATTTTAAGATAATTAAAAACATCTTTTACTTGAAGCATAACCGTTTCATCAAAACCTTTGTCTTTGAGGTTGTGTCTTATAGGAAGATTGTCGTCCGAATCGAAAAAAGCTTTTGAGAAGTCATCGTATGATATATCTATTCCGTTTTTTTTGTATATATCGTAAAATCTTTTTCTCCAATGAATTCCATTCGAGTCGATCGTTCCGCCGTAATCGAAGAAGATGTATTTTATGTTCATAAGTATATTATACAATTCTTGTTTTTGAGATTAAGGTGTTATATAATTTACTTACCGGTAGGTAAGTTGTTTGACGCAATAAATTTAAAGGTTTCTCGTTAATAATATTAGAAATATGAGAATACTCTTGGTAAGGGAGAATATATGAATAAGAAAATAGGGACATTTCTTTTTTCGATTTTTGTTCCGTGTTTTTTAATTTCGGCGGATTTTACTTTGGAAGATTGCGTGAAACTTGCTTTTGAAAACAATCCGACTCTTAAATCCAAACTAAACGATTTGGAATCAGCAAAATATTCTTATTATTCTTCCATTAATTCATATCTGCCCAAAATAAATCTTTCTCACGGTTTTTCAAGATCCGGGGGAGATAATAAAACTCCTTCCAATAGTTTTTCCGCTTCCGCAAGCTTAAGCCAAAATCTATTCGATTACGGCTCCATATATTCCATAAAAAGCTCTAAAATAAATTATGAAATAGCCGAGATAAATTATCAAAGCTATCTTGTGGATTTGAGGAAATCTTTATACAACGCTTTTTATAATCTGCTTTTCGCTCAAGAAAGCTTGAAGGTTAACGAAAAAATAGTCCAGATAAGGAAATCAAACTCCGACCTTATAAATCTTAAATACCAAAGCGGGTTTGAGTCCAAGGGAAATATGCTTTACGCAAAGGCTCAGTATGAAATGGCAAAGCTTAATCTTGAAAAATCGAAGCGCCAACTTGAAATCGCTTCCAACGCCTTAAAGTCGGTTATAGGCATAAACACTAAAGAAATCGTATATGCGAAGGCCGATATTTCCATGCCAAATTTCGGTTTTGACGAAAATAAGATAGCCGATTATATAAAATCAAATCCTCAGTATAAAAACTATGAAAAAACGGTTATTCTGGCCGAAGAAAAATTAAAAAACGGGGAGTATGATTGGCTTCCGAAACTTACTTTTTCGGCTTCCGCAGGCTTAAGCGGAGACAGAGAATTTCCAGATAGGAAAAACTGGTCTTTGGGGCTTAACCTAAGCCTTCCTATTTTTTCTTCCGGGGTTACTTATAGAAAAAATAATGTCGCTATGCTAAAAGAAGCTCTTAATTCTACAAAAGAAAAATTTAATTCTTTTCTTATATCTCTGGAATCGGATATACTAAACGCGTATAAAGATTATCAAAACGCCGTAGATAGCGCCAAAACTTATAGAATACTTTTGGAAGCGAATGAGGAAAGATATAACGAGGCGGTGGTTAAATATATGGCCGGAAAAATGAGTTATATAGACCTTGAGAATATGGAACAAAATCTTATAGACTCAAGACAAAATTATACCGAATATATAAAAAACGTTTATATTAAAAAAGTAAATCTGGAAGCTTTGATGTCTAAACCGCTTTCAAAAAATGCTTATTTATCGGAGGAAAAATGAAAAAGACGATAATAGTCGCATTAATATTAATCATAGCGGCCGGAGTTTATTATTTTACCAGAAAAAAAGACTCCAAAGAAGAATTTACATATAAGCAGATAGAAACCAAGATGAGCGATATAAACGATTATGTCGAGGTTACCGGACAGATTGAGCCGCTAAACAGGGTGGAAATACTTCCTCCTTCAAGCGGGAGAATAGAAAAGATATTCGTAGAAGAAGGAGCTGTGGTTAAAGCCGGCGACGTTTTGTGTCTTATGTCCTCTTCGGATAGAGTCGCCATAATGGACGCCGCAAGGTCAATTAGCGAAGAGGAGTATAAAAAATGGGAAGATAGTTATAAACCAATAAAGGTTCTTGCTCCAATAACAGGAAGAATAATTCTTAGAAACATCGTAGAGGGTCAGACCGTGGGAGGTTCTACCGTTTTATTCGCCATGTCCGATACGCTTATAGCAGTTGCAAGCGTGGACGAATCCGATATAGGAAAAATCAAGGTCGGACAGAGCGCTTTTATAACCCTTGATTCTTATCCGGAAACTTTAATAAAAGGTAAAATATTTCAAATATTGGACGAAGGCAAAAACGTAAGCAACGTTATAATATATAAGGTAAAAATAAAACTTGAAAATATACCTTCTTTTTTAAAATCCCAAATGACCTCAAATATTAAAATAATGATAGCTAAAAGAAGAATTCTTGCGCTTCCTTTAACGGCTTTAGAATACTCCAAAGAGGGCAAGGTTTATGTTATAACCGGGTTTGATTCCCAAAAAACACCGTTAAAAAAAGAGGTTTCTGTAGGAAAAGATTACGATAATCTGGTTGAGATAAGAAAAGGATTGGAAGATGGCGAAAAGGTTTATGTTAAAATAAAAAAATACTCAAAGCAGTCTATGGAGGGAGGCGCTAATCCTTTTATGCCTCAGAGACGTCCTCAACAGCAAAGACAGGTAATGAGAAGATTGTAAAAAAAAGATTAGCGAAAAGTAAGAAAGGGAGATTAAATGATCGAGTTATCGAAGATTAGAAAAGTTTATAAGATGGGCGAGGACTTGGAAGTTTTAAAAGGGGTGGATTTAAGTATAAAACAAGGGGAGTTTGTGGCTATAATGGGACCTTCCGGATCTGGGAAATCTACTCTTATGCATATAATAGGTTTTCTCGATAGACCCACTACGGGAAGATATTTTATATGCGGAAAAGATGTTACGGGTTTGGGTGATAGCGAATTGGCGTATTTAAGGTCGAGAGTGATAGGGTTTGTTTTTCAGCAGTTTAACTTGCTTTCCAAAATGACTGCTTTAGAAAATGTCTGTCTTCCTCAAATTTATTTGAAAGATGTCGATTACGAAAAAGGAAAAAAGCTTCTTGAAAAGGTGGGGCTCGGCGATAGAATGCATCATAAGCCCAATCAGTTATCCGGAGGACAACAGCAAAGGGTGGCGATAGCCAGAGCCTTGGTAAACGATCCTTTGGTTGTTTTGGCCGATGAACCTACCGGAAACCTTGCAAGCGATCAGTCAGAGGAAATAATGAATATTTTTACCAAGCTTAACGAGGAAGGCAAGACCGTAATAATAGTGACTCACGAGCCGGATATAGCCTCATACGCAAAAAGAATAATAAAAATAAAAGACGGAAGGATTTATGAAGATATCGACAATTCCGGTCGAAAAAATAACTTGGTAAACGATTGTTCAAGTGTGGATCTGGGTAATTCAAAATTTAACATACAGGAGTTTTTTGAAAACATCAAATCTTCTTTCAAATCCATAATATCCAATAAGGTAAGGTCTTTTCTTACAATGCTCGGTATAATAATAGGCGTAGCGTCTTTAATAGCTATGTTGGCGGTAGGTTACGGGGCTCAAAAAGTAATACAACAAAGCATGTCTTCTTTGGGAGCAAATCTGTTAATGATATTCCCCGGTCAGATGACAAGCGGAGGTATAAGTTCTGCTAGAGGGGATGTGTCGAGACTAAGACCTGAATATGCCAAAACACTAAAGGCAAGATTACCTTACATAACAAATTACGATTTGAATGTTATGGGAAATGTTCAGGCTGTTTATAAAGAAAAAAATACGAGGACCTTGGTTACCGGAACCACGGTTAACTATCCCGCAATGAGAAATGCTTTTCCTTATTACGGAAGATTTTTCACCGAGGAAGAAAATAAAGAGTTGAAAAAGGTTTGCGTTTTGGGTCAGACCGTAGTAAACGACCTATTCGGAGATGAAGAACCCGTGGGGAAACAAATAAAAATAAATAGGAAAAATTTTACTGTCATAGGCGTTTTGCCTATGAAAGGTGCGGCCGGAATGAGAGATCAGGACGACGTAATAATAGTACCCGTAAATACCGCAATGAAGATTATTTTCGGTAAGGATTATGTGGATCAGATATGGGTTGAGGTTGAAAGTTCGGATTATGTGGACAAGGCTATGGAAGATATTCCGAAGACAATGAGAAACATAATGAACGTTCCTTCTTTTAAAGAAGATCCTGTTAGCGTTTTTAATCTTTCGGATATAAAGAATATGCTTACTCAGACCACTAAAACTTTTAGTTTGCTTTTAGGTATTATAGCCGGTATATCGCTTATAGTCGGCGGTATAGGAATAATGAATATAATGCTGGTTAGCGTTGTCGAGAGAACAAAAGAGATAGGTTTGAGGAAGGCCATAGGAGCTACAAACAGAGCCGTTTTATGGCAGTTTTTGATAGAAGCGGTAATAGTTTCGGTTTTCGGTGGGGTTATAGGTATAGGTATCGGTAGCGGCATAGCGATAATATTGGGTAAATTTACCGGCTGGAGCGTGTATATACCGCCTATTGCGGTTATAATGTCTTTTTCGTTTTCCGCTATTGTCGGAATCGTTTTCGGTTTTTGGCCGGCCAAGAAAGCAAGTTCGCTTGAGCCGATAGAGGCTTTAAGATACGAGTAATATAAAATACTTTAATAAAAAAACTAGGATAGTCGGTAGTTTTAAAAAAAGACGGTTTGAAATTTTTCGGATAAGGGATTATAATACTTAAATTTTTTATAAAATATACTTTAACGATTTTTTAGTCTTAATGACGGAGGATTTATGAAATTAAAAGCCGAAATAGGCGTAATAGGCGGTAGCGGCCTTTATAATATAGAAGAATTGAAAAATAAAAAAGAACTGAATATAAGAACACCTTTTGGAAAAACAAGCGATAAGCTAATGTACGGTGAGATATCCGGGGTTTCGGTTATTTTTGTTCCAAGGCACGGCAGGGGTCATACCATACTTCCTACAGATATACCTCACCAGGCTAATATGTGGGCTTTGAAATCTTTGGGCGTTAAAACCGTAATATCGGTAAGCGCGGTTGGTTCTCTTAAAGAGGAGCTCGCTCCTTCTCATTTCGTTTTTCCCGATCAGTTTGTAGACGAAACAAAATTGAGAAAATCTACGTTTTTCGGCGAAGGCGTCGTAGCTCATGTGCCTATGGCTCATCCTTTCTGTATGGATTATTCCAGGTTTATGTTCGATAAAGCGAAAGAATTGGGAATAAAATCTCATTTTGGCGGGGTTTACGTATGTATGGAAGGACCTCAGTTTTCAACCAAAGCGGAAAGCGAGTATCATAGAAGACAGGGTTACTCGGTAATAGGCATGACCGTAGCTACCGAGTGTAAGGTCGCCAAAGAGGCCGGATTGCATTATACTCCGGTTTCTCTGGTTACAGATTATGATTGCTGGAAAGAAGAAGACGAGGTAAGCCAGGATAAGGTTTTGGAAACTTTGCATAAAAATGTCGAAAACATAAAAAAACTTTTGGTTTTGGTTATCCCGGAAATTTCGAAAATTCAACCCAAATGTCATTGTGAGAATGTTATGAAAACTTCTCTTTTGACGTCCAGAGATAAAATATCGAAACAAGCTCTTTCCAAATTAAAGCTCATAATAGGCTAATTGTTATGGATAAAAAAATAATGAAAAAACTTATAGAGCTTGCGAAAAAAGCTCAAAAAAATTCTTATTCTCCTTATTCTCGTTACCCCGTCGGAGCAAGCGTGGTGGGTTCGAGCGGAAAGATTTATACGGGAACCAACATAGAAAACGCTTCATTCGGTCTTTCCATATGCGCCGAGAGAGTGGCGATATTTAAGGCGATATCCAACGGAGAAAAACAGATAAAAGACGTTTGCGTAGTCGCAAAGTCGGCTACGCCCTGCGGGGCTTGCCGTCAGGTAATATTGGAGTTTGCGGATAAAAATTCCAATGTTATATGCGTAGATTATCATCCCATAGAAAAAAACAAAGAAAAAATTAACGTCATAAAAGTTTCAAAGCTTCTTTACAAACCTTTTGATCCTCAAAAAGCCGGCCTATAATTTTTCGGAGGTGTTATGAAAATACAAGAAATGAACGATATAAACAAATGGTTTAAGGAATCCGAGCTTGTGGAACTTGAATTTAAAAGAGGAAATTACAAAATATCGCTCGTAAAAGAAGGAGAAAATAGGGGAAGCACGAAAATATCTTCCAATCTTACAAGCGTTGTTTCTCCAGAGATAGGCGTTTTTAATTTTACCAAAAAAGGGAAATCCGCTATCGTTAAAGAAGGGAGTTCTGTAAAAAAGGGAGATATTTTGGGTTATGTGAAGATTATGAATAAGGAAATAGAAGTGGTTTCTCCGATAGATGGAAAAGTAAAAGTCGTATGCGTTAACGAAGGAGATGTCGTAGAATACTCTCAACTTCTTTTTATATTGGAATAGTATGTCGGATATAAAACCCAGCAAAATAGTTTGTAAAAGCTGCGGCTATGAACCCAATATATTGAGCGATATTTGTATTAAATGCGGCGGAGAAATAGTAAAGATATGCGGCAACTGCGAACATCAAAATAGCGTAGAAAAAATAAGATGCGATAAATGTAACGAACTGCTCGCTTTGACTCCTCAAAAAAAGATAGAACTCGAAAAGGAAAAAGAAAAAGCGAAACCGGAAAATAAAAAAATAAAAATAGAGTTTGAACCCATCACGGAAACGATGTCTCGAGAGGAGTCCGTAAGGAAAGATTATAATAAACCCGAAGTTAAAGTTAATTCAAATCCGGTATCCGATGAAGTAAAAAAAACCGAAAAGGAGAAAAAAGCCATTGTCGAATATCTGGATCAAATTCCCAAAAAATCTCAAGCAAAAGAAGATCCGAAAGAATGCAAAGAAAGATCGAGTTTTAAAAACAAAAGATTTTTAATTGTTATCGTTTCATCCGTCGTGGTTTCTCTTTTGCTATCATATTTTCTTTTTATAAGAAAAAGCCTTTCAAGATATAATCTGCTTTTTACCGCTAACAAATATCTTTCCGCATTGAAAAACAGAGATTATGAGAAGGCTTATTCCTATTTATCCAATAATTCAAAAACAATAATATCCTTTACCGATTATGTCAAAACGAGCGAAGATTATTATTCCAGAGTCGGAAGCTGGGATTTCAAGGATTTAAAGATTTATTATTTCGATAATAATCAAAGCGTCGTAAAATATAAAATAAAAGAAGCAAACGAATGGAAAGACGATTATCTGAATTTTATAAAGGAACACGATATATGGACAAGGCCATATGTTTGGAATCTATTCGAACAGATAGACGAGGCTTTTAATTTAAAAGATTTTTCAAAAGCTTTATTTTTGTCTCAAAAACTTTATCTTATAGATCCATTGGATCCTCGTTCTTCCGGTTATCTTTGCTGGAGCGAGTATTTTATGAGACTTTACGATAAATCCATGGAAAGTTGCAAAAGAACCATCGAAATTTCTTCGATATATCCGATAAAGTATTATACCGACGAAGATATATTCTGGTATCGCTTTAATTATGGAGACAGCCTTAAGTTTTTGGGAAAAAACGAAGACGCGATAAAGGTTTTTGGGGAATTATTGCAAGCCGTCGACGCGCCGTTTAAAAGCAAATGCTCGGTTTTTTTATCGAGGGCCGACGCCTATGCCAGAATTAAAAATTATGAGAATTCTTTGAAAGACCTTTCAAGCGCGGTTTCGATATGCGGAGAAGGTGTGGAAAAAACCGATGCGGAAAAAAGAATAGCGATGATGAACGGCGTTATGTGCGAAGAAGCTTTGAAATTTTTTAAAAATTATAAATATGAAAATGCGCGATTTGAAGAATTTATTAACTCCGTTTTAAAAAATATAAAACTTCAAAATCCTAAATTCAAATACGATATCTCGTTTTCCTGTAAACATGCCATCGGTCCCGAATACGAGGTTTTTGCGGAGATAAAAAAGATTTCAAAAACCCCGGAAGTAGTTAAAAATTACTCCGGCAGAGTAAATCTCTGGGATAGAACTTTAGAGTTAAACTCGAAGGAGGAAAAGTGAAAAAAGAATTTAAAAAGGTTCTTGTCGCAAACAGAGGAGAGATAGCCGTAAGAGTAATTAGAACTCTTAGAGAGATGGGGATAAAATCCGTAGCGGTTTACTCGACCGCGGACAAAAATTCTCTTCACGTTCAAATGGCGGACGAATCTTATTGCATAGGAGAAGGACCTGCTAAATTAAGCTATCTGGATATGGATAAAATATTGTCCGCCGCTGTTTTAAGCAAAGCCGACGCCGTTCACCCGGGTTACGGTTTTCTATCCGAAAATTCCGAGTTTTCAAAGCTTTGTTCTAAAAACGATATAGTTTTTATAGGCCCGAATCCCGATTCCATAAGGCTTTTGGGCCACAAATCCGTAGTGAGAGACCTTGCTAAAAAATCGGGAGTGCCGATAACCCCCGGAAGCGACGGTTGCGTTAAAAAAGATTATATTAAAATCGCAAAAAAAATAGGTTTTCCGATAATGATAAAAGCCGCGGCGGGAGGAGGCGGTAAGGGGATGAGAATAGTTTTAAACGAGGAAGATCTGAATAAAGAGGTGGAACTTGCGAAAAGCGAAGCTAAAGCGGCGTTTGGAAACGACGACGTATTTTTTGAAAAATACATAGAAAAACCGAGACACGTAGAAATTCAGTTTGCCAGAGACCTTAAAGGGAATGTCGTCGCATTTCCGGAAAGAGATTGCACTCTACAAAGGAGACATCAAAAACTTGTTGAAGAAACTCCTTCCCCTTTCGTTACCGAAGAAGTAAGAAAAAAGTTGCAAAAAGTAGTGGAAAAACTGGCCGATAGCGCAAATTACCATGGCGTGGGAACCGTGGAGTTTTTAATGGATGCCAACAGGGATTTTTATTTTATGGAAGTAAACACGAGGCTTCAGGTGGAACATCCGGTAACCGAATCGATATGCGGAGTGGACCTCGTAAAAGAACAGATTTTAATAGCCCAAGGCCGAGAAATTAGCGTAAGTCAAAGTTATGTTAACAATTTCAGAGGTCATTCCATAGAGCATAGAATTAACGCGGAGGATTGGGAAAACGGCTTCAGACCTTCGGTTTCCACCATAGAAGACGTATCTTTTCCGATGGGTCCCGGAATAAGAATAGATACTCACATATATCCTAAGTATAAAATACCGAGTTTTTACGACAGTATGATAGCAAAGCTCATAGTATGGGCGCCGACGAGAAACGAGGCGATAAAAAGGTCTTTGAGGGCTTTGGAAGAATTGGATATAAAAGGGGTAAAAACCACCATAGGCCTCCATAAACATATTTTGTCCGATTATAATTTCCAGAAAGGCGATGTTTATACCAAATATCTGGAAGAATTTATTCCCAGAGTGCTTTCCGAAAAAAAATGAACAAAAAAGAGATTTTATCTAAGATTTTAAAACTCAAAAAAACCGGTAAAAAAGTGGTTTTTACAAACGGTTGTTTCGATATACTGCATTCCGGCCATATAAAGGTTTTAAAGGAATGTTCCAGATTGGGAGACATAGTGGTCGTCGGATTAAACTCGGACGGTTCGGTTAAAAAACTCAAAGGGCCTAAAAGGCCGGTAAATAAGTTAAAAGATAGGATTGAGGTTTTGTCTGCTGTAAGGTATGTGGATTACGTGATTCCTTTTTCCGAGCAAACCCCTTATAACCTTATAAAAAAGATAAAACCGGATTATCTGGTAAAAGGGGGAGATTATAAAGAAGAGGATGTGGTGGGCAGAGAATTTGCCGGAAAAGTGGTCATAGTGAGTCTTTTAAAGGGGAGATCCACGACAAAAATAATTGAAAAAGTTTTAAATAAATAATACAATTTATTTTATATGGACAAAGATTTATTTGAAAAGATATGGGAATTTAAGATAGTCGACGAATTAAAGGAAAAAGGGATATATCCTTATTTTAAAGCTTTAGAATCGGAACAGGCGCCTGAAGTTGTGATAAACGGAAAAAAATTTATAATGTTCGGCTCCAATAATTATTTGGGTCTTGCGAACGATCCGAGAATGAAAAAAGCCGCTGTGGAAGCCATAGAAAGGTTCGGCACCGGGGTGGCGGGTTCTCGTTTTTTAAACGGAAATACCGTTTTGCACGAAGAGCTTGAAAGAAAACTCGCCAGATTTAAAAACAGAGAAAGGGCTTTGATATACGCGACGGGCTATCAAATGAATGTCGGAGTCGTTTCGGCGCTTGCCGGTCAGGGAGATGTGGTCATAGTGGATAAATTGGACCATGCGAGTATCTTAGACGGATGCAGAATGAGCGGGGCGGAGATAAAGAGATTTAAGCATAACGATGTCGCCGATCTTGAGAAGGTTTTAAAATCCATAGATAAAAAAAGAGGAAAGCTTGTAATAGTTGACGGGGTTTTTTCAATGGAAGGAGACATAGCGCCGTTGCCGGATATAGTGAAGGTTTGTAAAAAGTATAAAGCCAGAATAATAGTGGACGACGCTCATGCGACCGGGGTGCTTGGCGAGCATGGAAAGGGAACCTGCGAGCATTTCGGACTGGAAAACGGAGAGGTTGATCTGGTAGTTGGAACCTGTTCAAAGAGCTTTGCTTCGGTAGGAGGATTTGTAGTCGGCGACGCGAAGGTTATAGATTATATTCAACATATTTCAAGGTCCATGATATTTTCCGCGGCCCTTCCTCCGGCTTGCGTCGCTTCCATATCCAAAGCTATAGATATAATAGAATCCGAGCCGCAGAGACGCAAAAAGCTCTGGGAAAATTCCGAGTATCTTTTGAAAAGATTTAAAGAGATGGGATGTAATATCGGGCCTACTCAAACTCCGATAATACCGATACTTATCGGTAATAACGAAAAAACCTTTATGCTGTGGAGAATGTTATTCGATAACGGCGTTTTTTCAAACCCGGTTATAAGTCCGGCCGTTCCTCCTAAAAGGACCCTTTTAAGAGTCGTGGTAACCGCCACTCATACCAGAGAACAGCTTGATAGGGCTCTGGATATATTTGAAAAATGTTATAAGGCCGTAATGGGAAGCGCAAAAAGCAAGACATCCATCTGATGTACGTAAGAGAACCTAAAGACCCTCTTGAATTCGTAAAATTTCCTTATAATTTTATAAAGAAAGATCCGAACTGGGTGGGAGATTTGATAAAATCTTCTTTATCTTTGATTTCGGATTCTCATCCTTTCTGGGATAATGCGGAAAAAAAACTTTTCGTAGTAGAGGAAAAAGGCGAAATATTGGGAAGGATTTGCGGAATAATAAATCGTTCTTATAACGAGTTCCATAAAGAAAAAGCCGCTTTTTTCGGCTTTTTCGATTGCCAAAACAATATTAACGCGGCTAAACTTCTTTTTGAAGCGGTTGAAAATTGGGCGAGGTCTAAAAATTGCGATTTAATAAGAGGTCCGGCAAACCCGTCGAGCAATTATACCTGGGGAATGTTAGTGGAGAATTTTAAAGAACCTAACGTCGTGATGATGCCTTATAATCCCGAATATTATGCGAGTTTGGTTGAATCAAGCGGATATAAAAAAGAAAAAGATCTATACGCTTTTAAGTGGGTTTACGATGAAAATATCGCGGGCAATTTTTTATCCGTAGTGGAAAGGATTAAAAAAGAAAATTCCGAAATTTCGATAGTATTCGCCGATGTGAAAAATATTAACACCGTCTTTGAGGATTTTAAGGCGGTTTATAATAAAGCGTGGGAAAATAACTGGGGATTTGTTCCGATGAGCGAGAGAGAAATAGAGAAGATGGCTTCGGAATTAAAACCTTTAATTAAAAAAGAATATATATTTTTTGCAAAACACGGAGATTTGCCGGTCGCTTTTTGTTTGCTGCTTCCCGACTTTAACATAGCTTTAAAAGCTCTAAACGGAAGTTTTTCGGCTTTTAATATAATACCTTTTATTTACAATTATCTTTTTAAAATTAAATCGGGAAGGATGCTTGCTTTGGGCGTCAATAAGGAATATAGGGGGAGAGGCATAGAGGTTTTAATGATTTTAAAAGCGATAGAGATAGCCAAAGATTTAGGATGGAACTGGGGAGAGCTTTCCTGGACACTGGAGGATAATATAAAAATAAACAGAACAATAGAGAAATTCGGCGGAAAGATTTATAAAAAGTATAGAATTTACAGGAAGGATCTTGTATGATGTTGAAAACGGCGGTTTTGGCCGGGGGATGTTTTTGGGGAGTGGAGTATCTTTTTTCAAAACTTAACGGGGTAGTTAAAACCAGAGTCGGATATTGCGGAGGAAAAACGGAAAATCCGAAATACGAGGAAGTAAAAAAAGGTATGACGGGGCATGCCGAATCGGTTTTAATCGAATTTGACGAGGAAAAAATAAAATACTCAGAAATTCTCGATTATTTTTTTAAAATACACGATCCGACCACTCCTAACAGGCAGATTAACGACATAGGCTCTCAATATAGAAGCGTAATATTTTATATGGACGAGGAACAAAAATCCGAGGCTTTGAGCGCCGTTAAAAGAGCCGAGGTTCATTGGAAAAAAAAGATAGTTACGGAAGTGGTAAAATTTGAAAAATTTTGGGACGCGGAAGAATATCATCAGAAGTATCTTATAAAAAACCCCGGCGGTTATATCTGTCATTACGAAAGAAAGTTTTAAATAGACAAAAAAATGAAAAGAAAATTTAACATTTTATTATTATAATATACTTATGAAATTTTCAGATTTAAATAAGCCGAAATTAAACGATACTTCCAAAATCGCCAAAGAAAAGGTTCAAATTGGCCCGATTAATAAAGAAGAAATAGAATCTAAAGACCCCAAAAAAGAGATTTTAAAACAAAAATCGGAAATCAAAGAATCTTTTGAAAATTTAAAAACCGAAAAAGAAGAAGAGGGAATGGTAAAAGATGTAAGATTTTCCATTAAAAGAAACGATTCGTATTCCCAAAACATAAAAATAAAGAAAGACGATTTTGCGCAAAACGAATCCGAGATAAAAGAAGAAATAGACGAAGATTTTCTTTATGCCAGATCTAAAAGATTTTACGACGAGCTTGTAACGATGAATAGGGAAGCTTACGCTTGCGCGGATAATCAAAATTATTTGAAAGCTTACGATACCGTAATGTTAATGTCGGATTATATTTTAAAAAATATTTTTTCCGATAATTATATACTTAATCTTTTAAAATATCTGACCCCGCAAAATTACTTATATTCCCACACATTAAACGTCTCTATTTTGTCCGGGTTAATTTCCGCCGAGTTGGGATATGCCGAAAAAGAAATTAGAGAGGTCGTGATATCTTCTTTGTGTTACGATCTGGGAATGTTAAAGCATAAAAATTTTTACTCGGTTGAAAGAGCTTTAAACAAAGAAGAATTAAACGCCGTAAAAAATCATGTAGAAGACGGAGTTAAAATTGTAGAAAAGATATTTTCTTTCGAGCCCGAGCTTAAAGATACGGTATCAGAAATAACCTATCTTTCTCATGAAAGAGCGGACGGTTCGGGGTATTTCGGTTTGTCCTCCGATAAAATAACCGAAAAAAGCCAGATAATCGCCGTTTCGGATGTTTATGAAGCGATGACTCATAGAAGGACTTACAGAGATCCTTACGAACAGCCTTCTATTATTTATAAATTCATGCAGGATTTTAAAAAAAGTTTTAATCAAAGGGCGGTAAAGGGGCTGATTTCGGTTCTATCCGTATATCCTCCTCAAAGCATAGTCAGACTTTCTACCGGAGAGATATGTAAACCGATAATAATAAACAAAAAAAAGCCCACAAGACCCCTAGTTAAAGTAATAGCCGGACCCGATTTCGATAAAGTTTCACCTTTTATATTGGACCTTACCGATTATCCTCTTACTTCGATAGACACATGGGTGCGATATAAAGATATGTTTTCGGCTAATCCGGATCTTTATAGAGAGGAAGAGGTGTTATGGCTGTGGATAGACTGGTAAAGAAACTTCTTTTGATAGAAGACGATGTTTATGCGATAGAAAGAATAAAAAAAATTTGCGAAAAATTCGATTTTTTAAGCGTTGAGACGGTGTCGGATTATAAAAAAGCGAGAGAAAAATTGGAGCTCTGGAAATGGGATATGGTAATAACCGACTCTTTCTTGTACGGCATTACGGCGATAGAAGTCAATCATATCGCAAGAGCTAAAAATAAAGACGTATGCGTTATAGTTCTTTCCGATCTTTCAACCGTAGATATCGCTCAAAAAGCGGTTAAAGAAGGCGCCTTCGATTACGTTTTAAAACCTCAGGATATAGAGAAAGTGGAAAGTTTGATAAAGCTTTACGCCATTTCTAAAAAATGATATGGAAAAAACAAAGTCTTTGATTCCCAAAGAAAAAGAATATTCTTTAAAGATAAAAAATATCAAAAAAAAGCTATTTAAGAAGGAATTGGAGCTTGAAAAAACGGTTATGGAATATTTGGCTATGGAAACTTCGGTAAAAAATTTTTATAAAAATTATTACCTAAAAAAGTTAGGTGATTATATAGTTTTGCTCGAAAACCTTAAAAATAAAGTTTTGGGCATCGAAGAGAAAAAGACTGAAGTAAAAGAAGATAAAAAAGAAAATCTCCAAATCGAAGAATCGGAGATTAAGAAAAAATATAGAAAACTCGCAAGACTCTATCACCCCGATAATTTCGAATATTTAGACGAAGAAGAAAAAGAGTTTTACGATTTTAGAATGGGAGAAATAAACCGGGCTTTTGAAAAAAGGGATATTAAGACTCTGGAAAGAATAGAAAAGAGAGCGGAGGTTGAGCTCGATCGTTTCGGGTTGTCTCCGATATGTAGAATAAGATATATGGAGGAGGATATTTATATAATCGACAAAATGATAGAGATGTATAAAGAGAAAAAAAAGGAATTGTCTAAAGAAGAAATCGCGGTTTTAATGTCCGAAAACCCACAAAATTTGGAAAAAAAGATAGAAGAAATAAAAGAAAGATTGATATCCGAGATAAAGACATACCGGAGATTATGCGCTAAGTTGGGGTATTAGTTTTACCCGAAAATTATCGGTTTAAAAGTGGTAAAATATAGTTTAAGGATTTTATGAGCAATTACGCTAAAAAAGGATATAGAATAGTGTTTCTCGCCACTTTAATATTCGGAATATATTTTGAAGCGGTATCTTTTTTTTATTTTCAAACTTCCAAGATTTCAAAAATGCTTATAAACGATTTTAGAATAGTTGCGGCTTTAAAAAAACAAGCCTCCGTGGAAGATACCGTTAAGAAAATATCTTTGATAAACGGAATAACATCGGTAAATTTCGTCAAAAGCGAAGAGAGTTTGAAAAGGATACAAAACGAAGACAACGAGCTTTATCTTTCGATAAAATCCATGGCTTTAAATCCGGTGCCGGATATACTGGAAATATCGGTAGATCCGATTTTTATGGGAAACATTGACGTCATAGTCCAAAAAATATCCGATTCGGAAGGGGTAATGGACATAAGATATAAACCGGACGAGCTGGTCGCGATAATGCACACTTTGTTTTATTCTAAATTCCTTTTTCTGATAATAGGCGCGACTATAGTTATAATAGGCATAACCGTTTTTTCGGCCGTGCTTCATGTCGGTTTTTCCAATTTTTTTGCTTCGATAATGGAATCCATAAAGTGGTTTTTGAACGGAATGTTCGGGTCTTTAATAGCCGTCGTTTTCATATATATATTAATTTATCCTATCAAATATATAAGCCCTTTATGGGAATGGCCGTCCGCGCCTTGGCATATTATCACGCTTTTATTCGGCGGGCTTATGGGATGGGTTTTGTATCAATGGAAAAGAAACTGATATTTATTTCCTTTTTTTTCCTTTTCGTTTGCGGTTTATATCCTCAAAAGATGTATAACGAAAACAAATCCAAATTGGAAGCAATTAGGATGGAGCTTGAGAAAAAAAACTTGGAGCTTGAGGAGTATAACGAAAAATATGAAAAACTTATAATGGAAGTCAAAAAACTCAGAAGCAACGAAAAAAATATAACGGAAAAAAAGAAAAAAATAAATTTATTGATAGAACAATTAAAAAAAGACATTTCCGAGACCAAAGAAAAATACGAAGCTCTTAAAAATAATTACGCAAAGCTTCAAAACGAAATAAATAACGACGTTACCTCTTTATATCTTTCGAGATTTTCCAATTCTTATTTTTACGGGACTTCTCAACTCGTCTCCGATATGGTTAAAAGGAATATGATAATACAGAAATCGAATTACGCGAAAGCCATAAACTATAAAACCAAGATATTTTCGGATAATATTACAAAACTTTTCCAAAATAAAGAGAAATATTCCAAAGACATAATAACGGTGAATCAAACTCTGGAAAGCAATAAAAAAGAGATAAAAAAGAACGAAAAGGAGTTATATCTTACAGATGCTCGTCTTAAAAAGCTAAAATCCGAGATAGAAGAGCTTAACAGAACCGCTAAGGAACTATCAAGTTTGATAAAAAAAATAGAAAAATCTTCCCCATATAAAAAGGAAATATCTTCAAGCGTTAGTTTGCCTAAAAAATCTCTCCCCTGGCCGGCGGAAGGTGTTGTGGTAAAAAAATTCGGCAAAGAGTATGTCGAGGATTTGAAAACCTGGATAATAAACGACGGGATAAAAATTAAGACAACATCTTTGGAAGTAAAGCCGGTAATGGCCGGAAAAGTGGTTTATAGCGGAGAGTTTAGGGGATTCGGTAACGTGGTCATATTGGATCACGGAGACAATATTTATTCTACCTACGGTTTTTTGTCGCAGATTTCGGTGTCGAACGGTTCGGTTGTGGACTTAAATACCGTGATAGGGACGGCCGGAACCGATATTAGAGACGAAAATTTAAACGGCAATATTTTGTATTTTGAGATAAGAAAAGGAGAGAACGCTTTAAATCCCACGGATTATCTCAGATAAGGAGAATATATGAAAATAAAAAAAGTATTGGTTAGCTCTTTAATTGTCGCGGTTATCGGCTTTTCCATACCTTATGTGAACTACGCCGTGGATTCCACTTATGAAAAAATAAAAGTTTTTATAGAAGCGTTTGAGCTGATCAAATCGGGTTACGTCGAAGAAAAACAGGACGGAGATTTGATATATTCGGCGATAGAGGGAATGGTAAACGCTCTGGATCCTTTTTCGCAGTTTTTAACCAAAAAATCTTACGAAAGAGTAAAAAGTGATACGGAAGGGGAGTTTGGCGGGGTCGGCATAAGGATAGACGTAAAAGACGGTTGGCCCATAGTCGTAACACCTATACCCGATACCCCGGCTTTTAAAGCTAAAATTTATCCCGGAGATAGAATAATAAAAATAGAAGGGGAATCTACCGAAAATAAAATAAGCGAGGAAATAGTGGATAAACTCAGGGGTAAACCGGGGACTAAGGTTAAAATAACGATAGCCAGAGAGCCTGAAAACAAAGAAGACGATTGGAATATATTCGATGTGGAGCTGACAAGAGCGATTATTAAAGTTGAGGCGATTAATTATAAAATGGTGGATTCCGAGATCGGAATTATAAGAATTATCGAGTTTAGCGGTCATGCGGTGGAGGATTTTCAAAAAGCCTTGAAAGACCTTTATTCTAAGGGAATGAAAAAATTAATCATAGATTTGAGATATAACCCGGGAGGGCTTTTAGTCGCAAGCATCGACATAGCCAAAATGTTTTTGGACGGCAATAAAATGATAGTTTATACCAAGGGAAGGACAGAGAAAGAATATTCCGAATATAAATCCGGAGATTTTGCTAAATACTCCGATATCCCGATAGCGGTTTTGGTAAACAGATATTCGGCTTCCGCAAGCGAAATACTTGCAGGCGCTTTAAAGGATAACAAAAGAGCTATTATAGTCGGAGAAAATACCTTCGGTAAGGCTAGCGTTCAAACCATAATGCCTTTATCCGACGGTTCGGCTATGAGGCTTACCATCGCCAAATATTATACCCCAAGCGGCCTAATGATACAAAGAGACCCCAAGACCGGCAAAGGCGGCATAGTTCCGGATTACGAGGTTAAATTGACAAAAGACGAAGAGAAGAAACTATACGAAGATATGCAAGAAATTTATTATCCGGATAAAAACAAGACTGAAAAAAAGGAAATAAAAGACAAGGTTTTAGATAAAGCTATTGAAATTTTAAAAAATCCGGAAGCAAAGAAATAAAAACTAACTTTATGAATCTGGTTTCCATAGAAACAAGTTGCGATGAAACGAGCGTTTGTTTTTTAAAAGGAAGAAAAATGATTTCTCATTATGTTTATTCTCAGATAGATTTCCATAAGAAATACGGCGGGGTGGTTCCGGAAGTCGCAAGTCGTCATCATGGAGCAAAGATAGGAGAGCTTATAAAAAAACTTAATATAAAAAAAATAGATTACGTAGGATTTACCAGGGGTCCAGGGCTTAAAGGTTCTCTTCTTATAGGCAAAATAGCCGCCATGGTCCTGGCCGATTATTTTAAGTGTAAGATTGTCGGTTTGAATCATTTGGAAGGTCATTTGTTTTCGGTTCAGATAAACGGAGACAAAATAGAGAAAAAACTAAGGTTTCCGCTTATCGCTTTGATAGTTTCCGGAGGTCATACCGAGCTTTGGTATTTAAAAAAACTGGGAAAGTACGAGGTGATAGGCAAAACCAGAGACGACGCCTGCGGAGAAGCTTTCGATAAGGTGGCAAAGATTTTAGGACTTGGATATCCCGGCGGTCCGATAATAGAAAAAATAGCCCAAACTTCGGTTAAAAAAAGATCGTTTTTTACGGTTCCGGAAGTGAAAGATTCTTTCGATTTTTCTTTTAGCGGGATAAAAACTCAGGTCGCTTATTATGTAAGAGATTTTAAAAAAATTACCGCTTCGCATAAAGCCGATATTTGTTACGCGTTTCAGGATGCGGCGGTAAAAAGCCTTGTCAAAAAATTGGATTTGGCGGTTAAAAAATATAAGGTTAAAAATATCGCGGTATGCGGAGGGGTTAGCGCCAACGGGTATCTTAGAGAGGAGATTTTAACAAAATTCGACAAAACTAAATTTAATATTTATTTTCCGGATAAAAAATATTCTTCGGATAACGCCGCGATGATGGGAGCAGCTCTTATAGAAAAAATAGAGAGAAAAAAGGTTGAACGAGATATCGAAATAGACCCGGATTTAAAAGTTAGGGATTGGAATTAATATGAAGATTTGGCTTTTAAACGATTATAATCATTCAAAATATTCTTTTTTTAGGGATTTGTGTTCGGATTTTTCCAGAGAAACGGGCATAAACATCGATATGGAAATTAAAAGCAAAGAAAATCTTTGGAATAGCATGTTCAATTTTTTCGAGCGTCCCGAAGAAAAACCGGCGGACATAATAGAAATACCTCATCAATGGACTTCTCTTATGACCAAATTGGGGTTAGCTTTGCCTCTGGATTTGATAATGAAAGACCCGGAAAAAATGGATTTTTTTCCTTTTTTAAAAAAAGGTATGATATTTGAATTTTCCCAAAGGATGTACTCGGTTCCCATTTATTTTGAAATTATTTGTCTTTATTACAGAAAGGATATGGTTTTGGACGTGTTTTCGAGGTCCGAAATGGACGAGTTAAAATGGGAAGATTTTTTGCGCCTGTGCGAGTCTTTGAGTAAGAAATATAAAAGAAAAGATTACTATCCTCTGGATAATACCAATATAAGCGGATATATAACCTCGGACGACATACTGGTTTCCGTTATGAACAGAAGCGAGGGATATTTTTCTTCGGATAATACGGCTCTTAATCTGCACAAAGACGAGGTTATTCTTTCTTTTTTGGAATATATAGAACTTGCGAGGAAAAAATATATTCCGCTTTTTGAAGAGAATTTCTACGACATAGGTTTTATTAAAAAGGCGCTAAGTTCAATGGCTTTTTCTTTTAGGAGAGATTTTCTCGATATGGACGGCATGGAAGTTACGAGGTTTCCCGATGTAATGAGGAAAAACGAGCTTGCCAGAAGTTTTAATTTTATGTTTTTTTCCGGAGCGGACGAAATAGATGAAATTAAAGCTTTTATGGACTGGTTTTACAAACAATCCAATATTTTAAAGCTTTCCAAAACTTTAAAAACTTTTTCCCCTTTTAAATCGGACATGGATAAATTATTGACAAAAAAGGAAATTTCTTTTTTTGATAAAATTATGGAAAAATCTTCGCTTATACCGAATAACGTGGTATACCCGAGTTTTGAGAGAATGACCGACGAGGCTTTGAAAGAGATTTGCATAAAAATAGTAAATAACGAGTACGACGAAAACGAGTTTAAAGACAAAATTATGGAGATAAAAGCGTTGACGGAATATCTTATTTCTTCTTATTAAAGTTATGAGGATAAACGATATAAATTTTATAAAAAACGTGATTATAAAAATATGCCAAGAATCCGCGGTTAAAAATATTACCGTTTTCGAGTATATGGAGGCAAACGCCATATTGAAGGCTTTTTTAAGATATAGATTCGATATGATTTCCAATCATTCCGAATATGTATGGATAAAAGACAGAAAAGATTTTTTTGAGTCGATAAACTCGAATTCCGAATACACCACTAAACAGGGAAAATGCGTTTTTGTCTACATTCCTTATATATTTAAAAGTCCGATATCGACGGAGCGAGAAAAAAGGTTTATATTCAGGATAGAAAGATTCGACGGTAAAAAGTTTTCGACTCGAGAAATAAAAAAAACGAGATCCATAATAGAACGGGAGATGAAAGATTTTTATCTGGTTGATTTTGAAGATTTAAAGGAGATATACTCAAGAAACTTAAATATCGCCGCTTCTTTGGGAAAAATTTTCGCAAAAAGCATAAGAGAGAAAGAGGGTTTTAAATTTATGATGAGGGGATTTGAAAGTTTCTTCGGTTTTGACAGGATAAGACTTTATAGAATTGACGAGTCCAAAAATGTACTTTGCGGGGTTTATAGTATAGACAAGACCGGAAGAATAAACGAGCTTTCGCACGATACCATATCCATGAAAAGTGGGTTGTCCACTCTTGTCGATATACTGATGTCCGAGGACGATATAGTTATCAAGGAACATATAGTTTATCTTCCCCTTAAGATAGATTATAAAAAAGTCGGGATACTCGTGGTGGATAATCTTTTGAGCCGTATAGCGATAAAAAAATATTACATAGAGTTATTAAAATCGTTTTCATCCCTTATAGCTTTGGCGATAGAAAATATAATACTTTTCGAAAAGATACAGGAAATGTCGATGTACGACGAGTTGACCAAACTTCCCATAAGAAGATATTTTAATCAAAGATTTCAGGAAGAGTTTTACAGAGCATCCAGATTCAATCAAAGCCTATCCGTTATCTGGATAGACGTAGATTATTTTAAAGAAATAAACGATAGTTTCGGCCATCAGGTCGGAGATGTGGTTTTGATGGAGATATCCAATAGCATAATGAAAACCATAAGAAAAATAGATTTTCCCTGCCGATACGGCGGAGACGAAATAATAATACTTCTTCCGCAAAGTTCCAAAGAGCACGCCATGGGGCTTGCCAGAAGATTGAGCGAAGAAATAAAAAGAATAAAGATAGACGTTTCTTCTTTCGGCATAAATAAAAACATAGAGCTTACCACAAGCATGGGCATATCCAGTTATCCGGAAGACGCGAAAAATATGGACGAGTTGCTTTTAAAAGCCGACGAAGCACTTTACTGGGTTAAGTCTCATGGAAGGAATAACATAATGGCTTACTCCGATATGCCGAAAGATTCGAATAACGCTCAAGAAAAGAAAAACTAAAGCTTTAGGGCATCTGTCATTAGACTTTAAACATTGAACTTTTAACATTAAACTTAAAACTTGCGACTTTTCGTTCCTGCCGTGTAACCTTAGACATTAAACATTCAACATTAAACTTTGAACATTAGACTTTAGACTTACAACTTATATCCCTATCCCCTCCTCTCTATTCTCTATCTTATGACATTGAGCTTTAAACATTTTCATTTGAAAATAAGTATTTTCATTTGAAAATATTTATATGCTTTAAAAAACAATCTTACTATGAAGAATGTTTTAAAATATATGGCATAAAAATTGCTAAATATAATTGCGACCGATTAAAAATCGGGGGACGGAGTGCGGTGAGGAGGCCCAGGTTTAGGGGTAAGGTGTGCGGAAGGATGTGCCCCTTCCTTCCGCATGCCTTTGATTTAGGTTAAAAAATCTTGTTTATAAAAAATAAATTTTCATAAAAGTTACTTTTGTTTCATACTTTATTTTTTTATGACATATGTCAGGGCAAATTTTCCGAAAGTCTGTTAAAATATATTGGGACGTAGGGGGGGATATGGAAAAGAAAGAAGAGGTTAGAAAAAACAGAACCGTATCTAAAATCAATAAATACGAAAAGGAATCTAAAAAAGAAAATAATTGGGAAAGGATGATAGTTTGTACCGATAAACTTATTAAATATCTAAGGGAAGGAGGAGTTAATAAAAAGGAGGAAAAGAGGGGGAAAAATTTATGATTATTAGCGCTGATTATATAGATATAGCCGGGGGTTTGGTTATGAAAGGGGTAAATAAAAAACATAGGAAAACAAGGGGATATAGAAAAACCAGAATTTCCGAGTTAAACAAAAAAGATGTAGCGCATTTCACATCCAAGCTGATAGATTATCTTATTGTTTCAAGAAAATAAAAGACATAAAACAAAAATGGAATACCGTTTTTGCTAAATACTGGGGCTTTAGGCCTATTGACTTTTAGGACCTCAAAAGCTTGTTTTTTCGGCTTTTTAATATTATAAAATAACTAAGAGGTAGTTATGAAAAAAATAATTAAAATTTTAACCGTTTTTGTAATATTTTCTATTCCGCTTAAATCTCAAGAAGTCGATCTTTTAAGCGGTTATGAAGAGCTTTTAAAATCTACTACTACCGCCCCGCCGTCATCGGTCGGAGCCGCGATAGACAGAACACAGGACGGCGTCATTAAAGACAAATATGAATGGCTTGTTTTTGTCTTTATAAACGGAGTAAACGATTTGGGTATTTTAAATCTTTCGGTAAACGATATAAACGAGATGGAAACGGTGGGCTCTACCGATAAAGTCGCCGTTGTCGCCGAGCATAATAGAATAGAGGGTAAGCCGGGGAGAACTTTGGGTTTTTCGAACGGAGCCGTTACTTATTTTATAACCAAGGATAGGCCCAATAACAGAGAAATAGTTTCGAAAATAATAGACCAGACTCCAGACGGAGATATGGGAAGTTATATCCATTTCGCCAGATCCGCCAAAAAAGCGATAAAAAGATTTAACCCGGATAAAGTAATGATTATAATATGGAATCACGGTAACGGTTATTTCGGAATAGCTTACGACGATGTAAGCGGAAATTCCATAACCGTTCCTCAGTTAAAATCGGCTTTAAGCGATATAGTCAAATCTTACGGCAAGAAAATAGACATATTTGCCATGGACGCCTGTTTAATGCAAATGGCGGAGGTTGTCGCGGAAATAAAAGATTACGCCAAATATGTAGTCGCAAGCGAGGAAGCGATACCGGGCGGCGGTTTTCCGTATGACGATCTTTTGGGGTGCCTTAATTCTTCTTCCGACCCTAAAAAAGTAAGCGCTTGTACGGTAGACGTTTATCATAAAGCTTACGACTCGCAAAGGATTACGATGTTTGGAAGATACGACGATAAATCCACGACTTTAAGCGCCGTAGATACTTCTAAATTTTCAGGTTTTTTGGATATTTTAAACAGATGGATATCCCAGGCTATTAGAAGCGAAGATTTTAAAAAGATAACCGACAAAAAGGTTACGGAAAACGCGTTTTTCTTTTTGGGAGGGGTTCAGAACGAAACCGTCCAGATGGGAGCTCCTTCGATTACCACCGAATCCGAAGGAGTTATGACCAGAACCGCCGATCTTGTAAGCTATCTTATTAAAGCGAAATCCGAGATGAAAGACGAAAGATTAAAAGATCTTACGGATCGTGTTATAAACTATGTTAATAAAGAACTTATAATATCTCATAAAGGAGGGGATTATCAAAATGCAAAAGGTCTTTCTTATAAAGACTCTACTTACGGGCTTGCCATTTATCTGCCTCTTTTAAGATACGATTCCAAAAGATACGAAGCTTTGAGATTTTCAAAGATTAGTTTATGGAGTCAATTTGTTAAGAAAATGCTTTCTAAGGAAAACATATCGGATAGGGCCTTTGACGACTCAGTTTCTTCGGACGAAGGCGCGGATGAAGAAATAGCGGGCGAGGAGGAATCGAAAGCCGACGAATCTTTGTCGTCCGAAACCAAGGCTACGGCTAAATTAACTTCTCCTCCAAAAAACTCCGGTTCTTTTTATAACCCCGATACCTCTATTCCCAAAGCCTCCGTCTCTTCCATGGGAAGGATAGACGGCGGAGCGGGAGTCGTAAAGATAAGCGAAACCATATCGGCAAAACCTTCCGTCTATTCCACCACATATACCTCCAATAAAACGTTGAAGCCGACCATTGAAACTCTTACCGGAAAATCCAAAGAACAAAACGAAGAAAAGATTTCCGATAAGAAACAAGCCGTAGAGGAAGGCAGTTTGTTAAAAACGGCCATTTCCAAAACAAAAGACGGCATTAAAGATATGGCTAAAACCATATCCGAGAAAACAAAAGATATAATAGAAACGGTTTTTCCGGATAAAGAAAAAAGAAAGAATTACGAAGATAAACTTAAAGAATTTGAGGTTGAGATATCGTCCAATATCAGCTTGATTTACTCTCAAAAACTTGTGGAAAACGCGGAACTAAAAAAAGAATTTTTAAAAATAGATTCCGCTAAAACCGCAAAGCTTTTGTCCTACGCAAACGAAATAATAGAACTTGATAAAATAATTTCAAGAAACTACGAGCCTAAAGATTTAAATTCTCTAAGCAAAACGCTCGAAGCCAATTTAGACAAATCGAGGCTTATATGCGAATTGGGAATATGTATTCCTCCGGAGAAACTTACCGAGTGGATGACAAGAACCTCAAAATATCAACCGCTAAACGTATCCAATGCGGAACTTGCAATAAGGAAATGGGATAAAATTTTTACCGACCCGGTTCAGTTTACCCAGTGGGCGCAGGCGGGGTTTGTTCAATTTTCTTCCGCCTCCTGGTCCAATATGAGCATAAAAGAAAGAAACGCCGCACTGGATAGAATTATAAAAGACGAGATAAAATCGGGAACCACTCAAAGCGCTTTGATATCTTTAAGCGATACGAGATCTTTGCAAACCCAAAAACACGAAGAGCTAAGCTTAGCCGTAGATAAAGTTGGTCAAAGGATGATAGATTTGAAAGTTTTAAACGCTGCGGAGCTCAATGCGATTAAAACAAAACCTCTTTCCGAGCAGATGTATATACTTTCAAATCTTTTTGACAGAGGCGGGATAAGAACCGATTCCCAAGTCGCTCCTTATGTTAACGCCATAAACGCCAACAGATCTTCTTTTACAAACGAGGTTCTGGATCAGTCCAAAAGAACCGTTATCTCCGCTTATGTTTCGTCTAACGCCAAATCCGAGGTTTCAAAATCTCAAACCGGAAAAGCGTTATATTCGGAGGTTTACGGGAACAAAAAACCTTCCATATCTTTCGAGTATCTGGAAGGAGTAGAGAGTAAGAATCAAAACGGAAAAATAATAATAGACGCCGGTTTGGTGGAGCAGTTTTTGAGAATTAAAGGATACTCAAGCGAAGATCTTATAAAAAACGATAAGGCGAGATCCGAACTTTTAAGTTACGTTTCTCCTATAATAGTGAGAGAAATGGCGTCGATTGGGATATCTTCCAAATTGGGATCGGGTTATTCTTCTCAGACGAGAGAACAATATGCGGCTTCCCTTTTATATCAGGCTAAATTTACCAAAGAAAGAAGCTCGGACGAGTCGTTTAAGTCCTTGTTTGACGGTTTTTCCGGATTAAACGATTATGCCGATAAAGTTATGGTGGTGAAGAGAAATTATGAAAAAGCGGATAACGCCGACGACTTTGTGCAATCCGCCGGAATAAAATATTACCCGAATATGCCTTCGGCCAAAACCGCAAAAAGCGAGATACTTCTGGCCGTAACAAAAGAGCTTGAAAGAAGAGAATTGCTGGATAAAAAGGAGAAAGAGAACGTCGATAAGTATGCGATATTCGGATTATCCGACATATATCGGCTTTCTCCTTACGAAATAACTAATTACGTTAAAGATATTAAAACCGAAGCTTTAATAAAGCTTAAAACGGATTTGATGTCGGATAATAATTTCGCGTCGAAGTTGGATAAAATAATAAGCAGGTTAAATTAATAAAGGAGTAATTATGAAAATTCTCGCCATTTTATTTTTGTTTTCCGGGCTGTCTTTTTCTCAAAACTTTAAAACCTTCGTTATGGATATGAAATACTTCGGTTGTAAATACCCTTCGGATTGGAAGGTCGAGAGGGATAAGGAAAAGGACGCCAGGAGCGGTATATATAAGGTTGTTTTCATAAACTCGAAGGATAATAAAAATACGGTAACGATCAAATATTATTCATCAAAAAGCGGTAAAGATTATAAAAGTTTTATCGAAACTCAATCTAAAACTTCCGACGGCGCCAAAGAAAGCGCTACCGAAAAATATGAAGACGTTAAAAACATAAAAATTACCGAAAGGAAAGCTTTTGAAATAAACAGAAAATTAAAAGAATTTGAATCGGTGGAGATGAAATCCAATTCTTACTGGCTTAAAGAAAGGCTAATCGTAATACCGGCTAAAAAAGGGTTTTACGCTTTGACATTTTCTTCAAAGGAAGAAAATTTCGAGGGTTATAAGGAATTGTTTGAAAGTATTTTAAAATCTTTTAAACCGCTTTATTAAAGCAGTTCCGATACCAATCTCGCGAGTTCGCTTCTTTCGGTCTTTGTAAATGTTACATGTCCGTATACCGACTGCCCTTTAAACCTGTCCACTATATAAGTAAGACCGTTTGATGCTATATCCAGGTAAGGATTGTCTATTTGATACGGGTCTCCCGTTACCACTACTTTTGTTCCCGCGCCGGCTCTCGATAATATCGTCTTTATTTCGTGTGGCGTGAGGTTTTGAGCGTCGTCGACTATCATATATTGCTTGGGAAGGGATCGTCCTCTTATATGAGTAACCGAGGCTATTTCTATTTTGTTTTGTTGCATCAAATAGTCGAATTTCATTATCCCTTCCTCGGGGTGTTTTTTATCCATTATAAATTCTAAGTTGTCGTATATGGCACCCATCCAGCTTTGAAGTTTTTCGTCTTTTGTCCCCGGGAGATATCCTATGTCTCTTCCTACCGGGACTATGGATCTGCATACCACTACTCTTCTAAAAGTATTGGTGTCTACCGTTTTATGAAGCCCGCAGGCGAGCGATATTAAAGTCTTTCCGGTTCCGGCCGAGCCCAAAAGAGTTATAAGTTTTATGTTATCGTCGAGTAAAAGCTCCATAGCAAATCTCTGCTCTTTATTTAGCGGTTTTATCCCCCATGGAGATTGCTCGGGTGAGAGATTTTTTATAACAGAAGTATCGTTATTCGGTATCCTTCCTAAAGCCGCTTTTTTTGAATCGGAATTCGATTTTAGTATTACAAATTCGTTTGGATAGGATACTTTAAGAGAATTTTTTATATGTTTATTTTTATAAAATTCTTCTATTACGCTATCGTCCACTTCGACTACCGTAGATCCGGAGTAAAGCTCGTCTATGTTTACTTTTCCGGTTTCGTAATCCTCGGCTCTTAATCCTATAGCTTCGGCTTTAAGCCTTAAATTTATGTCTTTCGATACAAGTATGGTGTTTTTGTTTTTTTTATAAAAAGAATAAGCGGTATTTAAGATTCTATTGTCCATATGGTTTTTGGTAAAACCGTCGGGGAGTATGAATTCTTTTTCCATCTCTATTTTTATTATACCGCCGTCTTTTGTTTTGACTCCCTTATCCAATCTTCCGCTTGCTCTCAGTTCGTCCAGTTTCCTTGAGACTATTCTTACGTTTTTGCCTTTTTCGTCCGCATAATTTTTAAAGGTATCGAGCTCTTCTATTACGGCTATGGGAATTATGACTATATTGTCTTGAAATTTTAAAAAAGACAGCGGGTCGTGTATTAAAACGTTGGTATCCAGTATAAAGGTTTTTTTCATAAATTCTCCTTATATAGAGAGTTTCTAAAATATATTATATAAAACTTAGTCGGATTAAACTTTAATTATTTTTTAAAACTTTTTTAAAAAAATCAAAAACTTCCCTGGCCCAGTTTATCGCTACCGGGGTTAAGGCCTGATTTGAATAATGCAGCCCGTCTCCGATTTGCGGGTCTTCCGGATATTTTGTTACTTTGGTAGAATCGAAGATTTCGCATCTTGAGTTTATGGCAAAATTAATCAATTCCTTTACCCTCGGTATTTCTTCTTTAAGTTTTCTGGAATCGGGATTTGTAACCCAGAGACATTTTGAATCGTATTTTAATACCGTATCCACCAGTTTCGATATATCTTTTATTATAAACTCGTCGTTTTTAATCGGTTTATAGTTTGCGCCGAGTTCTATTATTGTATAATCGGGTTTGATTTCTTTTAATAATTTTTCAATATCGGGAGTTTTTTCGGCCAATCCTTTTTTTTCGGTCGTTTCGTCTTTAAAAAAATAGCCGCATTTTGTTTCTTTTTCGCTAAACCACCATTCGGATATGGAACCGCATGAGGCGTATGTGTAAGTCTTATACCCTTCCCTTCTTAAAAGAGCGTCCAGTTCTTTTCCGAAAGGCCCTACCGAGTGAGAATCTCCTATGAATAATACGGTTTGGGCGTATAAGGATAAAGGAGTAAAAAATAATGCTAAAATGTATTTCATAAAACTATTATATAAATTTATGGTTATACTGATTTTTTTATTTATGTCGAATCTGTTTTCCGGAGATTTTTCGGATTATTACGGAATCTGGAAAGGGGATGTGGAAACTGAGAAAAGTAAATATTATCTTTATGTAAATTTTCCCGGTATTTATGGCGAAAATGGTAAAGACAATAAAGGTAATTACAATCTTAGAAATTATGTTCAAAACATAAACTCCGATTTTAGAGTAAAAAAATCCATTAAGGGAAACAATTGTTACGATGTGGATATCTTTACAGGCAGTTCAGTTTTTACCTCCGTTAGTTTCAAAACCCACGCTTGTTATTTTCAAAACAAGATATATCTAAAATCTTCATGGCTTGACGGCGAGATTATGTTTGAAAACGAAGAAAAAAAAGACGTTGTCATATTTAAGCTTAAAAGCATGGGAAACGATGTAAAAGGTAGACTTATAAATATTTGCTATGATAGAAAAGATAAAAATCAAAAAAAACCTAAAAAACAGAATGAAAAGCCGTCTTTTACTTTAATAGAAAAGAAAAAGGAGTGATTTATGATAAGAATCCTGTTTTTCGTTTTAAGTTTTAGTTTTTTAAATCTATCCTATTCTAAAGGGGGAGATATGATAAAAAATATTGCGGATAATATAAAATGGTTCGGTCACGCATCTTTAATGTTAAAAATAGACGGGAAAAACATATTTATAGACCCGTGGAAGTTAAAAAAAGTAAAAGAAAAAGCCGATATAATACTTATAACCCACTCTCACTTCGACCATTTCAGCGAAGACGATATAAAAAAAATTTTAAAACCGGATACTTTTCTTTATTCATCCGAAGACGTGGTAAATAAAGTTTCGGTTAAAAACAAGAAAATAATAAAACCTTTCGAGGAAGTATCGTTAGGATCGATTATCATAAAAGGTTTTCCCGCTTATAATACAAATAAAAATTTTCACCCCAAATCTAATAACTGGCTCGGTTTTATAATAGAATACGGCGGAGTTTCGATATATATAGCGGGAGATAGCGACGTTACCGAGGAAGCCAAAAAAATTAAAGCTAACATAATGATTCTGCCGATAGGCGGAACGTATACGATGAACGATTTTGAGGCGGCGGAACTTGTGAATTTAGTAAAGCCGGAGTATGCAATACCTATTCATTTCGGCGATGTCGTCGGAACGAAAGAAAACGCTTTTAAGTTTAAATCTCTCGTTAACAAACCGACAGTCGTTTTGATAAAAGAAAAAAATTAAATATGAAGCAAAAATACTTCGGCTTTAATAACATCGAAAAAAAATCAAACGAAATCGCAAAAGAAGTTTCTTCCAAAAAAATAATGGAACTAAGGAAAAATATAAACATAAAAGACTCCGCCCTTTTAATAATAGATATGCAGAAATATTTTACCCGGCCGTCTTCTCACGCTTTTGTTCCATCGGTTAAGCCGGTTATGGATAGAGTTAAAAAGCTTAGAGATATTTTTATCGCCTCGCAAAGGCCAGTCATATTTACAAGACATATAGACAATATTAACGACAAAAACAATATGCTTTTAAAATGGTGGCGCGATAGTATAAGAAAAGAAGACGGTTTAAGCGAAATAGACGAAAAAATTTATATCGAAAGTTCCATAACCGTAGAAAAAACTCAATACGACGCTTTTTATAAAACGGAACTCGATAAAATTCTTAAAAAAACGAAATCGAAGAAAATTTTTATAACCGGGGTCGTGTCTAATCTTTGTTGCGAAACCACGGCCCGAAGCGGTTTTGTCAGAGGCTATGAGATTTATTTCGGCATAGATACCACCGCGGCTTATTACATTAAACATCATATATCGAGCGTTTTAAACATTTCTTACGGGTTTGGAACGCCTTTTCTTTTAAAGGATATAAAATGAATACTAAAGTCGCCATAATAGGCGGAGGTCCGGGGGGAGTTTTTTGCTCCATTTATCTAAAGAGATTCGGCATAGACTCTATCGTCTTTGAAAAGAAAGAGATAGGCGGTCTTATAAGGTACGCAAATTTAATAGAAAATTTTCCGTTTTTAAAGCCGATTTCCGGTCCGGATTTTTGCGATATGATTAAAAAAGAAGTCGAATTAAACAAAATAATAGTTATTTTCGAAACCGTGAAAAAAATAAATTTTAAAAACAAATTCGTTGTGACAACCGGTAAAAATGAGTATTTTTCGGATTACTTGATTCTCGCTACCGGGACCGAGCCTGTAATAATAAAAGAAGCGAAGAACATAAAAAAAGACATGTTAAATTTCTGGGAAAATTTTTTTCACATAAAAAATAAAGAAGTCGCTATAATAGGCGGAGGGGATGTGGCTTTCGACAACGCAATTAATCTTTCAAAAAGAAAAAATAAAGTCACGGTTATTTATAGAGGATTGAGATGTTTAAACATACTTAAAGAAAGATGCGCTAAAGACAAAAATATAAATTTAATAGGCCCCGCCGAGATAAAAAAAATTCTCAAAAAAAACGGCAAATACGAAATAATTTTTAAACAAAAAAACGAAGAAAAAAATTATTCGTTTGATTGCGTTATTTCAGCATGCGGAAGAAAAGAGTATTACGGCGGAATAAAAAATATTGATAAAATAATATCTTATAGAAATTTAAAAGAAAAATTGTTTTTATGCGGCGACGTAAAAAACGGAAGATTTAGACAGGCGATAAATTCCATTTCCGACGCCATGAAAATCGCGATGAGAATAAAGGAGTTGGAGTATGAAGGTAAGAGCTAAGGCGGGAGACGATAATTTAGCTACGGTTTATATAGCGGAGAATGAAAAAGGTAATGTAATTGAATTTGCTCAATCTTTGCAGCCGCCTTTTCCGAGAGAAAAAAAGTGGGTTTTTTTAATATCCACTTTATACGGTTGCCCCGTGAAATGCGATTTTTGCGACGCGGGCGGATTTTATTCTGGGAAGTTAAGCAAAGACGAAATTATGTTTCAAATAAATTATTTATTGAAAGAATACGATGCCGATAAATTTAACTGCGAAAAGCTGAAAATACAGTTTGCAAGAGTCGGAGAGCCTTCTTATAACGACGCGGTTATTGAAGTTTTAAAAGAAATAAAATTTAACATAAAAAAACACAATCTTTATCCGAGTCTATCGACGGTGGCTCCGGCATCTTGTGCTCTTTTTTTTGAGAAACTCGCCGAGGTTAAAAAAGCTTTATATCCTAAAACCTTTCAGCTTCAATTTTCCATTCATTCCACCGATGCCGAGGTAAGAGACAAAATAATTCCGGTAAAAAAATGGAGTTTTAAAGAAATAGCGGATTACGGAGAAAAATTTTACGGCGAGGGAGGCAGAAAAATAACTTTGAACTTTATATATAACCCCGATTTCAAATCCGACGCCGATGTTATAAAAAAATATTTTTCTCCGGATAAATTTTTAATAAAAATAACTCCGGTAAATCCGACTTATAAAGCGGTTTCAAATAAATTGGTAGCCGGGTTTTATTATAAAGAAGACGTATGGTTTGAGCTTTTAAGAAAGGAAGGGTATGAAGTAATAATAAGCGTAGGGGAGCTTGAAGAGAATAAAATAGGTTCAAACTGCGGCCAGCACATAACAAACTATCTTAGAAATAAAGAAAAGATTTCGGAAAGCTATACCTATCGGGTAGTATCTATAGGTTAAATTAATTCGTTCCAGTATTTTGAGAGAGATTTTACAAAATATTCCGAAATAGACTGAACTGTGGTTGGGATATCCAATCCTTCATAACTCATATAAGCGGAATACAAAATGCTTCCGTTTTCCGTGTCTATCATTCTCATCGAAATGCCTATTTCGGCAGTAGTTTCCAATATTGAGGTATCGGTCGAAGGGTCGAAGTTTTGTATATAGATATTTTTGCCTTTTATCTCTTTTACCGAATCGAAACTCCCTCCCGAGTTTCTCATTAAATATTTGGTATTGGGTTTATAAGAAGTTACGCTTCCTATAACGAGAGCGTCTACCGAAAGAAGTTTACCTATTTTTTTTCTGGTGCCCGGGTCCGACAGTTCGGACTGAGAAAGATTTAATTCTTTTGTAACCGCTTCCAGTTGTTGCCTTTCCACGACATCCGCGCCGTGTTTTAAAAATGTTATGGTGAAAATATCCGCTATTGTAGCGCCTTCGGGTCCGGAGAAATTTAGCACGGCGATTCTTTTAATCTTTGAAAAATCCGCTTTTTTGTTTACCGCTATTTGAGGCGAAACGCATGAAAAAATAAAAGGGAGAAAAAGTAAAAGTTTTTTCATTTCATTTCTCTTAAAAAATTTATGTGTTTTCTGGCTATATCGGATATTTGCTTGTTTTGAGAGTATTTTAAGCATTTTTCCCAATAATCTATGGCCTTTGGGTAGTTTTTCTTTTTTTCGTATATCATAGCTAATTTAAAATATATGTTTGCGTTGGTCGGTTCCAATAAAAGAGCCTTTTCAAAATATATCGCGGCGTTATCGAGATCTTCTATTTCGGTGTAGAGATGCGCTATTTTAATATATTCGTTTACTGGATTTTTAACAGAAGGTATTTTGGATTCTATTTCCGAAATCTGTTTTTTTATATTGTTTATGTAATCCTGGTTTTGGGTATTTTGCGAGTTTATAAAAGAACCTAAAGACGCGATTAGGAGGATTATCGCTAAAAAAACTATTTTTTTCATTATAAGATTCTCCTTAAATGGTGGAGGCGCCGGAATTCTTCCGCAAATAAAACTCCCTCACCGCTCGTTTTTTCGCGGACCGCCCCTCGACAAACCGAATGTTAATGTTTGTCTGCGGGCTTGCGAATCCCACGTCATGATAACAGTATCATGACTTAGCAAACTATGGAGGCGCCGGGATTCGCACCCGGGTCCATTGGCGATGCCCTACTCTCACTACAGGCTTAGTTCCGATTTATCAAGAAAGGCGAAGGTTCGGAACCACCTAACGCGCTTTCCAGTCCGTTTGGGTTTCGCGATATTTAGCACGGACTTACGCCGGATACCGCTATCCCGGTTGGTGACACGGTTACGTTCGACCCGGGAGATCGAACGGCCGCGTGGACAATAAGACGCTTATTAGGCGTTTGCCCAAGCCATCTCGTATGAGTTGGCAGTTATTGTTTTGACCCTTTTAACGTGGCCGGGGTCGCCCACGGCCTGCGAGAAATAGAACAACCCGTCAATGTCAAACCTATTCGCCCCCGATTAAAGAGAACTATACTTATATTTTAGCAGATTTCCGCAATATTTCAATGGCAATTTTTAAAGTTTAAAGTTCAATGTCATAAGATAGAGAACAGAGAATGGAGAGGAGGGGATAGGGGATATAAGTTGTAAGTCTAAAGTCTAATGTTTAAAGTTGCACGAGAGGAACCAAATGTTTAAAGTCATAAGAAAGAGAATAGAGAGGAGGGGATAGAGAATAGGGCTATAAGTTGTAAGTCTAATATTCAATGTTATACGATTAGAAAAAGTTTAAATTCTTCCAATAACTCTACGCATCCATACATCTATGCTTCTATACATCTAATTTCTTCCAATCATCCGGTCATCCATTCATCTAATCGTCCAGGCTTCCACACATCTACACATCTATGCGTCAATACATCTATTTTTTATTGCCAATGGTTGATTTTTTATGTAAAATAGATTTTGTTGGCGCGGTAGCCAAGTGGTAAGGCCGCGGTCTGCAAAACCGCTATGCGTCGGTTCGATTCCGACCCGCGCCTTTTAATTTTTTAGAGGATATAATGGAATTGAGTAAAATCGCCATCTCTTTAAAACCTTCGGCCACTCTAAAATTAAACGAATTAGCGGGAAAACTAAAATCGGAAGGCAGGGATATAATACATTTAGGAGGCGGTGAGCCGGAGTTTGATTTGCCGGAGTTAGCGGTAAAAAAATCGATAGAAAAACTAAACTCCAAAAGAGTAAAATATACTCCGACCTCGGGTATCAAATCTTTAAAGAAACAAATATCCGATTATTTCAAAGAAATTTATCATTTTTCTCCGGATTTGGAAAACATAGTGGTTTCTACGGGGGCAAAGCAGTGTATATATAATTTTTTGATGGCTACCGTAAATCCGGGTGATGAGGTTATAATACTTGCGCCATACTGGGTAAGCTATACAGAAATGGTATCTATGGTTTACGGAACGCCGGTCGTGGTAAGGCCTTCCGAGGGGCTGATTCCTTCATTAGATGACATACTTAATCATATAACTTCAAATACCAAAGCAATAATGATAAACTCGCCCAATAACCCTTCCGGGCTTGTTTATCCGGATTCTCTTATAGAAAATCTTATAGATTATTGCTCAAGAAACAACATATATTTGCTTTTCGATTCGATTTATGACCAGCTTATAATAGACGATATAACCCCAAAACCGATTTTTTCTTACATTGAGGACATTGAAAAATCTACCGCGGTTTTTATAAACGGCGTATCCAAATCTTTCGCTATGACCGGTTTTAGAATAGGTTTTTCCGTAGCCTCCAAAGAAATTTCAAAAGCCATGACAAAGATCCAGGCTCAGATTACATCCTGTCCGAGCGAATTGAGTCAGGAGGCTTCGGTCGGGGCTTTGATTGAAGGCAGAAAATTTACAGTTAAATTGGTCGAAGATTTGAAAAGGAAAAGAGATTTGCTTTTTAACGAAATTTCCAAAATAAAAAAGGCGAAATTTCAAAAATCTCAGGCCACTTTTTACGGTTTTATCGATTTTTCCGAGTATGAGAAAGATAGCTCCAAACTCTCTTCGATTCTTATAGAAAAAACCGGGGTTGTTACGGTTCCGGGCATAGAATTCGGCATGGATGGATATTTGAGATTAAGTTTTTGCGGCTCGGATTCCGATATAGTCAAAGGCGTGGGAAGAATAAGAGACTTTTTGGACGGAGGCGGTTTATGATATCCAGTTTGAAAAAAAACCATATTGATTTGACGGAAGCCGAATTATACGAGCATATAATAAAAAATGACGAGGGCGTAATATTAAATACCGGGGCGATTTCCGTTAAAACGGGTAAGCATACCGCAAGAAGCGCTCAGGATAAGTTTATAGTGAAAAAATCTCCGTCGGAAAAACATATATGGTGGGGCGATAATAACGTAGCGATAGACGAAAAGGTTTTTTTAAATCTTTACGAAAAAGTTAAAAAATATATAGCTTCCAAAGATTTTATTTATGTTAGAAATTCTTATATAGGTTCAAATCCGAATTTCAGGTTAAAAACCAGAGTTATAACCGAATTCGCCTGGCATAGTTTGTTTGTAAAAAATCTTTTTTTCGATTACGGCTCCAAGCTTTCCGAATCAGACGCCGATTTTACAATAATTTCGGTTCCCAATTTTAAAGCGGACCCGAAAATAGACGGAACGAGGTCCGAAACATTCATAATAATAAGTTTCGAACACAAGACCGCCATAATAGGCGGAACGGGATATGCGGGCGAGATTAAAAAAACCGCTTTTAGCGTTATGAATTATCTTCTCCCTTTAAAAAACGTTTTTCCTATGCATTGCTCGGCAAACATATCCAAAGAAGGCGAGACCGCGATATTTTTCGGTCTTTCCGGAACTGGCAAAACCACTCTTTCTTCGGACCCCGAAAGAAGATTGATAGGGGACGACGAGCACGGGTGGGGGGATGACGGAATATTTAATTTTGAGGCGGGGTGTTACGCCAAGGTGATAAATCTTTCAAAAGAAGCAGAACCCCAGATATATTCCGCCGTAAACAGGTTTCAAAGCGTTTTGGAAAACGTCGTTTACGATAAAAACAGAATGCCGGTATTTGAAGACGGTTCTTTAACCGAGAACACAAGATGCGGCTACCCTTTAAGATTCATAGATAACGCGATATACGGCGAAAAATTTCCTCATCCTAAAAACATAATAATGTTGGCTTACGATGCTTTTGGAGTTTTGCCTCCGATAGCTAAACTCAATCATTCTCAGGCTATGTATCATTTCATATCGGGTTATACCGCAAA
>ERZ795045.218-NODE-218-length-74857-cov-5.833053_pt1 | contig 74857 bp, 57 predicted proteins | sample MGYA00375129_ERZ795045 | MGnify/ENA primary metagenome ERZ795045 (study PRJEB30174, sample SAMN05720166) | activated sludge metagenome | isolation source: anaerobic digester from wastewater treatment plant | place: Japan | collected 2015-05-15 ...
CTGTTGCTCCCGGTCCCATTTCACGTTTACCCCGGATTCGTACGCGATCATGGCGAGCTGCACGGTGACCGTGGATTGATAGCCTTCCTCGGCCGGGCAGTCGGGTTGTTGCCGGGTCCTCACGCATTCCAGAAAATTGGCCATGTGGTTTTTTCCCATGTTCGTGTCGCTCTTGCGCGCGGTCCGGTCTTGTTTGGGATCGCGAGGGATGGTGATCCATTGTTGATCCGTCACAAACACAGTTTCCTTCTCGCCGAAAAAGAGGATTCCATTGTTGATTTCGGGATTGTACTCGGCGGATCCCCAGATCCGGTGGCGCCAGACCACAGGGCAAGAGTCAAACTCGAAATGGGCGGTCAGGGTATCGGGGGTGGTGATTTTGCCTTTCAGCTGATAGAGTCCCCCGGCGGCGGTCACAAAATGGGGGGTCGTTTCCCGCAAGATATAACGGCAGGCGTCGATCCAATGGATTCCCCAATCGACGAGGTGGCCGTGGCCGGTGGTTTTTTCAAGACGCCAATTGAAATGGCCGGCCTGGGGGCTGTAGGGGATTTTGGGCGCGGGGCCGCACCACAAGTCCCAATCCAACGAAGCGGGAGGTTCCTGCGGTGTGGGATCGGCAGTTCCGGCGGTGTAATGAATCTGGGCGTCGGCCTGCACGATTTTCCCGGCTTTTCCTGATTGGATATAATCCCGGACTTCACGGATGGCCTGGCTTTGACGGCGTTGAAAACCGATCTGGATGATCCGGTCCGATTGTTGGGCGGCCGCAAGCATAGCCTGGCCTTCACGGATATCGTAAGCCAGGGGTTTTTCGCAATAGATATCGAGTCCTTTTTCAAGGCTGGCGAGGAATTGGAGCGCGTGCCATTGGGGCGGGGAGGCGATGATGACCGCTTCCAGGCCGGGAGTTGCCAAGAGATCCTGATAGTGCTTGAAGCCTTGAGGCGCCTGGCCGCCTTGGAGTTTAGCGGTTTCCTTGATGGCTGAATCTAAATGGGCGCTGTCGACATCGCAAAGTGCGATGAATTCCACACCGCCCACTTGGAGGGCGGCCTTGAGATCAACCATCCCATACCAGCCGCAGCCGATCAATCCCATGCGGAGGGGACGGTTCTCCGGAGCGGCGAAAGATAGACGGCCGACAGTCAGGGCGGCGGTGGTTCTCAGGAATGCGCGGCGAGTTGGCCGGGGCATGGGCGTATCCTTTCATGGTGTTCGAATGGGTCTTCTGGTAACAATTCAGCTTTAGTCTAATAGATTCTTTACGTTCAAGGCCAGGGCGAGGGAAATATAATGCGCTCAACTGAATGGGCTGGTTGGTGTCCATCTGCGGTATGACCAGCAACCTGTCAATTGACCTTATTACATGCCGCGGAGCGGGTTATTTTCGATTTTTTGTACTATATATTAAACAAAGAATCCAAAGAATCACCGGAATTCGATATGGATCGATCATGCCGGCCGGGCAAGATCAGGAAAAAACCATTTGAGGTTTGGCGTTAATGCGCGCACAGGATTATAAGCAAGAATCTAAATTGGCTCGATTCAATTGGTTGATCTTCTGTTTATTGGTCATGCCAGGGGGAATGGCCGCGGCGCAAACTGGCAAGGTGCTGATCACGGAACTCCAGGCCGGAGGCAACACGGTCCTTGCGGATGAAGACAAGGACTACCCGGATTGGATCGAAATATGCAATACGGGATCAACGGCGGTCCCGCTGCAGGGATGGTATCTGACAGACGATCCGCTAGCCTTGAACAAATGGGCATTTCCCGATGTGACTCTCCCCGGGGGAAGTTTCATGGTGATTTTCGCCTCGGGGAAAAACCGGAGGAATCCGGGAAAACCCTTGCATACCAATTTTCAGTTGAGCGAAGCGGGCGAATTTTTGGGCTTAATCCAGCCGGATGGGAAAACCATTGCCCACGCGTACCATCCCTCGTACCCGGATATGACCGGATCCCGGGACGGATTTTCGTATGGTCTCGTGGCGGACATCCTTACCCTGGTCGAGTTAGGCACACCCGCCAAGTTGTCGGTTCCAGCAAACGGCGATTGGGGAAATTCCTGGACAGAGCCGGATTTCGATGATTCCAATTGGAAACCGGCGCCAATGGGGGTGGGATTCGGCTCGCGGCCGGGAGTTTTCACGGTTACCACATACAAAGCCAACATCCAGGTTACTTCGCTGGCGGATGCGGATCTGGTAATCCGGGATCCGGCACGGCAGGAGCGGATCGACCAGGCCACCGTGGAGGTGATCAATTTTTTCGACAATGGATCGGAGGGGCATTTTCCCAATAACCAGCCTTTCCCCGGTCACACACCCGATCAGGACGTAGATGATTTCGTCGTGCGGGCGGTGGGCCATGTTCTGATTCCGGCGCAAGGGACGTGGACATTTGGAATCAATTCGGACGACGGGGCACGGCTGCGGATCGATGGACAGGACGTGATCGTGGACGATACCCTGCACAGCCCGCAAGACGCGTTCGGAACCGTGAACCTGACGGCTGGCATGCACGAATTCGAGCTGGTCTTTTTCGAGCGGAGCGGGGGAGCGGAATTGGAACTTTTCGCGGCTCCTGGTGAACGGACCGATGTGGAGGACGGCGGATTCCGGCTGGTGGGCGATACCGCCGGGGGAGGGCTATCGCTGGGTGGATTCAACGAATGGATCCGGTATAACGCCGAAGTGGATATGAAAGGCATCAATTCTTCGGTGTATCTGCGCGTCCCGTTCCCGATAGCCGATCCTTCGGCGCCGTATTCCCTTTATTTGGATATAAAGTACAACGATGGCTTTGTGGCTTATCTGAACGGGCACGAAGTGGCGCGCCGGAATGCGCCGGCAACAACGGCCTGGAACTCCAGCGCGGTTACGAAACCCTCCCCGGAGGAAGAATACCACTCGGAAGGATTCAACCTGACGGACTACGCGCCCTATCTGCGGATGGGGACCAATATTCTTGCCATTCAGGGTTTGAACGCCACGAAGGATGATCCAGACTTTTTGATTCAGCCCGTGTTCAAGGCGGTCGCGGTAGATAAGAGCGCGCTACGCTATTTCAAGGATCCGACGCCTGGAACGGCCAACGGCAAAGGAGTGGTGGGATTGGTTGATCCACCCGAATTCAGCCGGGAGCGGGGATTTTACGATCAACCTTTCATGGTCACCTTGACCACTCCTACGGCGGGTGCGGTGATCCGTTACACCACCGACGGCCGGGCTCCCGCTGAAAATGTGGGTGTGATTTACACGGGACCGCTCTCCATCCAAGGTACCACGACTTTGCGGGCGGCCGCTTTTAAACCGGATCATCAACCGAGCGCGCCTATCGGGCAGACTTATATTTTTTTGAAGGACGTGATCCGGCAAACCCGTCCGGCGGAATATCCTACCCGGTGGGGCGGGGGAGTGGCGGCGGATTACGAGATGGATCCCGATGTGGTTAACGATCCCCGGTACCGGAACACGATCCAGGATGACTTGAAATCGATTCCAACCGTTTCGATCATCATGGATCCCACGGATCTGTTCGGCGCGCGGGACGGCATTTATACGCATCCGGAAAGCAAGGGAGACCGCTGGGAACGGCCCACGTCAGCGGAGTTCATCTACCCGGACGGGCGGCCGGGATTTCAAATCAACAGCGGCATCCAGATCCAGGGCGGCTATGGACGGATTCCCAGTTTGAAAAAACATTCGCTGCGGTTAATGTTTAAGCGGCAACATGGACCGCCCGCATTGCGGTACCGGGTCTTCGATGATTCCCCGGTAGACAAGTTCGATACGCTGGTCTTCCGGAGCAACTACAACTACACGTGGCATGGGCAGGAAGGGGGATTTGGAAGCACCATCGGCCGGGCGGAGTACATGCGGGACGAATTTTCCCGCCGGACCCAACTGGCGTTGGGGCAACCGGCTTCGCATGGAACGTATGTGCATTTGTATCTGAACGGCCTGTATTGGGGATTGTACAACCTTGTGGAGCGGCCGGATGATAGTTTCGCGGCGGCCTATCTAGGTGGCGAGAAAGAAGAGTACGATGTGGTCACCGGCGGGTCGCGGTCGATCAGCGGGACGCAGGTCAAGGCGGGCAACAAACAGGCCTGGAACGCCATGATGGCGATCGTGGAATCGAATTCCCTCAGCGCGGAAGAACGATACCGGCAAGTCCAGGCCTATTTGGATGTCGACAACCTGATCGATTACATGCTGACCATTATCTATACGGGCAACCGGGACGCGCCGACCGTGATTGGGGGAGGTGGAACTCCCTGGAATTTCTATACGGCCCGGCGGCGGCTGCCGGGGGCCGGCTTGTTCACATTCGCGTGGGATTCGGAATGGACGCTGGAAGAACCTACCCGCAATGTCGTGGATTTTCACAATGGGCGGGACAACCCCGGACGGATTTTCCAACGATTGCGGTCCAGCGCGGAGTTCCGGCTGCGGGTGGCCGACCGGATCCAAAAGCATTTCTTCAACGGCGGGGCGTTGACCCCGGAAGCGTCCATGGCCCGGTACCGTGAAATCGCCCAGTTCATTGACCGGGCCATTGTGGGAGAATCGGCGCGCTGGGGTGATGCTCCCGGCGGCCGGGCGCGCACCCGGGATGACGACTGGATCAAGGAGCGGGACCGGATTCTGAATCAGTACCTGCCTGTACGTAGCGGCATCGTTCTGGAGCAGCTGCGCAAGGCCAATCTTTATCCCGAGCTTCCCGCGCCGGTGTTCAACCATCCGGGCGGGGTGGTGGATCCCGGATTCGGATTGACCATGCAGGTGGATGCCACCCCGCAACCGGAACGAATGGCCGTTCTTCTTGTGCCAATAAACGATTTCTGGAAATACCAGCAATCGGGCGTGGACCCAGGGCCGGAATGGATGCGGCCGGAGTTTGATGATACTTCATGGCCCCTGGGCAAGGCCTTGTTTCATGTCGAGGATGCGGTCTTGCCGGAGACGAAAAACACCTCCCTCCGAATCGGCAGAACCACCTACTATTTCCGGACCGCGTTCGATGTGGGAGATGAAGTCTCGTTGCCGGACGCGGCATTGGAGGTTTCCACCATTCTCGATGACGGCGCGGTGATCTACCTCAACGGGATCGAAGTCTTGCGGATCCGGATGCCGGACGGTCCGGTGAATTATTCCACGTTTTCGAGTTCGACCGTCGGGGACGCGACATGGGAAGGGCCGTTCCTGGTTCCAGCTCACTATCTGAAAAAAGGGACCAATGTGCTGGCGGCGGAGGTTCATCAAACCAACGCGAGCAGCACGGATGTTGTGTGGGGAATGACATTGACCGCGTATCTCCCTGCGACAGCCACTGGTCCTCAAGAGATACCGATTTATTACACCGTGGATGGCGGCGATCCCCGATTATCCGGTGGAGCGGTCGACAGCCAACGGGCGAAGCGGTACACGGGGCCGGTGATCTTGACCGAAAACACGCGTGTCAAGGCCCGGGCCTACGATGGGCAAACCTGGAGTGCCTTGAGTGAAGCCTCTTTCCGGGTCAATCTGCCCGTGTCCGACTTGGCTTTTTTGCGAACGAATCTGAAAATCACGGAACTCATGTTCAACCCAGCCGCGGAAGGGAATTTCGAATTCATCGAACTGCACAACGACCATCCCTCGGCTCCGGTGGTTCTCAGCGGAGTGGAGTTCACGAACGGTATCCAATACCGTTTCCCCGAGGGCACACTGATTCCTCCCCAAGGTTACCTTCTGGTGACCCAAACCCAAAACGAGGCCGAACAGGCCGCGTTCCGCCAAGAGTACCGGTTGGATGATCAAGTCTTCCTTGCCGGACCGTACACTGGAAAGTTTGCCAACGAGGGAGAATCGGTGACTCTGCGTGGGCCGGATGGCGGAGCGGAAATCGTGACGTTCGAGTATCGCGTTGGTCCGGGATGGCCGGCAGCCGTGGATGGGGCCGGCCACTCATTGGTTCCCCTGGCCGCCGCGGGGAAGGATCAGGATATTGGATCGCTGAATTACGGTGGAAATTGGCGCGCGAGCGCGGTGATCGGCGGTTCGCCCGGCCGGGCGGATTCCGATCCGGTCCGCCATGTCATGCTGAATGAGTTCCTGGCGGATTCCCCGGACGGCAACGGTTGGGTGGAACTGTATAACCCGTCACCCGAAAGGGTCCATTTGGCCGATTGGTATATGAGTGATGACCATAATCTCTTGAAGAAATGGGCGTTGCCGGCCGTGGAGATCCCGCCGGGCGGATTCCTCAGTTTCGATGAAAAAAACCATTTCAACCAGCCGGCGGGGAGCGGATTCACGTTAAACCGTTTCGGTGGCGCATTGTATCTTTCCTATCTGCCTGGGATCTTCGGCGTGGACCGGGTGGTGGACGCGGTGAAATACGCGGGGCAGGAGATGAATGTGGCTTGGGGCCGGAGCAGGGACGGCGGGCCGTATTGGGTGCCGATGATCCCTTCGCGGGAGGCGGCCAATTCTCCGTTGGCTGAACGGATCATTATCGACGAGATCATGTATCATCCGCCTGAAGTGCCGCCGAACCGGGACGAGAATCCATGGGGGGAATACCTTGAGTTATGGAATCCCTCGGATCAGGAGATCCCCCTGTTCAACGAGGCCGGCGTCTGGTGGATATATGACGGGATTGAATATACGTTTATGCCAAATCTGATTCTTCCGCCCCAGGGAAGGATTTTGCTAGTGAAATTCGATCCGTCGGACACCTCGGCGATGCAAACTTTTCAGGCCTTGTATAACATCCCCGCGATGGACGCACCGGTGGTGGGGCCATTCAATGGCAATTTATCCAACCAAGGTGAGCGGATTGTCCTCGAAAAACCGTTGGTGCATGATCCATCGGGATTTCCCCTTTCCTGGACGGTGGTGGATGAGGTGATCTACTTTGACAAGGAACCTTGGACCCGGGAGGCGGATGGCACCGGAAAGGTCTTGCAGCGGATTTCCACCCGGCGGCCGGGGAATGATCCATCCAACTGGCAGGCGGATGTTCCTACGCCGGGCCGGAGCAACCCCAACACCTCCGTGGCCGCGTGGATGATATATTGATTACCGTTAAAGGCAGGCGGTATATGAAGTAGTGGCCAATATGGGAATTCGGAAAAAATCGGGCAAGGAAGGGAAGGATGCTAGGCAATCCTCCCCCTCCTTGCCTTTTCCCACTAAGGGAGGAGGTATTGTAAATTAGTATATTGATTTTCAGCGGGGTGCGATGGCGAAGTGACGAACATCTGGTATTTGGGTAGGAAACGTAAAATAGGGGGGATGGTTCATTCAATCCACTGGAATAAAAGTGATGTATGGGTGATTAAAAAGGTGATAAAAATAAGTAAATTGTCATGATTCTTGCGCTCTATCGCTTGTTTTTGCGTTGATCGAGACGTTCTCCCTGGGGGCGGCGGATGGGAATATGCAATCCGCCGCTGGCTTCCAATTCGTCGAAGAGTTGATTGCGCATGGCCTCGATCCGCTCGCGGTAAGACGGCACGCGGATGAGATTATGCTGCTCGTGCGGATCGGTCTCGAGGTCGTAAAATCCATCGTAATCCCACACGCCGTGATAGAAGATATATTTATATCGTTCGTTCCGGATAGCGAACAACGAAGGAGTCGCGGGAAAGTTCCATTCCCAATGATATTCGTACAAGATGTGATCCCGCCAGGGAATTGTTTCTCCCCGCAACAAGGGCAGAAATGAACGGCCGTCCATGGCCGCTTCCGGGGGAATGGGGACGCCTGCGGCTTCCAGCAGGGTAGGAGCGATATCAATGTTTTGCACCATCGGCGTCACGCGGGATCCCGGTTGGATCCATCCCGGCGCGTAGGCCAGCATCGGCACACGGATCGATTCCTCAAAGGCGTCGCGTTTGTCATAAAAGCCATGTTCGCCCAGCGCGAAACCGTTATCACTCATATAAATCACTAGAGTGGACTGGCTCAAGCCGGCTTCGTCCAGGTAGCGTAAAATCCGCCCGATGTTCTCATCTAAACCGTGAACGGTCTCGCAGTACCGCCGGTAGAGCTCCTCATACGAGGGCACGGGATCGTTGTCATACGGTCCGGTTTCCATGTGGTCGACGCCATGAATGCTGTACCGCCTTTCCCGGATCCAATGCGATTGAGTCTGATAGTTTTCGTCCGTGTTGGCCATGGTTTCCGGACGTTGGATTTCGGCGTTTTGATATCGGCCCATGTGGCGCGGCGCGGGTTGGAAGGGGAAATGGACCGCCTTGAAGGAGAGATACAGAAAAAACGGACGTTCTTGGTTTCGGCCCTCTTTCAGCCAATTCAGCGCGCGATCGGCCAGGATATCGGTGGTGTATCCTTCGAAACTCCGCCGCCGGCCGTTGATATTCAGCACCGGATCTTCATATTCACCTTGGCCTTTGAAACTTTCCCAGTGATCGAAGCCCGGCCGGGGATGGTCATCCTCGTGCCCCATGTGCCATTTGCCGATGAACGCGGTCTGGTATCCATCCTGTTGAAGATAGCGGGGGAAGAATACCGTGCCTTCCGGCTCCGGCCGTTGGTTGTCCACGATGCCATGGTGGTGCATGTATTGCCCGGTCAGAATCGATGCCCGGCTTGGGGAACAAAGAGAGGTGCTGACGAAGGCGTTGACCAGGTGGGCCCCTTCCCGCGCCATACGGTCCAGGTTGGGAGTTTCCAGGAAACGCGGCCCATGGTCCATAAAGCTCATAAAATCGTAGCGGTGGTCATCGCTGAGAATCAGTATGATATTCCGGGGCTTTTCTCTGGATTCAGATGCACGACCGAAAGATGATCCCATGGCGTGAAACAACGCCAGCGAGCCGGCGCTCTTTCCGGCGGTTCGCATGAAACCCCGGCGGTTTGTCTGGTGAGTCAACAACGGATTGGAAGATGCTTCACGGTAAAAGGATCTGAGTCGGCGCATGAAATCACCGCCTTTCCTTTAGAATACGTAATTTTATTTTTCCCGGGATGTTTTATATCACATCCCCTGCTGGTGATCCACCACAGGATTGAACCATATCTGTCTTGCCATCTGGGAGCGGCATTCAACAGGCATGTGTTTTCAAGTTTCATGGGCAGATCTATAATGATTAATTTCCTATACCAAACGGATAAGAAAGAACGAACCATGGGATTCAAGAGCTTGGACAGCCTGAAAACCTTGCGGGAGTTGAATGTCAGCGGGAAGCCGTACGCCTATTACAGCCTGAAAGCGGCGGAAGAGGCGGGTCTTAACGGCATCAGCCGCCTTCCGTATTCGCTGAAGGTATTGTTGGAGAACTTGCTCCGAAACGAAAACGGCCGGGGCGTGAAGGAGGCGGATATCCGCGCCGTGGCTGGTTGGCTGAAGGAGCGCAAATCCAGCCATGAGATCGCTTTCAGCCCCGCGCGGGTGCTGATGCAGGATTTCACTGGTGTGCCCGCGGTAGTGGACCTGGCGGCGATGCGCGATGCCATGGCCGCCCTGGGGGGCGATCCCCAAAAAATCAATCCCTTGAATCCTGTGGACCTGGTGATTGACCACTCGGTCATGGTGGACCATTTCGGCACGCCGGACGCGTTTCGTGTCAATGTGGATCTGGAATTCCAACGCAATTATGAACGTTACGCCTTTTTGCGCTGGGGGCAAAAGGCGTTCAATAACTTCCGCGTCGTGCCGCCGGGGACAGGGATTTGCCACCAAGTCAACCTGGAATATCTGGCCAAGGTGGTGTGGACAGTGGAGGAAGACGGCCGGACGCTGGCGTTTCCCGATACCCTGGTAGGGACGGACAGCCACACCACCATGATCAACGGCCTGGCGGTTCTGGGTTGGGGCGTGGGGGGGATCGAGGCGGAAGCGGCCATGTTGGGGCAACCGGTATCCATGCTGATTCCCGAAGTGATCGGATTCGAGTTGACCGGCGCTTTAAAGGAAGGAACCACAGCGACCGACCTGGTCCTGACCGTTACCCAGATGTTGCGCCAGAAGGGCGTGGTGGGCAAATTCGTGGAATTTTTCGGCCCCGGCCTGGATGCTTTGACGCTGGCCGACCGCGCGTTGATCTCCAACATGGCACCGGAATACGGAGCGACGTGTGGATTTTTCCCAATCGACCGCGAGACGGTGAAATATCTGCAATTTACCGGCCGCGATCCCCATCTGGCCGCGCTGGTGGAAGCCTATGCCAAGGCGCAAGGCATGTGGCGTGAAGCGGGTGTCCCGGATCCGGTGTTCACGGACACGTTGCGGTTGGATATGAGCGAGGTGGAACACTCCCTGGCCGGCCCCAAACGGCCTCAGGACCGGGTATTCTTGTCGCGCGCGGCCGAGGAATTCAAAAAAGCCTGCAGCGGCTTTCGCGGTGGGGCGGCGGATTTCCGCAAGGTATCCGTGGACGGCTATGAGCTCGAAGACGGCAGCGTGGTCATCGCCGCGATCACCAGCTGTACGAATACCTCCAATCCCGCGGTCATGCTGGGGGCAGGGCTATTGGCGCGCAACGCCGTGCAAAAAGGCCTGAAGGTCAAGCCGTGGGTGAAAACCTCGCTGGCACCCGGCTCGAAAGTCGTGACCGATTACCTGATGGCCGCCGGATTGGATGAACCCCTTAATCAACTGGGGTTTCATCTGGTGGGCTACGGCTGCACGACTTGCATCGGCAATTCCGGTCCCTTGCCTAAAGAGATCAGCCAAGCGGTGGAAAAAGGAGATCTGGTGGTTTGTTCCGTGTTGTCAGGGAACCGGAACTTCGAAGGGCGGATCAATCCCCAGACCAAAGCCAATTACCTTGCTTCGCCGCCGCTCGTGGTGGCTTACGCGCTGGCCGGTTCACTGGCGGTGGACCTGGTCAAGGATCCCTTGGGAATGGACCCGGAGGGGCATCCGGTCTACTTGAAGGACATCTGGCCAAGCAACCGGGAGATCCAGGAAACCATCCTGCGGTCCGTCAAGAAAGAGATGTTCGAATCGGAGTACGGCAATGTCTTCGAAGGAGATGTGGCTTGGCGCAAAATCCCGGTCCAGGAAAGCATGACTTACCATTGGGATGATTCCAGCACCTATGTCAAGAAACCGCCGTATTTCGAGAGGATGAGCCAGACTCCCGATCCGGTGACTGACATCCGGGGCGCGTATCCCCTGGCGATTTTGGGCGATTCAATCACCACCGACCATATTTCCCCGGCAGGGAGCATCAAACCGGACAGCCCGGCAGGTCTGTATCTGCAACACCATGGCGTGAAGCCGGCCGATTTTAATTCGTACGGTTCGCGGCGTGGCAATCATGAAGTCATGATGCGCGGCACGTTTGCCAACATCCGCATCCAAAACGAAATGACGCCCGGTAAGACCGGCGGCTACACATTGCATATGCCAGAGGGTACGCTCATGACCATGTACGACGCGGCCATGGCCTATCAGAGAGACGGTGTTCCCCTGGTGGTCATCGCGGGGAAGGAATACGGCACTGGTTCCTCCCGCGACTGGGCGGCCAAAGGCACCCGGCTGCTGGGCGTGAAGGCGGTGATCGCCGAGAGTTTCGAGCGGATTCACCGCTCCAACCTGATCGGCATGGGAGTCATGCCCTTGCAGTTCAAGGAAGGAGTAAACCGGAAAACGTTGTCTTTGACCGGAGAAGAGACCTACGACATTGTAGGAATTGAACGTCAACTGCAACCGGGAGCCGATCTGATCCTCCGGATCACCCGGCAAGGCGGCCGTTCGGAGGAAATTTCCGTCCTCTGCCGCATCGACACCGTGGATGAGCTGGAATATTACAAACACGGCGGGATATTGCACTATGTATTGAGGAATTTATTGAAGGGGTGATTGAGGGGTGATTGAGCCCCTGGAGAGTGAAGGGTGAACACGGAGCACGGCGCGCCGGGTTTGCTTCTTGTACGCCACTGACGTTCAGGGGTCTATGATGGCCGGAAAAATAACAGGGCGATGAATCACACGATTCATCGCCCTAATCATTTAGTCTTGGTCATTCACTACTTGAACAATTCCCAATTCTGGGTGTCTGAGGTTCCGTAGAAGGTGCTGAAATCATCTGTGAAGACCACTTTGCCTGCCGCGTCGGTGATTACGACGTTATCGAACGCCGCGATTTGCCCTGCGCGGGTGGAAGCCGTGATTCCCGCGAAACCGTCCAAGCGGTTTTGCGGATCGGGGTAATTCCAATCCGGCAGAGTAAACGTTCCGATCGATCCTTTCACCGTCGTGTTATCCGCCGACATGCTGAACGGGTATTTCGTGCCCACCGCCCATGCCATGGTCTGGGCATCACCCCAGGCGCGGAGGTCATTCAAAAACTGAACCCGGTTGAGTTCCTGATGGAACAGGAGGCAAATGGCCCGGTCCCCGGTTCCATCGGGCGCGGAGCCATGGGGTTGAATATGCAGAGCCAAGCCCGCACGGCTGTGATCATGCGTCGAGGGAATCGTCTCCCAGGACAACATGGTCACATCGGCCGATATCCCGCCACCGCCTACCAACTCTTTCCGATACCACATATGTTTTGGATCGACAGCGTTGGTGGCAATCGCGTACAATTGGCCGTTGTAAACCACGTAATATCCGGCCTGTCCGGCAACCCAGTTATCGCTGACACCGACCGCCGACCGCGCCGGAGCCGTGCCTTCGAAATCATCCGAGAAGACCACTTGGCCGTCCTGAATAATTTGGAAATTATCAAAATAGACCACTAATCCCGGTGCCGTGCTGGCGGTTACGCCCGCAAAGCCGCCGCGGCGGTTTTGAGGATCCGGTATGGACCAAGCCGGCAGGTCCACTGTATCGCTTGGATTCGCCCGGTTGGTGATCGATCCCGTGACCACATCCCCTTCAAACGTGATTTCCATGGTGTACCAGGTACGGGGCGACCAGGTGAAGGCGACGGCGTCTCCCCAGGCACGCAAGTCGTTCAAAAACTGCACCGTGTTGATGTCATCGTGGAACAGAATATTGACACCCCGGTCATGCGCCCCATCCGCGGCTGTCCCATTGGGTTGAATACGGCCGCCGATCCCGCCGCGGCTGAGGTCCTGGTCATTCGCCCAGGTCAGAATGTTGACATCACACCGGATGGTGTAATTATCGCCGAAATCCTTGTTAACCCACGCATGCTTGGGGTCGCCATTGTCCAAAGACGCCGCGCAGAGAACCCGGTTGGTAGCGGATTCATCCGTTATGATATACACTCCATACTCCCCGACCTTCCAATCGCTCCTCAGATTGTAGTGGCCTGCCGCGTATGTAATGCTGGTAAAAGCCATACATACCGCAATAACCACATATGCCACTCGTTTTGTCATTGTAATTCTCCCTTCATTCAATGAATAAATCGATTTTTCTTTATAATATAGAGTAAACCCTGTTGTCAAGACAGGATGAGAGAAATGAAGCGGAAAATGGTATTAATTGAATCTGGGAAGTCCGGCCGGTATTTTGGAGAGAATAATTTGGATTCATCCGGGAGATGCGGACCCGAGGATCTCTATCGATTCTAAACACTCCAGGATAAAGGCGGATGCTAGAGTCCGCCTATCCAAAACAACCCGCACTTTGGCCCTCACCCCGAGGGAGAGAGAATGAAAAGACCGGAGGTTGCGGGTAGGGTAATGGGGTAGAAATGGTACATGTTCTAGGCGGATTTCGTAATGCGCAATCCACTTTGCATTGACTTTTTTATGCCTCTTTAAGATAGGAAGCAGGTCATCGGCTAAGTAAAACAATCCTTCCCCTGGACCGCTTTGTTTTTCTTTTCACCCAGCCAAAAGGATGGTTCACTGCGGATTCTTGGCGTTTTCCTCCGCGTCGCGCAGGTTCAAGACCGCGTTTTGGGCGCGCAATTTCTCCTGCAACTTCGGGATATCGATTTGTTGTACGGGAACGTGACTGTGAATGGCCTGGGCGGCCGCGAGTCCTGCCGCGTGACCGAAGATCATGTACTGCGGCTCCATGCGCAGCGAGGAATAGGCGACATGCGAGGCCGAAAAGCACACCGGCACCAGCAGATTCTCGCATTCCTCCGCTTTAGGCGTCATGGCGCTGTAGGAAATCTCATAGGGACGCACAGGGACTTGCATGTCTCCCTCGTTGACCACCGTCCCTTCGGGGGTGGGTATCCGTTGCACATGATGCGAATCGGAATTGTACGAGCCCATGCCGATGGAATCGCTTTTCGTCCGGTGGGTCTGCAAGTCGGCTTGCACCATAACGTTTTCGCCGATCATGCGCCGTGCCTCGCGGACATAGAGCTGATGTGGCCAGTGGTTCGTGTCGGTGAATTCATCCTTGGCCAGGCCCCATTCGTTGATTTCATTGCGCAGGCGGTCAGGCACCGCGGGATCGTTGGCCAAAAAGTAGAGAAAACCCTGGACGTAGTGGACATGTTCGTTCCAGATCTTCTCCCGCGTGGCGTAATCGGCTTCCGGGTAGTTCCAACTGCCACCGATGTAATCGGTGGAAATGGGGCCGGAATTGTTGATATCCGTCTTTTGGTTGGGCATGGGCGAGACGATCATCATCTGCTTCATGCCTAAGGTCATGCCGCGCCTTTCGGCTTCACGCAGATAGCGGGCGAGCAACGCGAAGCGCCGGGGATCGTAGCCCGGCGGCCGGGGGAAGGGAACCTGGTTGCTCTTGCGGTTCGTCAAGCACAATCGGAAGTTATACGCCTGGACTTTCTTGTCACCCTCGCCGGGACGGCCGGGATCTCCACTGTAAACCAATGGGAGCAGGTTCCCGTTTTCGTCGTAAGGCGAGAGTGGAAAGAGGAACTGGTGCTGGGGGCTATGCGCGATGCGCCCGGCCAGGGATTCGCCGTACACGTCCTGGCTTTCGCGCCCCCAGGTGTAGGTGATGCCCGCCCGGGGGAGCAGATCGCCCTCGTACGAGCAATCCATAAAGACCCGGGCGGTGAAGACCCGGCCGTTGTCCATCCGGATGTTTTGGATGCGGCGGCCGGTCTTGTGCACCGTTTCCACCCGGTGGCGGAAGAGGACCTCGACCTTCGCCTCGGCCAGCCAATCGCGGTAGATTTGTTCGGCTACACTCGGCTCGAAGAACCAGGAGATCGGCTCGCCGTAATGCTTTCCCGCGCGCAGGAAGAATTCCCGGGACATCCCGCCGATGACGGTCTTGTTGGCGTGATCGGTGCGGCCCAGACCGCCGGAGACCATGCCGCCGATGTGATCGCGCGGTTCGAGCAGGGCGGTTTTCAGCCCTTCCTGGGCGGCGGCGATGGCGGCAACGGCCCCGCCCGCGGTCCCGCCATAGACGACGACATCGTAGTTCAGCGGTTCATCGCTGACCGCGAAGGACGTATGCCGGGCGGTGACCAACCAGGGTGTGACGGAAAGAAGCGATAGAAATGTTCTGCGCCGCATGAGGCTGTCTCCCTGATCTACAATCTCAATTTCCGCAAAATAGCGCGATGACTGTGACCATCACGCCGTGCTGATGCGTTTCATGCTGTCGTCGACTTCTTCGAGGCTGAGCATGCCGATGGTCATGGCGTCCACCAAGTCATTGCGCAGCACGTATTTCAGGGACGCGTCTTTCTCGTCGGGTTTCACCAGGGTGCCTTCGCCGAAGATTTTCATGCCGACAACCGCCTTGCCGTTGGCCCGGGCCAGCTGGATGGTCTTCGAGATTTCCTCGGGCGAGCCGTCCATTTTGTTACCGGCGTGGTTGATGCGGGCGAAGATGAGATCAACCCAGGGGTGTTCGGCGGCGATCTTCAGCGCGCCGTGATCGTGGCAGGATACGCCGCAGGCGCGCACCACGCCTTTCTCTTTGAGTTCCGACAATTCATCACGCGCGCGTTCGCAATCGTCCGCCCATTTGGAATCCGTCACACAATGGAGCAAGCAGACATCGATCATGTCGGTGCCGAGTTCCTTGCGGAAACGGTCGATTTCCACTTTGGCCCCCCCGGAGTAAGGATTCCAATCGGACTTGCGGAACCAGATTTTGGTGAGCAGCACGTACTGATCCCGGGGAATGCCAGCCAGGGCGTTTTTCATAAAGGGATGCGAGCCGTAAAGATCGGCCATATCGAAAAAATTGAGGCCGTTGTCGAAACCATGACGGATGAGTTCGGTGAACTTTTTCTGGCCCAGCCGGGTGTGGTCGGATTCGCGCCGGCCGCCCCGCATGCCGGTTCCCATGGCCAGCCGGGAACTGACAATACCGGTTTTACCGAGTTGCACGCGGTCGGCGGCGTTGAATTTCGTCTGGCTTTCCGCCCAACTCCACACCGGTCCATAAGCCAATGCTCCGGCTCCCGCTAGGGAGGATTTTATGAATTGCCTTCGAGTATAATCCGATTTCATAATTTTAGGCTCCTTTGTGATTTCTTTCAGGGAATCAATCCCGCCCCGGGGATTTCCATGCCGCGACGGGCAGGGTGGTTGAGTGTTTCGTTCGTTATCCGGCATCCTCCGGGGGATTCTTCCTCACCTAGGGTGAGATGGGATCCTATTAAATCAGATTTTCGTACACTTTGCAAAGATAAACTGCCTCATGGGGGGGAAGATTTCATTCCCCCCGGATGGGATGTAGCAAATTCCACTCCCGGGTCCGGGGATTGAAAGCCACGCCCCAACGGTGTTCAAGCGGAAGTTGCGCGACCATGGAATGCCGCTGTGCCTGAAAGGCGTCTAAGATCAACAAGGCCGGGATAGGCGGCCGGTTTTTATCCAACAGAAACGCGTATAGGCCGAATTGTTCCTCGAATCGCGCTCGGGGGACCGCGTAGCCGTTGAGCAAACTCCATATCCGGTTGAACTGGTCCAAGATCTCTCCGTCGATTTGCATGACCGGCGAATCTTGTTTCTGCCAGGCGTGGGAATCGAGGCGGATGCGTTTTTCAAAGGCGTGGATCAAGGGCTGGAGAATTTCGGCGATGAAGCGGCCTTCGATAAAGGCGTGGCCGCGCAGACGTTCATACGCCAACCGGTTCAGCAAGCCGCCGATTTGAGTACGGTATGAGAAAGCGGGATCGTATTGTTCCAGGGAGTAATCGGGCATGGTTTCCTTGGGCGCGTAATCCCAGGTCCCGTTTTCGATCCGGGGCCAGCGCCAATGGACGACGCCGCTGTGCCGGTGGGGGATCTCCGGCCCATAGAGTTGCACGCTGGTCGTTGGAGAAACAGTAACAAAGTTCTGGCCCGGGCGGAACGCTTCGTAGTAGGTGATGGGAAGCAAAGTCTTGTCCCCCACCCGGCCCAAGACCACGGCATGGGCGGCGATCCGGTCTTCGTAAACCATCAATCCCGGCCGGATGGTTTGCGCGTTAAGGGCTACGGGATAGGTGTCCAAATACAATGTCCGCGTGCTCACCACGCCATACAAATCGCCAAGGAAAGCCACGAAACGGGCATCTTGGCGCCATTCGGGATGAGTGGGATTCCCGTCCCAATCCTGGCTGAAATGGCCTACCCGCCGTCCGCTGGCTGCGCTGGCGAGAAAGGGCAACCGGTGATTGCGGGCAAAAACGGCGCGTAACGTGTATACCAGATCAGCGCAATCGGGCCGCAGGGAGGTGGGTTTGAGAAAATCCTCGTCGACCTCCTGGAACAGCCAATCCGCATATCGTTGTTCCCAGGTGGCGTCCCACACCTGATCGGCGATCCAGACATCCGCCCCGGCTGCCCCGGAGAATAGCGCCAATCCGGTCAGCAGGAGGAAACACCCCCATTTCCCTGTCTCAGAAAGACGATTAATCATTTTCTGGATATAAAGCGCGCATGGCGGCATCGAACACGTCTCCTTTATCCTTGGCGGAACGATACCATTCGGCCACTTCACCAGAGGTAAGGCGGCCGTTGAAGATCCAATCCTGCTGGACAGCGTCCCACCGCATGCCCCATCGTTTTTCGGTGGATACATAGGCATCGGAAGAGATCCAACGCTGGTCCACGGCGATAAACACATAGAACAGGTTGGCCGGCGGCCAATGGGACGACAGGACGATGGGAATCCTTTCCAACGCCGCGAAAAACCGGTCCCGGGGGATGTCGTAATCATACAAACCCGCCCAGATCTGTTGCATCAAATTGAACAACCGGTTGTCGCGCGAATCGGTATTGTAGGTGTAATCGAACGATTCGGACCGGAAGCCGGAGCCCTTTTGCCGCAGAAGGGCTTCGGCCTGTTGGACCACCCGCGCCCGGAATTGAATCTCTTGCTGGAAAAAATGAACCAGCTCGGGAATGATCTCATCATGATGGATATCGGTCGTGTGGGCGGCGCTTTTGGCCACGCGATTCAAGGCTTTGGCTAACTGCGTGCGAAAAGCGAAGGAAGGATCGTAGATCTCTCCGGAATAGAGGGGCATCTGTTCGTCCGGGATCAGCTGCCACCGGCCGTTTTTCTCCACCGGCCAGTTCCAACGGACCACGCCGCTGTGATGGCGGGGCACTTCGGGCGTGTAGATATACACATCCAGGGTGGTGGAGCGCTTGAAGCGGACGCTGGGGGGCACGGAAGCCTCGAAAAACACCACGGGGATGATTTGGGACGGATCGACCCGGCCGATGAAACTGGCATGACTGGCGATCAGGTTTTCGTAAACCACCAGCCCGGGCTGGACGGTCCGTTGGTTGAGGCCCACGGGATAGGTGTCGTGGGGGAAGGAACGGGTCGTGACATGCCGGACCAATTCACGCAAAAACGCATGGAAACGCCGGTCCTTCCGCCAATCGGCGGCGCTAGGTTCCCTGTTCCAGGTGTCCATGGCATGGCCGATCTTCACTCCGTTGGCGTCGCTGGCCAGGAAGGGCAATCCGGAATTCCGGGAAAAGATAGCCCGGACAACATAACAAAGATCGGCGCAGTCTACAGCCAGGTTGATAGGCTGCAGCAAATCGATATCCACCGACGTGCTGATCCACCGGGCATATCGCGTTTCCCACTCTTCGTTCCAATCATGCAAAGCCACCCATACCGGCGCGGGGGAGGGAAGCGGCACGAACATCGTCAAGAAATAAATCAGCCCAAAGTGAGTGAAAAACAAAAAAACTCGCACGGATCCTCTGTGGGTCAAACAAATTGGATTGAATAAACATAGCATAATGGTTTTTTGGTGGAATGCCATTCGCGCCGAAGCCTGCGAGGGATGAAATCAGATAACCTTTGTGTTTTCGAGGTACTTATCAACGGCATTCAACAGACTCCCGCCCCCCGTTCACTTGTTCTCATGCTCTCTTTCAGGATAATCTGGTTTGATAAACGAATGTTGAAAGAGGGGGGATAATCCAATGCGAACCACCCGGCGGACAGAATTGCGCATTCTTCAAGGGACCAATCCGTATGCCCAGGAGGTGCAAGGCAAAGCCAACGAACCGATTTGCGTGGCCATGCTGCTCGACCGCGCCCGGATGCAATTGAATTTGCCGGTTGAGGCCACGCTCGAAGAGATCTACGACCGCCTCGAATACAACGCGCCACGCGTCGCCGTCATCACCGGTTCGCCCGACCATCCCGCCCACGTAATGGATCACGAGACCGTGCTCAAGGCCGCGGCGGCCATCTGGAACCGGGGCGGTGTGCCCTTCGCTTTCGGCATTCCCGTGATCTGTGACGGAACGGCCCAAAGCACGCAAGGCATGTGCTATTCTTTGGTATCGCGCAACCTGGTCTGCGCCATGGTCGTCAACCAGATGGAAGGTCATTCATATCACGGCGCGTTCGTTATCCAGGGCTGTGACAAAACCCCCGCGGCCATCGTGAGCGCCCTCGCCTCGCTCGATGTCACCCGCCGGGCGCGTGGCGAGGCGCCGGTCTTCGCCACCTTCGCTCCCGCCCATGTGCTGCGTGGCGGGACCATCCCGGACGATCTGAAACGCGAACTGAGCGAACTGGCCGATGCCGCCGACCGGCATAATCTGGGCTCTATCGGCGAGGATATCCGCCACACCTTGCGGCATATCCTCCAATGTTCCTCCAACCAGGCTTTTCAAGGAGTTTTCAAACGCGCGGTGCAAGCGGGCCTCCTGACCCCCGAAAAACACAAAGATTTCGAAAAACGCCTCGCTGTGAACACCTGCGATCCCCGTGGCGGTATCTGTGCCTTCCACGGCACCGGTAACAGCAGCCGCGACTTGGTGTCGTCCCTCGGCCTGGTTCACCCCGCCGTCGAACTGTTGACCGATCCCCCCACGTTCGAGCAGGTCGATCAGGCTGTTTCCGCCCTGTTGGCCGTGTGCAATGATCCCGCGTACAGCGTCTCCAACCTCGTGATCCAAAATATCGAAAACGCCGTTCGTGTCCACAGCACATTGGGCGGTTCCACGAACATCATGCTCCATTTGGTGGCCTGCGCGATTTACGCCGGCTGCCGTTTCAGCATCCATGACTATGACCGGATCCGCCGGCAGGTTCCGGTTCCCGACTTGATGGATTACAGTCTCACCGAAGGCCGCGACATCTTTGCCTGGGCGCGGCAATGCTGTGAGGGACGCATCGGGGGCATCGACACCGTCCTCCATGAACTCCGCCGGAACCAGGTCCCTGTCACGGCCGACGCTCCCACCATGGCTGGTAAAACCTGGGCCGAACGCTTAAAAAACGGCCGACGCCTCGCCGCTGGGAATGTCAAAGACAATCCCATCATTCTTTCCACACCCCGGCGCGCCACCAGCGGCGTGGATGTTCTTTCCGGCAATTTCTTCGAATCGGCAGTGGTTAAAATCAGCGGCCTGCCGGATGAACAAGTGGATGAATTCGATGAAAAAGTCGCCGTGGTCCTCTATTTCGAAACCGAAGAGCAGGCCACGGCCCAATTATTGAACGTCAACATCCTGCGGGATGTGGCGCGGGGAGCCGGATTCCCCCGCGATGTCCTGCTTGGCCTTTACCGCCACAACACCGGGAAGAACAATCCGGAATTGGAACGTTTGCGCAACAAGCAGATGATCTTCCAGCGGATACTCGATGAAAACGCCCTCCGGCTGGCCGTGGTCATTGCCGGGCAAGGCCCCGAAGCCTTCGGCATGCCCGAAATGTTCACCCCCACCCAGCACATCAACCATAACCGCGAACTCAAGAAAATCGTCACCATCATCAGTGACGGGAGGTACTCCGGTGTCACTTACGGCGCGGCCGTCGGGCATGTCACCCCCGAATCCTTCAACCGGGGAGGAATTCTCTACCTCCAGACCGGCGATCTTCTCCACCTGCGGCTGCGGCGGCGGCAGATTCACCTTTTGGATGCTAAGTCCTTTGCTCAAGGGAAATTACGCCTCTATACCGGATCACTCGCCGAAGACCGCGGCAAACTGGGCGAACAGCGCTTGGCCCGATTGCGCAAGCGCCGCGCTTCGATCGATCCCTCCAACCTTATGAGCCGGATTACCGACGCCGCTCATGGAGCCGTGCCCCTTGAAGTGTGGGAACGCGCGCGCCAAATCCCATTCCTCTCCAAGGTTTCGAAATCAATCAGAAACAAGGACTAAATCGGGAAACTGGTTTCAATAATTCGATTTATCAAAATATCGAATGATGAATCTTGTTCTATTTTCTCTCATCGGTTAATCGATTCTTCCCCTTATTTTCCGGCTAGAAATTTGGTAGTATGGACTCCGGTATCGGACCGGAGGAGGAATTTGGATTTCATGGAAGCGATCCATGAAAGGAAATTTGTTGATGAAGGCAAGCATCGTGCCTGATGCGTAAGGGAGGTTACAAAATGAGACGTTACTTTTATATCTTATGGATTTTCGTGCTTCTCGCGGGGATTGCGATACCCACGGTCCACGCGCAAAAGGTAGTCAGCACCCCGGTGGACTTGTCTGCCTTCTGGAACGCGGACGGTTGGTATCACTATGATCCCAGTAATCCCAACTTGGATCCGGGTGTGCCCTCGCCCCATCCTGACGCGGGCGGCGGCCAGTGGGGACTGGACGGAATGACCGGAGGCGCGCGGATCCGGATCAACACGCTGCCCCCCAATGTGATTCCGGGCCAGGTGAACGTGACAGAGGACGGCGAAGTGGCCTTTTTGCTGCCCAAAATGGAACTTTTTGCTGCCCAAAATGGAAATCGGGGATCTGGACGTTTACTATCCCGCGGGCGATACCATTCCGGTTCCACCGGGAAAGTATAAATACCTCTATCTCGCCTGCATGTCTGGGAACGGCAACTGGCCTGGCAGCGAATCTGACTGGGCCCCCATCGTCGATATTAACACCAAACAAGTCATCGATCCCCGCCATGAAGTGAACAGTTTCAAGCCGATTTACCAAGAAGGCGAAGGGAACTGGATTTATATCGGGACGGTCAATGACTGGTTCTGGAAAGTGCCGGAATGGGTGGCTCCCGCCAGCGGGGATCCCAACGAAATCGTCGTGGATTGGCTGACTTATGACGGCCATGTGGATGACATCCTGTACTTGTGGGACTATGTCGGCATGAGCAACCACGATTATGGCCAGTATCACTACGTGAATGGGGCGGGTAATTATTTTGTTTATAATATTCCCATTCCGGCCGGCCTGACCAAGGCGACTTTGTGGACCGAAATGTGGGGTAACGTAAAACTGTCCTATTCCACCGATGACATAACATATACGGAACTCTACAATTCGGCCACCATGGATCAGGTATATACCGCGCCCGCGGGCAATATCGACGGGTATTTCCCCAACCGTGAGTTGCGCAGCTTTGACTTGGCGCCTATTTTATCCGCCGGCAATGTCACGAATCTTTTCCTGAAATTCGAAGATGCCGCGCCCGACAACGCTCCCGGACAGGCAAATAACCCTTGGGGCGCCCGGTGCCGCTCGCTGGGCATCTTCAAAGGGGATGTGGTCCGGAGCAGTCTAGGCGCGCGCCTGTGGCCGGGTCTGGTCCGCACCGATGGCAACTCGCCGCAGGGCGGCTTGATCCTGATCAAGAAAAAGTACTTTTTGGATAACACCAAAACATTGACGGCGTTGGTCATGCCGAACAATATCCCCCGGAGCGATCCGTACCTCAGCATCTTTGCCATTACCCTGGGGAATGACCCCACCGCGGTCGAAGATTACATGCTGCACTAAACCACGGCCATCCTCCTTCGGTTATCCTTCAATCCCCCCGTACGGCCCCGCTGGACGGGGGGATTTCATATCAATCCCCTGATTCCACCCCCATAAGGTCCACAAGAGGCAGTTACATGCGATTAATCAGTTGTGCGATTTAATTTTAGTTTTAGAAATTTTTTAAATTCACTTTATTTATCAATGGATGTTTGATAAGATGATTGGGCAATCACCGAAGGAGGTCACCGAAGGATTCATGGATGGCATCCATGAAAGGCACTAGGATAGGCCGGATCAAAACAGATCCGGACCAAAAGGAGGCTAAAAAGCATGATACGTTTCTTTTATGTAACCGTGATTTTTGCCCTTTGCGTGGGGATCACGATTTCGCCGGTCCCCGCGCAAACCGTAGTCAGTACGCCAGTGGATTTGTCCGCTTTCTGGAACGCGGACGGGTGGTATCACTATGACGCCGGCGCGGACATCGATCCAATCGTCCCCTCCAACCATCCGGAAGCAGCCGGCGCGGCGTGGGGACTGGATGATGGAGGCCAGCGTGTGCGGATCAACACACTACCCGCCAATGTGATCCCGGGCCAGGTGAACGTGACAGAGGACGGCGAAGTGGCATTCTTGCTGCCCTCGATGGAAATCGGCAGCCTGGACATTTACTATCCCACGGGCGATACCATTCCGGTTCCGGAGGGGAAATACAAGTATGTCTATATCGCCTGCATGTCCGGAAACGGCAACTGGCCCGGCAGTGATTCCGACTGGGCCGCAATCGTCGATATCAATACCAAGGAAGTCATCGATCCCCGTTATGAGGTGAACAGTTTTAAACCGGTTTACCAAGAAGGGGAAGGTTCCTGGATTCCCATCGGCATCGTCAACGATTGGTTCTGGAAAGTGCCGGAATGGGTGGCGCCTGCCAGCGGGGATCCCAGCGAAATCGTGGTGGATTTTCTCACCTACGATGGGGACGTGGATGATGTCTTGTACCTGTGGGACTATGTCGGCATGAGCAACCACGATTACGGCCAATACCACTATGTCAACGGGGCGGATAATTATTTTATCTATAATCTGCCCATTCCCGCCGGCATGACCGAGGGTACCCTGTGGACCGAGATGTGGGGCAACGTCAAGTTGTCGTATTCCACCGATGATGTGACGTACACCGAACTGTACAATTCGGCCACCATGGACCAGGTGTACACGGCTCCAGAAACCGGATTGGACGGATTTTTCCCCAACCGCGAGCTCCGCAGCTTTGACTTGGCCCCCATTCTGGCCGCCGGCAATGTCACGAGCCTCTTCCTGAAGTTCGAAGATGCCGCTCCTGACAACGCCGCCGGACAGACGAATAATCCCTGGGGTGCCCGGTGCCGCTCGCTGGGTATCTTCAAGGGCGATGTGGTCCGCAGCAGCCTGGGAGCGCGCCTATGGCCGGGTCTGGTCCGCACCGACGGCAACGCGCCTCAGGGCGGGTTGATTCTGATCAAGAAAAAATACCTGCTGGATGAGACCAAGACGCTGACAGCGCTGGTTATGCCGAACAATATCCCCCGGAGCGATCCGTTCCTCAGTATCTTTGCGATCACCCTGGGGAATGACGCCACCCGGGTCGAGGATTACATGCTGCACTAAACCACGGCCATCCTCCTTCGGTAAATCCGCCCCCCGTCCGGCCCCGCTGGACGGGGGGGTTCATTTGAGCGAGCTGAATTCTATCCCGATGGATTCCATGAGTATAAAATCTCGGGGGGATATCAATGGGTTGTTTTTACAACCGCCCGCGTCCCCGGGAGAGACTTCCCAAGGAGACAGCCGCATGAGATTCCGTTATGGGCCACCCCCCGAGGCTCCAGACCGCGATTTCGAGAACGCAGGCTGGAAGAAAATCGCGACCCCGCCGGTGCGGCGCTTGTTTCTATGGTCTTTGCCGATAACCCTGGTTGTATTTTTACTCACCTATCTCGGCTGACGGCTTTTGTTTACCGGAGAAATTCTGGAACTCAACTGGGAAATTCTGGATCTCAACTGGATTATCATCATCGGAGCGATATTTTTCGTTGCGCCATTTCACGAATTAACGCACGCGGTTTTGACTCCGATATGGGGATTATATTCCCACACCATTTTGGGTTTGTGGCTGCCCAAGGCGGCTTTTTATGTTTATTACACCGAGCCACTCTCCAAAATCCGTTTCCTGGTGATTTTGGCCGCTCCCTTTATCCTGTTGACCGCTTTCCCCTTGACAGTAGGGGGAATTTCGCGAGTGTTCTCCCCCCTGGTTTTTTATCTGACCCTGGGCAACACGTTGACCTGCGGTGCGGATTTGTTGCAAATACCGGTTATCTGCTGCGGGATCCCTCCTAACGCGTTCTTGCTTCTGAACGGTTGCGACACGTGGTGGAAAGTCCATCCCGAAAATCCGGATTAATTCGATTTTCGTAGGGATCGGAGAATTCACAAGATCACAGGTTCATCCTTGCCCGATGGATCGCCTCGTTGTTAGGCAAGACAGTAATGTCGATGCGGATGGCCTGCTCCTCACCCGGCTTCAGAAACACGAGCGTCCCCGCCTGGCGGTTTTTAGCGCGCCCTTCCACGGAACAGTTGGCCGGTTCCAATCCGCAGACGTATGCTCCCGCGCTGGTCAATTTCCACTGGCCGAAGAAGGGCAGTTCCTTCTTGCGGTACGAAACCAGAATTCCCAGCCCCTGGTCGTTGTTGAACGCGGGATTCAGCAGTGCCGCGTGGCAGATTCCCCGGCGGTCCGGCCGGATGTCGTGATAAAAAACCTGCTCCTTGAAACCCACGATGGGCTTGTCAAAGCGGGTGTATTCGTTCACGCCTTTGGCCGCTTCTTCATCGCGGGGCCGGACTTTGGAATTGGCCACGAATTCGGTGGTTTCGGACAACACGGGGAAGCCGATGTTGATGTGGTAAATCAGCATTAGGGGTGATTTGGTGAAGCCCTCGTTTTTTACTACGTCTTCGATCTGGATGGTGTTCGAACCGACCTCGGTGGATAACGTGCGGCGCATCACCACGTTGGGACCAAAAAGATAGCCTTCCCGGATTTCGCCCGAGACCCATAACCTCCGGTTGTTGCCCACCCACTCGTCGCCGGTTTTCAAATAACGCGCCGCAAGATGCGAATAGCGCCCATGCAGTCCCAATGCCTGACCCTCGTCCTCGCAGGGCGCGCCCGCCCAGGTCATGCCGCAGGTGGTGAGCAGTCCGCAGAAAAACGTCTTGAGCCAGCCCAGGCCTTCCGGTTCGAAATGCGCCGGGTGCGCTTCGCCCGCCGGGCTGTCATAGGAGAGCGACGCGCCGCGGAACTTGGCCGACGCGATATCCAGGCCGCGGCTGGGCAGCACGTTGAACGTCAAGCCTGTGCCCGTGTCGAACTGCACCACCTCCGTCCCGTCCTCCGGCCCCTCCACGAACCGCAAATGCCGCACACCCCCCACTTGCCAGGCGGCCCCTGTGTAGCGTTCCAGCTGGGCGCGTGTGAAGTTTTGTCCGAACAAGTTCGGCATGATTGTCCGCTCCTTGCTTTCGAGTTTCCGTAATTATCGCCAATCCTGGACGAAAGAATAAAGGGAAACCGATGAAGCCGAAGGGGATTTTCATGGCCTAGCCCGCGTGTGTTCGCTGTTTATAATCGTACGCAACTTGTTGGTGGGAGGTCCTCTCATGTTTCAACCTTACTATCGGCAAATCGTGATGACAGCCGTTTGGATGCTGTGGCTCGGTTCGTTTCCGGTTTTTTCACTGGATTCGATAGACGGCTTGTTCCAGTTTCCTCCGCAGTTGAAAGACGGCGTTTACCCCCGCCACTACCGGCCAGACCGCACGGTGGATTTCGAACATCTGCGCCTGGAACTGAAAATCTTCATGAACGAACAGCGGTTGGAAGGCGTGGCCCATTACGAGTTCCGGCCTATCCATGGCCAGGTGAAATCCATCCGTTTCGATGCCATGCGGATGGATATTGTCTCCGTTTCCTCACCTTTCCAGCCCTCGTTAAAGTGGACGTATTCCGAAGACGCGCTCCACGTGGATTTTCCCGCGCCATTGCCCATGGACGCCACAGCTTCCATCGCCATTACCTACTCCGCGAAGCCACCTCAATCCAATCCCGTTTGGTGGGACACCAGCATGTTCTTCACCGATTCCCGGCATGTGGTGGCTCAAAACGCGGATCAGATGTTTACACTTAACGAACCGTTCGGCGGGGCATTCTGGTTTCCTTGCGTGGATTACCCCAACGACCGCATGGTTACCGAAATGGTGGTGACCGTACCCAAGGAATTTGTCACGCTCTCCAACGGCCGGCTTGTGGATTCACGGGAGGACGGCGAGTGGCGTACGGATCACTGGAAACAGAAGATCCCCCACGTGGTCTATTTGGTCAGTTTGGCGGTGGGCCGCTTTGCGGTCGTGCGGGATGATTGGCGCGGCATTCCCGTGGAGTATTACGTGGAGGCGGGCCGGGAGGCCGACGCCCGCCCCAGCCTCGGCAAGACCCCGGCCATGATCGAGTTCTTCAGCAACTATTTGGATTATCCTTATCCCTACGAAAAGTATGCTCAAGTCGCGGTCCGCTATTTCCCCGCGGGAGGCATGGAACACACCACTGCCACCACACTCTTCGAGGGAGCGGTCATCGACGAGCAGGGGCGGCTCGATCATGATGTGGACGGCCTTGTGGCGCATGAATTGTTCCATCAATGGTACGGCGATCTGGTGACTTGCCAATCCTGGAATGACCTGTGGCTGAACGAAAGCTTCGCCACCTACAGCGAGCCGCTCTGGACCCGGCACGAAAAAGGCCAGGACGCGTTTTGGGAATCAGTGCTGGACATGATGGAAGGGTATATCGGGGCCAGCCGGGGTTACATCCGTCCCATTGTAACCAACGAATACGAGAAATACGCGGAAATGTTTGATTCGCATTCATATCCCAAGGGGGGCAGCGTGTTGCACATGCTGCGGCATCAAGTGGGGGAGGATTTATTCCGCAAAATCTTGAACCGTTTCCTCGTCAAACACGCGCCTGGATTGGTGAGCACGCCGGATTTCACCAAAGTGGTCGAGGAAGTCACCGGCCGGCCCATGGACCGCTTCTTCGAACAATGGATCTACCGCCCTGGCCATCCCAAGCTGAAAGTAGAACACCAGTGGATTCCCGGGCGCCGGCAAGTCAAATTAATCTTCAACCAAACCCAGGAGGTGAAGGAGGGAGAACCGGCGTTCGCCTTCCCGCTCGATATAGAAATCCAAACGGAGGAGCGAACCATCCGGGAAACCATTGAAATCACCAAGAAAGAGGAAACCGCTTTTATCGATTGCCCTGCGCCGCCCCGTAGCGTATGCGTCGATCCCTCCCTGAATGTGTTGATGGAGTTGGAACACGAGAAACCGGTGGATATGTTGTTACGAGAGCTTAAAAACGGTACCACGGTCATTGTCAAAATCCGTGCCGCCCGGGCTTTGAAAGACCATCCATCCGATCAGGTCATCGAAGCGCTGGCCGAAGCGGTCCGGAACGAATTGTTTCTCCGGTTGCGCACCACCTGCGTGGAGTCGCTGGCGGCCTTTCCGGGAGATCCTATCGTGGATTTGTTGATGGAATTCAGTCATGATTCCGAGCCCAAGTTGCGCGAAACGGCGGTATCGGCTTTGGGGAATTATTATAAGAATGAAAAGGTTTTTTCCGTTCTGAAGGATCGTTTCCAAAATGACCGCTCCATTCGGGTGATAGCCGCGGCGGCGCGGGCCATGGCCCGTGTGAAATGCGATAACGCCTATGAAATCCTGAGTCCGGGCCTCGAGCGGGATTCGTATCAGAACACGATCCGCACGGCGGTGATGGACGCCTTGGTTGAGTTGAAAGAATCCCGGATTTATCCCGGGTTGGTCCGCTTTTCCCAGGACCCGTACCCCCGGGACGTGCAAACCACCGCGCTCCGGGGATTGGGGAGGCTGGCGGGGGACACAAAGCAACACGAGCAGGAAGTGCTCGACCACCTGGTTCCGCTTCTGCAATCCGAATCCGCTCATCTCCGCCGGGCCGCGGTCGAGGGCTTGCAATCTCTCGGGATGGAGGACGCCATTCCCCATCTCCAGCGGACAGTGCAAAATGATGTGGATGAAACCCTCCGCGAAGCCGCCAAGAACGCCATCGCGGAAATCCGGAAAGGCCGGGATAGCCATCAGAGCGCGGAAAACGCTGGCCGGATTGACGAATTGGAAAAGAAAAATAAGGATTTGGAAAAACGTCTGGAGGAAATGGAATCTACCCTGAAACGGCTGATTGAGCTTCAGGAAAAAACGAACGGAAACAATGGATCTTGAAATCATCATTCAATGGTTCCGGAATCCACCGGGCCGGGGGAGAGAATAGATGAAAATACACGAATACCAGGCCAAGGAAATCCTGCGTCAATTTCAGGTTCCGGTGCCCCAGGGCCAGGTCGCTTCCACCGCCGAGGAAGCCGAGTGGGTCGCCCGAGAATTGGGGACCGATACAGTGGTCATCAAAGCCCAGATCCATGCCGGGGGCCGCGGCAAAGGAGGCGGAGTCAAAATCGCCAAAACCCCCCGGCAGGCGCGGGAAATCGCCAACGCCATGCTGGGCATGACGTTGGTCACCCCCCAGACTGGACCCGAGGGGAAAGAGGTACTCAAACTCCTCGTTGAGGAAGGGCTTCCCATCGAAAAAGAGCTGTATGTAGGCGTCACCATCGACCGTTCCGCCGCCCGCCCGGTGGTCATGGCCTCCGCTGAGGGGGGCATGGAAATCGAAGAGGTGGCCGCCCGGTTCCCCGAAAAAATCCTCAAGGTTTTCGTCGATTGCTCCGGCAACCTGAAGCCCTTCCAAGCCCGCCAACTCGCGTATGGCCTGGGTCTCCAGGGACGGGTGGCGGTCCGTTGCGCCCGTTTATTCTTGAATTTGTACGATGCCTTTTCCACCTGTGACGCCTCGTTAGCCGAAATCAATCCACTGGTCATTACCCGGGATGAACGGGTGGCCGCTCTCGATGCCAAGTTCGTATTCGACGATAACGCCCTTTTCCGGCAGCAGGAGTACCTTGAACTCCGCGACTTGTCCGAAGAGCGGCCGCTCGAAATCGAAGCCGGGATGCACAACCTCAATTACATCAAACTCGACGGCGAAGTCGGATGCATGGTAAACGGTGCGGGATTGGCCATGGCTACAATGGACCTGGTGAAACTCTCCGGCTCCATGCCGGCCAACTTCCTCGATGTCGGCGGGGCCGCCAACGTGGACCGGGTCGCGGCCGCGTTTCGCATTCTCATGTCCGACAAGAATGTCAAGGCCGTGCTGGTCAACATCTTTGGGGGCATTGTCCGCTGTGACCGGGTCGCCCGGGGGATCGTCCAGGCCATGAGCCAGGTGGAAGTCAATGTCCCCGTGGTGGTCCGCCTGCAAGGCACCAACGCCTTGGAGGGCCGGGAAATCCTCAAACAAGCCGATTTCCCCTTTATCGTGGTGGAAGGGCTGGGCGAAATCACGCAACGGGTTGCCGAGGCACTGCGGGGAGCGGCTGTGAATTGAGAATGGAAATTTTTTTATTATAAATTTTGTAAAAAGATATCACCTTCAGCCTCTGTCTCTTTGAGTTATACCCCTTGCCAGAAACAAGCGTTGAGAAATAATTGCTTTTTGTGTCTTTTGAAGAGCTGGAAAAAAAACGGAAATTCAGATATCCTCCCTCCCAAGCCCGGAAAAGGACGATGGCATCCGGGTGGGATATTGTTTGCGCGCGAAGCCGGCCATTTCGAGGCTGTCTCCAGTTCTAATCCCTGAAAATTCTAATCCCTGAAAAGGAGCGCATTTGGCGATCATGAGCACGATGCAGGTCATTTTAGCTGAAACCATTCCCAACCTGGGCCAGGAAGGACAGGTGGTCACGGTTAAAGGCGGTTTCGCCCGGAATTATTTAATTCCGAAAAACTTGGCTTATCCGGCGGCCAGCGCCAGCGCCGCTCAGATCGCTCACCGGCAACGCCAGGTGCAAGACCTGCACAAACGCCGGATCAAATCCGAACAAGATCTTGCCAACCGGTTGTCCTCGATTTCTGTCAATATCCCGGTCAAGGTGGGAGAGGAAGACCGGGTGTTTGGAAGCGTTACTTCCCGGGATATCGCCGAAGCCTTGGCCCAGAAAGGATTCGATGTGGACCGCCGGAAAATCATTCTGGAGGATCCCATCCGCGCGTTGGGTGTTTACACTGTCACCGTCCGGCTTTCCGGTGACATTTCCGCCCATCTCAAAGTGTGGGTGGTCAAAGAAGAAAATTAAATCCGGGATACCGGCCGCCAATCGGCAAGCGTGCCGGGCGGTTCCCTCTATGGGCATGGAGACAATCCCCATACCCCCGGTGGATTTCGAACCAAATGGGACCCTGGAAACTCCCTGGCGGGAGGTTCCAGGGTTTTTTATTGACTCCCGCAGGATGCAATCTTGGACACAAGCGGGGAAGATCATTTTTCCAATTGCCGTGTTGTTGAGTTTTCTGTTCCTGGGATCCTTCCTGGAGGCTGGGGAAGCGGAAAAAACCGGGGATTTGCTTTTGACTCCCCACGCCACCCTGCGAAGCATGGACGGCGAGATACATATCCGGATCGGCAATCCCCCGATGCCATTGACCCTTCCCGCGTGGCGGGCGGCCGCCGAGGGGGTGATCACCTCTAGCACCCGGGAGAAGGGATGCGAGTATGAGTTCCGCTTTTATCAAGTGGAAGAAGTATCCAACCCCGTTGCCAAGGCCGGAGTGATCGAGGTCACCGCGGTCAATCTTACCTCCGGTAAAGTTAAGTCGTATCTGTGGGTATCCTGGAAAACCACGCCCGGGGATCCTACGCCTTCCGGATTTCAAGGGGTGTTGCTTTCAAGCAAGCCTCCCGCTTCCGGCGCGATTCTTTCTTCCACGCCGGTTTGGCATCCGGCGGCCACATGGTATTTTCTGGATGCGATGTTCATCCGGGGACGGCAGATCGTGTACCGCGTGGATCACAGTCCGGGATGGGACCGGTTTTCCCAGGTTCGGCAAGCCGAACTTCCGTACCGTGATCTTACTCCCGATTCGCTCTTCGGCCATACCCGCCTGGTCCGGGAACTCCAGCCGGAGGAAAGCGCTTCCATTCGGATTTTAGTCCCTTTTCATCCCTGGCCCCTGGAGCAAAGGGCGGATATTGAGGCTCTCATCCACCCCGGCGGATAGACGCCACCTGATCCGCCAACATACCGAACACAAAGATCAAGATCCCGGCGGTCATCATGGTCTCCGCGCCGTCGGGTATGTTCCATTCCCGGAACAAGTTCCAAACCGCGTAGCAAAATCCGATGCCGAACAAGAAGCCGCTGACTGGAACAAAAACCTTCAGCGGATTGAACAGCATGGCGATGCGGATGATCAGCAGGATCGTCTGGAATCCATCCCGAAGAGAGACGTTGCTCGGCCTTCCTTGCCGCGCCTGCGTCTGAATAGGAATCCACCCCACTTCGTACGCGTCTTTGAGCATCCCCAAGGTTAACGTTGTGGTAAACGAGAATCCATTGGGCAGAATGGGAAAATAACGCAGGGCATCCTCCTTCCGGAACACGCGAAATCCGGAGTTGACATCCCGGGGCTTTTCGGCCACCAGGTACCCTGCAAACCATTGCAGGAATACCTTTCCGGGCATCCGCAGGGCATATTGGAACGAATGGGGATCGCGCGCTCCGATTACCGTGTCATATCCTTCATCCAATGCCGCCAGGAGCCGGAGGAGGTCATCGGCCTGGTGCTGGCCGTCGGCATCCGCCAACGCGATCCATTCGTGCTTGGCCGCCCGGATGCCGGTTTTCAATGAAGCCCCATAGCCCCGGTTGGCGTGATGCCGGATCACCCGCGCGCCGGCCGCCTCCGCCCGGGATTTGGTATCATCCCGCGAACCATCATCCACCACGAGGATTTCGTGTTCGTGATCCCGCAACACCGCCCGGAAATTTTCCACCACTCCTCCGATGGATTCCGCTTCGTTATACGCGGGAATTACGATACTGATCGGCCTGGACATCGGCAAGCAAACATCCTTTCCTAGTAGCGGTTTCTTGATTTAAAGAATAGCGATTTCTTCCCTTATGGAGAATTTTCCTCTCTTCTGCCCTCTCCCAGAGGAAAAGAACACAGAAAAGGCACATTTTCGGATGGCGATGCGGCATTGCCTTGATATCCCGGTGGAACAAAATAGGTAACATCTCATTTCGGGAATATCTCATGGCCCCTTCACCGGCAAACCCATCTCTTTCATCACTTTTTGCAAATCCTCCCATACCTCGCGTTTGGCTTCGGGATTCCGTAGCAGATACGCGGGATGGTAGGTGGGCATGACCTTGATCCCCCGGAATTCATGCCAATGGCCGCGCAGGCGGCTGATCGGCGCTTGTGTCCGCAAAAGGGATTGGGCCGCGGGCTTGCCCAGGGCCACGATGTATTTCGGCCGGATGATCTCCAGCTGCTGGAACAAAAACGGTTCGCAGGTGGCGGCTTCGTCCAGGAGGGGAGTGCGGTTGCCCGGTGGCCGGCATTTTACCACGTTGCAGATATAGACATCGCCACGCTTCAGCCGCATGCCTTTTTGAATCATGTCCGTCAACAGTTTCCCCGCCCGCCCGACAAAGGGGATTCCCTGGGCGTCTTCGTCCGCGCCCGGTCCTTCGCCGACAAAAACCAGCTCCGCGTCAGGATTTCCCGCGCCGAAGACCACCTGAGTGCGTCCTTCACACAAGCGGCAGAGCCGGCAATCCTTGATGGATTCATACAACCGGTCCAGGAGTTCCTGGCGGCTGGCGGGGAGTGATTGCCTCAACGTCTCTTCTGAAATATACAATCGGTCGATACCCAGCGCCCGCAGTTGCTCGAGATAGAGACAAATTCCGTTTTGATATGTAATTTCCATCATGGATTCAATCCAATTCCCGGGTTATGCCTCCAAGACGAATATTTCCCGCTGCACGAATTGCTTCGGCCTTGAATAGATCAGCGTTTTTCTTCCGGTTACCGGCGTGAATCCCGCCAGGGGATCCAGCACCGTATAGCCTTGTAGTTTGATTTCCGAAAACAACGGCAAGGTAGCGCTGTTTTCTTCTCCGGATAAACGAAACCGCGGCGCGATGAACACCACCCGTCCGCCCGGTTTGACCACCGTCCGGATCTCTCCTAACGCTCTCAAATACAAGGGGATCAACTGGCCCGCTAATTTTTCGAATTGTCCCTGGCTTAATGGACGCTTTAGTGGAGGACCCAGGTATGGTTCAGTGACGCACGCGTCGAAGTACAACGGTTCACATAAGGTATGCAGCACCCGCGCGTCACCCTCCCGGATCTGGACCTTCCCGGTAAGCGTGGGTTGTTGCTTCTGGAACCATTGCCAGTTGCGGATTGCGTCCTCTATGGCCTTGGAGCTGCTATCGAAACCGGTGGCCGACAACCCCAAAAGCGCTGCCTCGGTTAATATCCCGCCACTGCCGCAAAAGGGATCCAATACAGTTGCTGTCTCCGGTGTCCGCGCAAGATTGATCAACATGCGAGCCAGTTTGGGAGGCAACAGGCCGCTGCGCGTGTCCCGGTTCGGCCGCCCGTAATCCAACTGGGAATATGCCTCATAATCCTGCAGCCACACCGTGCGGCCGGTCCACAATCCTTGTTCCGGCGCCACGTGAAAACAAAACTCCGCGCCTTCCTCCAACATCCGGTTCTTTTCGACCTGGGCTCCGCTCAGGCAGACCGTGTGGCGTTCCGGACCGGGCAACACGAAGCGGCTGGAAACGCCCTTCTCCCGCAACTGCTCCTTGAGCCATGATGCTGTAATGTGTAAGACTGTGTGCATATACCGGTCCGAACCGGTCTCTTCGCTTTTCCCTAGGATTGAAAGACCAAATACCGGCCGCTTCGAACGTTCGAGCAGCCAATCCGCCGCCTGGATTTCCGCCAATTTCTCAATCAGGATTTCCGGCTCAAGAAGACTGGTTTTCAGCCCTTTCCCTGTCGCCAACAACTCGCAAGCCCGGATGGTGCCTCCCAGCTCGGCGCATACCGCCCGGACGGCCTCCGAGGAAGGACAATCCCCAAACGCGAGGCCGCCGGTTCGTCGAAGCCCATTTAAATATTCGGGCATTCGCTGGCTCGTGGCACTGAGTTCCGCGTAAGACAAGTCGGGACAATGACCCAACTGGAAGAGATACGTTGGCATGGCATTACGCCTTATCGGGAGTCAAATTCAGGCATCCACCCGCAGATAGTATCCTAAGGCAAATAAACTTAAAACCCATTGAAGGGACGTCTATCCCTGGTTTCATTTTACTTTACAGATCTTTTTTTGCTTCCTCGCCCCGCATTCTGGGGATCTTTCGCGATAGATGTCCCGCTAGCAATGGCCTGATCCTTTGAAGAGAATGGTACCGGGTTTCAACTATCTCCGGGAGAATACAATGAAACAACGGATTAAGAACATAGTGACGAGCTCAATATTCCTTGCCGGATTGCTTTCATTGAGCCTGTCCGGTGGCCGGGCCGTCCCGGGTGAATCGTTGGAGTGGCCGCAAGGCCGGTTCGTGAAATTATATTGGTATGAAAAAGGCATCGAGCACGGCAATCCCTTTTATAACCACCGGTTTCGGGTGAATTCGCCGGAAGCGGTGTTGCTTCCCGGCGTCATGGACCGCCCGGAGGCGCGCGGCAATGGGATGATGCAAATCCTCATGGAAGAGAATCTCGGATTGATAACGGGAGCCGCGCTCTATCTGGAGATTTGGGGTGGCCATCCGGGAACTTCGGACAAGCGGGTTACTCTCAATGGACGAACCCCCTATCTCTTGCCCGAGGTAGGTACCGCGGGTGGCAATTGCACCCATTCCTACCCTAGGATTCCCTTGAAACTCACTGATCTTGTCAACGGGTATAACGCGATCCAGTTTGCCTGCGGCCAGGGGACTTCCTTCTGGGGGCATTTCATTGTGGACAACGCTAGCCTGATGGCCGTGTTGCAACCGGATCATCCTGATTTGTCCGCGGCGGGTTTTCAGGATTTTCAAGCGGACGTGCTGGCCATGCCTCCACCTCCGGGTGAGGAAAAGATCCCTTTGCGTCTCGATTGTCCGGGATCGTTCCATGACGTTATGGCCCGGGTGGACTATTGGGGATTTTATGAAGGGTATGACGAAAACGGAAATACCCAAACTCTCGATTGGCATGGCTTCACCAAAAACCGGGAGCCGCAGGCGATTCTGGGTTCGTCAAACATTTCGCCCTTTGAGATGGAGTGGGATACCCGTATGCTTCCCGCGCAGGATTCCATGGCGGTAAAAGCCGTGATCCACTTTCACAAGCACCCAAACCTGGTTTATATCACTCCACCGCTCGCGGAAATCGAAAAGCCCGCGAGTGGAGGCAAAACAGTTAAACTTCTACCCTCCGAATCTCTCCCCCGGCCGTTTTGGTCACGCGCCGGCCAAAAAAAATCCTGCGTGATCCTATTGGATGAAGATCCAGGTATCATTGAGCGGGCGGAGCTGCACATCGTGATTTGGGATGGGGGGTCCGGAACCGTCAAATCCCCATTCACCTTGAATGGTGTGCCCTTGGTGGTGGCGGGGAACGGCCGGCATGATGTCTTGTACCAAGTACTTCCCCTCGATCCATCCATCCTGCGGAAAGGGGAGAACCGGTTCGAAGTGTTTTCCGATACGGAACATCACGGAATCGAAGTATTGCTCCCCGGTCCGGCGCTAATGGTCCGGTATTGATGTTTTTCCGCGTGAATGACCCGCTGGTATGCATCCTGGACCAATCCAGGCTGGGCGCACTCAACTTTTGCCCTTTCGCACTGGGAATAAGCCTGGGTGAAAGAAAACCTTCCCCGATGACTCCGCCGTCAGATTCCATTCCGAATCCATCCCGCTTTCAAACTTACCTCTTTGAGATCGCTGATATATGATGATGGCGTTTTCCACGCCGCGGCGTGAACGGCTCGCCGCGGCCGGTTCCGGACATTTTGGGAATGCGGAACCGATCCTTATCTCCGTAGCATTCATGAGGGCCAAGATCATATGATTATCACTTCTTCCCCCATGCCCCTCGAGGGAATCAGGCAATGGGTGATCTTCTGCCAACCCAATCAATCAGTGGAGATACCCGACCCAGATTTGCAATCCCTTGCGCAAGAGGCCATGTCGGCCAATCTGTTTCTAGCGAAAGAAGAAGAGATCTTGCCTGTGATCAAGGGAGAACGAGTCGGCGTGCTGGTGGGCCTGGGCAACAATCCTGAATCCATCTCCATGCGCCGGATGGCCACCTTGACCAAACAAGCCTTGAAGACCAAACCGCTTACCCCCAAAAAACCGGTGGTGATCAAACCGCTCGTGGACAATCCGGAAGCAGTGCGGGGCATCGTGGACGGCGCGAAATTGGGACTCTACGCGTGGAAAAAATATGTGACTTCGAAAGAAGACGCGATCGATTATTCTGCCTACAAACTCCTGATCCTGACAGAACATGAGGAAATGGTGGAAACAGCGTCGCTGATCGGTGATGGAGTTAACTTGGCCCGGGATCTGGCCAACGAAAACGCGGATGTGGCCGACGCCACATTTCTGGAGGGGAAAATCCGCGAGATCGTGGGGGACGATTCCCGCTGCCGGATCGAGGTTCTGAACCAGACCGAGTTGGAGGAAAAAGGCCTCCGGCTCCATTTGGCGGTCAACCAAGGCAGCGAGAAAGAACCGAAGTTGATCATTATCACGTATCAGGGTGGCGGCTCCAAGCAGCCCTACACCGCCCTGGTGGGCAAAGGGCTCACCTTCGATACCGGCGGCCTGAACCTCAAGCCCACCGGTTCACTGGAAACCATGCGCATGGATATGTGCGGAACGGCTGCGGTCATCGGCACGCTCTACAACACCCTGAAATTGAACATCCCCTGCAACGCGTATTTTGTCTGCGCGATCGCTGAAAACGCGATCAGCGCCCGGTCCTACAAACCCGGGGATGTCATCGTCAGTTATTGCGGAAAAACTGTGGAAATCGGCAATACGGACGCGGAGGGGCGGTTGGTGCTGGCGGACGCGTTGAGTTATATGGCCACCCAATACAAGCCCAAAACGATCATTGATATCGCCACGCTCACCGGCGCGGTGGTTATCGCCCTGGGATACGAGTACACCGGCCTCATGGCCTCTCACCGGGAATTGGCCGAAGACCTGCTCAACGCGGCGGAATTCACCGACGACCGGGCCTGGGAATTGCCCCTCTACCCGGAATTGAAGGATCATGTGAAAAGCAAGATTGCCGACCTCAAAAATATCGGCGAGCCGAAATGCGCGGGGACTTTGGCGGGCGGCGAGTTTCTACGGCAGTTCGCTCAATGTGTTTCCCCTGATCAACAATGGGCCCACCTCGATATCGCGGGCACGGCCAAGCCCAGTAAGGAAATCGCCTATTTTGACAACGGGGCTACCGGCGCGGGCGTGCGCCTGTTGACGCACTTCTTGCTGCAACGCAGCCGCTGAGTGGTTGATCAATACAACTCGCGGACGATATCGTCGATGTTGTTGGGATCGATGCCGGAATCGGGTTTCTGGGCCATCCGCTCGACTAACGTCCGCATTTGTTCCTTGGATAAATGTTCGTGAGCCTGCTCCACGCGGTCCAGGGTGTGACATTTGGAGCACAGGGTTTCAAACTGGGGATGGGCTCCGGTAACGGTCTCCGTTTTTTTCCCGGAAGTCGCGCATCCATAAATCACCAGCAAGGCGATCCCAAAAACAAGCGCGAATCGATGCATCATGGACATGGAGATTCCCCTCTCTGGCCTCGAAATTTTTTGCGATTCTTTTTAATTAACATAAAAACCCAGCAAACTATAGTGCATCCGCGGATTTTGCCGGCCCAATTGCGCATTTTCAGGTTCACTCGAGTTTTTTCACGGCTGAGTGACTAAAAAGCGGGATGGCTGTGCCTGCTCCAACAGCTTTTGCGTCTTGTCCCAGATCGCCGCCCCGCAATAGCCGGAGACCTCTTGAACCAAATTCCTCTCTCTGGGAGAAAGGGTGGGTGAGGGAAGCCCGGGAAAGGCGCCATTCCGGTTTTTTGTAAAATCGAGAAACGCGTACCGTTTTGATAATTGGATCTATGGCAGATAAAACTCAATAATTCCTGCGTATCACCAATCGTGGAAAAAGCGCGCCCTTGCCGATTGAACCACCCGCGTGGCTGGGCCGGAGGAGATGATTTATCGATTGAGTGGTGAGAGTAATGATATACTTAACAAGTTATATGGTTGGCTATGAATACTCCTGATCAGACAGGGATAGAGACTGCCCGGGGAGAGGAGAAGGACCGGATTCCCACTCAAGGGATCCGGAGCGATTCGGTCTAGGAAGGGAGAACAATCATGGGATGGTTTCATCAGGTATTCTCGGGCCGCGGATGGGTGTTGGGATTGATTCTCACTGGGATTTTACCGGGCTGGGCTCAGGATGAGTATGCCTTATTGCATGACCAGGTAGGGACGGGGAACATGGGGACCGGCCTGTATGTCATGAATCCGGACGGAACAGATGTCAGGGAAATCGTGAGCGGGATTTACTCCACTCCATCCGTCAGCCGGGACGGGAAACATTTGCTGTATGTGGGGCAACATCCAGCCGTAGCCACCTGCCTCTCCATTTACCGGGTGCCATTGGACGCTCAATCCGTGCGGGTGCTTTTGACTCCAGCCATCGGCTGGTCGCTGGATTCATCGTTTTCACCGAACAACGATTGGATTGTCTATCGGGTTTACATCCCTCCCACGGGCGGCGGGATCATTCTCCCCGACCCGACTCCCACCCCCGAATTCGGCCGGGTCCCCTTTTCGCGCCCCTTCTCCACCATCGAGCCGCAGGCCGTGCCTCTATCCGGGGAGTATATCGCCTTCGCCAAGGCGGATGGTTCGGATGCATTGAATGCCGCGCATCGCGATTTCGTTTTGCAAAGCGGGATGCAGGTCTGGACCATGCCGGATTGGCATCCCTCCAATGAAAATCGCGTCGCGGTATCTGTCTCCGGTCAACCGTACTCGTACCCCACCTCAAGCATTTACCTGATTTCACCCGATGGATCCTTCATTCAGGAATTGTTTAAACCTTCCTTCAACCTGATGAGCGGCTTGACCGAAAAGGATGAATTTCCCTCCTGGTCACCGGATGGGCAGTCCCTGGCTTATGTTTCTCACATCTGGAACATGTCCACAAACAAGCACACGTATTCCATCCGGGTCGTGAAGGCCGATGCTTCCGATGCCCCAGGGATCTTGATTACACCGGAATACGAGATCGACGCCATCGCGCATGGCCTCTACAAACCGGTCTGGAGTCCGGACGGGCAATGGATCGCGTTCACCAAAACCCAGGCGGCCGAATTTGGCGTACCAATCCGTTTTGATATCTTCAAGGTCCGCTCTGATGGCCGTGAACTGACTCAGCTGACCTTCACCGGCAAGAGTACAAAACCCGCTTGGATTCGAAAACAGGATTTATCCTCCAATTTGCGGATGGCCATTTTGGGAAAGGTGATCCCTGGGGATGGAAGTCCCACGCCTTCCCCGCCTACGCCAACTGCCACTCCCACGCAGACTCCCGGACCTACGGACACACCGGTTCCGGCCTTCACCCCCACACTCCCGGACGGGAACCGCGTTCAACCGGCATTGGTCTATGAATACGATCAATCCACCTTGGAGGATTGCGGCTGGAGCGAGATTCCGGGTGGTTTCACGGGCGCGGCACCTGGATCGATTTCCTGTGGCCGCTGGGAGGGACATCCGATCCCGTCGTCCGTCGATCAAAAAGGGATGGGGATCACGGTTCAGCCTGGGGAAGTGGTTTTTACGTACGCGTCCCAGACGGTTGCGGCGGAAGGGAATCCGGTTTTACTGCGGTTGAGCGTCCGCGCGGACGCGCCGGGGGCTTCGGTCACTTTAGCCGCTTTGCGGGGTGCGATGAGCGAAACCGATGGTTCGATTGCCACACATATGCCCATGTCCGCTTCCGGCTTTGTGGACCAGGAACGCCTCCTGGTGCTGGTGTATGAGCCGGATACGGGAGACCGGGTCACGCCTGTGATCCAAGTGGCCGCCACGGGGAATAATGGACCTGTGACCGTATGGGTGGACCGGCTTGAGGTGTACCGGATTGAACCCGGAATGGCGTATCCAGGTTTCCTGTGGAGTTCCACACCGTAGGTTCTGCCACCCCGCTTTTGTATCTAGAACTTGTCTATAACTTGATTAAATAGGAAATGGACTTTACGATGCCATTATCCGGCTCCATCTGGTTTGTAATCCGATTCCATGCTGGTTGAATGGAAATGCGATGCCCTCTCCTGTGATTTTGAGATTGATGGCATGTGCGATGTGTCTGGGGCTTTTCACCTCCAGCGGCCACGCGGCCGGGGAGAAGCGGATGGCGCTGAACTCCCCGCGTCCTGCGCATCAATATTCACGCCCGGTTCCTATCTATTCGAAAACGCTCGAAACAAAAATCGGCAACCATTCCATGCCATCCCGGATGGAGACTTCAGACGGCTCTATTCCGTTGTACGCGGAGGCTTCGCCTGTCCCTCCGGCTCGAGAGACGCCACCGGTATCAGTGGAGGCACCGGCCGCCGGCACGCCCGGCTCCTTAATTTCCCCGGAACCGGTCCCTCGTCTCGATCTGATCGACGATCCTCTCGAACCGGTGAACCGGAGCCTGTTTTTTTTCAACGCCCAGGTGTACCGGTTTGTCATATCCCCTGTTGGGCGGGTTTATGAAATTGTGTTTCCACGATTTGTCCGGAACCGGTTTCACGATTTTTTTACCAACCTGGCATTTCCCAAGTATTTTTTGAGCGCGCTGTTTCAGGGGAAATTCGGCAAATCCTGGCAAGAGGCACAGCGTTTCGTGATCAATTCCACCGCCGGTATCGGGGGCCTGTTTGACGTCGCGGCTTACACGGGGATCCGGACCGATCCGGAAGATTTCGGGCAAACCCTGGGCTATCACGGGGTGAACCACGGATTTTACCTGGTCCTGCCCCTGCTGGGGCCCTCGTCGGCCCGGGACGGTTTCGGGCTGATCCTGGATGCCGCCACCGATTTGAAGACGTACCTGCAATTCATCAGTGACGATCTGATCCTTCCCGACACCGTCCTGCAATTCAACGAAACGCTGACTTCGGTCCGGGAGTATGAGCGGATGACCGGGCAGCAGTATGATCCCTACGCGATCACGCGGGACCTGTATTACGCGTATCGCGAAGCCAAGGTATTGAAATGAATTGGAAACCGTTGTGTTGGATGATTCCGGCAGGCTTGTGCCTTCTCGTGGCCCGCGCGGATTGGGACGCGGCCGCCGCCACGATAACCAATGTGGACTATCCGGCGCATGATCCTTACCACGCTACCTTGCTGAGTTTGAACGTCCAAGGCGAGGCGGATCCCTTTCAGCGCTACGGGAAAACCCGGTTCCTGCGGGTCAGCCCTGACCTGCCGAAATATCCCTATACCTATTGGCCGAACCCGAATTCATCCGCCTTGGCGGTGGTGATACCGGGGCTGAACGGTTCTTGCCAGGATTCCACCACTGCCTTTCTGGGCATGTTGTTGTACGCGAATGGTTATTCCGTGGCGCAGATTTCCTCGCCCATGCACTGGACGTTCATCCGGTCGGCGCTTTCCCTCCCCGTGCCCGGCTATGTACCACACGATTCGCGGGACGCCATCCGCCTGATCGGCCGGATCGTCGAGGATTTGGAAGCCCGGCAAAAGAGGCCGTTCACGTACAAATGCCTCGCCGGACAATCATTCGGCGCGCTGCATACCCTGTTTACCGCCGATCACGAAGCCCAAGAGCGTCGGATCGGCTTCGACCGTTTCCTGGCCGTGAATCCGTTGATCGATATGCGGGAGAGTATTCAGAAAATCGATGCCATGTATCTCGATTCCCTCCGGAATCTCCGCGCGCTGGGGCCGGACCGGTGGAACGAGTCAATCTGGTTTTACAACCTGGCCGAAGCCCAAGAACGGCGAGATCCATCGGCCTTGCGGAATTTAAATCCACAAGAGGCCGCCTTGGCGATCGGATATTTGATGAAGCGGAATCTGACTGAATTCATCATGGCCAGCCAGGAATTCAAGAAATCCGGGATTTTATCTCACCCGTGCGGCTTTTTCCGCAAGCAGCCCTGTTATGACGAAGCCGGCCAATTCACGTTTTCCCGCTACGTGACGGATGTGGTGATGAAGATCGGGCGGGAGTACAATTCGGTGGATTGGGAGGCCGATGAAACCCCCGAGGCCATGTTGAGGAGAACCAGCCTGGCGGCCATCGCGGACACCCTGCGGAACTCGCCGGCTATTATTGTGTTCCATACCCAAGACGATCCTTTGATTAGTCCGGAATCGGCCGCCTTTCTCCAAACCGTGTTGCCGGACAACCGCCTGTACCTCTTCCGGTATGGCGGGCATTTGGGCGAGATCGTGGACCCGCAATTCCGGGAAATCTTCCAGGAAGCGGCCAGGATACCTTGAATCGGGGTTGCGGACGCACCGCTATCGTTCAGGATTCCAGGCCGAATTGTTCCATCGCGTCCAATAAACCTTCGAGGGTGTGGACCGCGGCTTCCACATCGGGAGGATATCCGTATTCGCGCAGGGTATCGCTGGTCAGGGGGCCGATGGAAGCCGCGCGGAAGCGGCGGAGGAGCGTGGCCTGTTTCTTCAACGCCTCGAAAAAATGGCGGGCGGTGGATGAGCTGGTGAAAAGGATCCAGTCGATTTCACCCCGCTCCAACCGGGTTACGATCTCCTTTGGCAGAGTGGTCACCGGCGCATTGCGGTAGGCGGTGACGGCAGTCACCTCGCCGCGGGCCGACTGCAGGGCATCGGCAATGGTGGTCCGGGCGATGTTCGAAAGCGGCAACAAAAACCGTTTCCCCGCGGCTTCCTGCATCCGGAGAAATTCCTCCACGAATTCACCGCCTGTAAAACGTTCGCCAGAGAAGTGCGGGTGGATCTGGTACCGGGCCAGTTCAGCGGCGGTGGCCGGGCCGATCACGGCAATGCGGCACCGCGCCGGTGGAAAATCCTTCAGCTCCAAACTCTTTGCGCGTCCGAAGAAAAACCGCACGCTGTGGACGCTGGTAAAAAAAATCCAATCGTATGATGCCAGGTTCCGAAGCGCTTGGTCCAAGGGAGCGGGATCTTCAGGCGGCAGGATGTCAATCATAGGGCAGGGGACGGGCAGGCCGCCCCGCCGGCGGACCGCCGCGGCAGTCTCGTCCCAATCTTCCCGGCTCCGGGTGATTATGATGCGCTTGCCTTGCAAACCGGCCATGGGGGTCGAATCAACAGTCCCAATAAAACGTGAAGGGGAATCCCGAACTGGCTGAAAAGATCCCAATCCAGGCGGCCCCAGTCGGGATGCCAGATTGTGGTCCATGCCAATCCGCAGAACACGCATCCCAAGAGAAATTTCAAGTATAAGGTTTGTATTCGTTTGCGCAATAGAAACAAAAGGGGCAATTCGGCCGGTATCCCCAAGAAGGCGGCCCGGGAGTGGAAGTAGAGCAAAATGATCCAATGTTCCTTGGCGAAAAAGGTGAAATGATGGTTATCCGCCCAGACTTGAAATAGCGGCACGAGCCGTTCCCAACCGGTGTCCGTGCCCAGCATGGGGAACACGAGGGCGAGGCTGATCATCACGCCGGTAAAAGCAAGTACCGGGATCAGAATTTCGAGGGGATGGTACTTTCGGTTTCTGTACAAGAGATACGCATAAGCCGGAATGTAAAATAGGCCGAGCATGTGAGAAAGGCCGGCCAGCATGAAATACGCCATGGCCGGCCACAGCGGAGCGTCCCGTTCCAGCCACGCTTGCGCGCGCGCGAAACTGAGAATCAGGAACGCGTTCACCCACGCGTAATTTTCCACATGGCCCAACAGCACGAGGAACGATCCAGAGAGTACATTGATGGCCAAAAACCAGCCATCCGGCCGGATCCGCCAGAGCGCGAGAATGGCGGCGGCCCCGGCCAGCGAACTGCTCAAGGATATGGCTTGCCAGCCGTCCAGGCCAAGAGGGTGGGCTACAAGATAGACGGCTTTGTGGATGAGGATCGTAAGCAAGGACCGGTAATAGAGCGGGAAAGGATTTTCCTCCACCAACTGGGCCATGTACCAGCCGTCCGCGCCTACGAAATACTCGTTGAGCCAACCGGGCAATCCGGACCGCAGGCCGAAAATCGCCAGGGTGAGGAGAAAAACACCGAGGCTGTAACGAAACAGTGGTTTCATGAAGATTGAGTCATCCCGTCCGGTTGAATTGTTGTTCGGATGACTTGATCCCATCCCTGGTCAGGTCCAATGCGGAGGCACCGGAAGACCCCGCATGTAGGCCGCCGCGCTTTCGGGCGCCGTGTATTCCACATGCGTGCCGGTCCGCGAATACCAATCAATGTAACCCGGAGGCATGGGCATAAATTCGATGTGCCAGTGATAATCATGGGTGATGGTCAGGGGGTGCGCCTTGTGGCGTCCGAAGACCGGCGAGGTGTGCAAAGCCATGAGGACGCGCCAGCCGGGGATGGATTCTTCCAGGCGCAAGGCGGTGTCGCGAATGGCGGCGGCCAGGGCGGGCAGGCGTTCGCCCGGTTCCTGGCAGAAATCGCAATTGTGGTGACGCGGGAAGAGATGGACTTCAAAAGGATACCGCGAGGCGAAGGGACAGAAGGTCACGTAGTCATCCGTGGCCATGATCAGCCGGTCGTTGTCTTTGACTTCCTGCCGGATCATGTCGCAGAACAGGCAGCGGTCTTTGTAATCGAAATATCCCCGGGCGGCGTCCAATTCGTTTTTAAGCCCCAGGGGAACGGTGGCGTTGGCGATGAGCTGCGAGTGGGGGTGAATGGAATCGTTTCCGCACAGCCATTCCCGGAACACGGCGAAGCTGCGCAGCCGCAGATCGCGCCGCAGATCGAGGATGCGTTCCTGCATGGCCTGGATGGCGAGGGCGTACTGATAGGGAGTCATGGAAATCAACGTGTCGCGGGGATGGGGGCTTTCGATGATGATTTCATGCGCCCCCACACCGCGCATCAGGTCATAGAGGCCCACGCCCTCGCGGTCTTCATTGCCTTCCACCCGGTAGAGGGCAAAGCGGTTCGCGATGACCTGGACGGTGTGATCGCGGCCGTCGGGCAGGGTGGCGGATTTGCGCCACACGACATGCGCGCCCGCGGCTTCGGGATCGGCCAGCGCGTTGGGCGCGCCGTTCATCCACTGATCACGGGGAATGGCCAGCAGTTGTTCGCGCTCTGGTTGAAACGCGTGTAAGACCCAGCCGCCATGGTGTGCGTCCCGCCGGAGTTGGGATCCTCGTTCTTCCATAGTTATGGCAGACCTCGAAGGATTGATGGCTTCCTAAAAGTTAGTTGTAATGGTTTTTGGGAAAAAAACAAAGGTTTCAACAGAAAATAGAGACATGTTCAGCCCGAAATCCCTACCCCTCTTTTGAAATACGCTTGGAAACACTCTATCCCTGCTCTGAACTTTTCTCAGTACACTTCCTCGCAAGGATAAAGAAACAGCCATGCTCTACCTCATGTCAGGCCGAGAAAAAAACAATCCGTGTTTTATGGGAATTGGACCTGGTAGGCATTCGCGGCCATTTTCCGGAATACCGTCCGGCATTCCGTCTGGAGGGTTTGACGGCTCCGGGATTCCAGGATGTGATCCTGGAACCGCCTCGTCAAGAAGTGTTCCGTAACCATGCTCTTAATCGGATTAGCCAATAGAAGATAGACCGTCATGAATCCGGATGGGCTGATTATTTCGGTGATCCGGTAATATTTGCGGCCTCCTCGCTTCCGCGCAGAGAGTAGCCGGACGCGGCGGAATGATATCGAAAGTTACTCAATCAGCCGGCATTCCCACCGCTATTCCTGTTCGTCGGATTTTGATACGATGATATTGCATCCATCCAGCCGATCGAAAAAGAGGCATGCCGATCATGAAAACATCCCTGGTACTCACATGGGCCTTTTCTTTATTAGTGGGCGGCGGCGCATTCGCCAGTCCCGCGGAAAATCCGAAGGCGGCGGCAACCGGCGAAAGAATCACGTTCGACAAGCCATTGACGAAAGGCCGCCTCTCCCTGGAAGAGACCTTATGGCTGCGCCGCTCCGTGCGTTCGTTCTCGGATCAAAAACTCACCTGGGAGCAGATCGGCCAACTCCTTTGGGCCGCGCAGGGGGTGAACCGGCCGGAGAGCGGCGGCCGCACTTCTCCTTCCGCGGGCGCGACGTATCCGTTAGAAACATACGTAGTTGTCTCCGATGGCATTTACAAATATCTTCCCAAGGAACACGCCGTCCAGAAAACCGTTTCGGGAGAGATGCGGCAAATTCTCAAGGAGGCCGGTCTTGGTCCGGAGGCGGCGCAGGAATCGCCCTGTGTCATGATCTTCACCGCGGTCTTTGAACGCACCGTGTCGCGATTTGGGAAAGACGCCTATCCCTACATCTACCTGGAAGCCGGCCATGTCGCGCAAAACGTGCTGCTTGAAGTGACCGCCTTGGGACTGGGCGCGGTCCCGAATGGCACAATCCTCGGTTTCACCAGCAAAAAGCCGTTGGGACTTCCTCCCGAAGAAGACCCAGTGTACGTTTTGGTGATCGGTTACCCCAAGGAAAAGAATTAAGACACCGCCCCGCTGGTTTTTCTTTCCCTTCTCCAGCCTGGCGATCGACGCCAAGATATACACATTATGCGGCAGAGGATGAAACCCGATTTTCCTCCAACGAAATCCTCACGGAAAGGAAAGGTCTTGGTGAAACGGTTGATCCCGCGGGCATGGATTGGATGCCTGGTGGTTTCGGTGTTTTTTTCCGCGTGCGGGCAACCGGATCAACCCCTCCCGGTGTCTGTCTTCGTCGAAACCGAGACGGATTTTCTTCTGCGCTTGGAAGAGAATCACTACACCGCGTCCAATCCCGGTCTGGTTAAAGCCGACACCGCTGTCATCGGAGGAATCCGCCATTGGGGGATTTTTGAACATGCGCCCAACCGGATTGAATTCCCGGATGTCTATATCGGCAGTGACGCCCGCCTCGAGTTTGCCATCGGTATCCTGGAAGGGGCGTGGGGGCATGGCGGCGATGGCGTCCGCTTCCAGATTTCGGCCGTGCGGCCCGGGCAGACGCCTCAGATTCTATACAGCCGGTATATCGATCCCAAGCATGACGCGCGGCACCGTGCGTGGCTGCCGGAATCCGTAGCCCTATCGGGAATTCAAAACGTCACTGCGGCGATCGTATTTGAAACCACGCCGGGGGAGCAGCCCGGTGACACCGACACCGATTCCGACTGGGCTTTCTGGGCCAACCCCCGGTTGCGATCGGCTGGCCGCGAAGTGGTCCGCCCGGCGGCTACCCGGCGGAATATCCTGCTGATTACCGTAGATACCTTGCGCGCGGACTATCTGGGGTGTTATGGTCACCCGTTTATCCAAACTCCGGCCATCGACCAATTGGCCGCCGCGGGCATTCTCTTCGAGCAGGCCCGCAGCGCCTGTTTTCATACCAATCCCTCTTTTGTTTCGATTCTTACCTCGTTGTCACCCTTCGCGCATGGCCTGATCAGCAATGAACAACGTCTGCGGGTTCCATTGCCATGTCTTCCCCAGATTTTGCAAGAGCAGGGCTACGCCACCGCCGCCGCCCTGAGCGCTTATCATCTCGAGAATGTCATGTCCGGTCTGGGCCGCTGGTTTGACCAGTACGATAAGCCATTGCCCATGAAGATCCGCCCTGGATCGATCACCACCAGCGCCGCCATCCGGGAATTGGAGCGGATCATGGACCGCCCGTTTTTCTATTGGATTCACTATTACGATCCGCATCAACCCTACCAGGCGCTGGGCGCGTATCATGGCATGTATTATCAAGGAGATCCGGCGGACCCCGCGCATCATTCCATGGCTAAGGCCCGCTTTCATACCAGCTGGAAGACGGATTCACCCGATTCCTGGATCTACGGCATCCGGGATCTGGACTACTTTAAGACCGAATACGCCGCCGAAGTATCCTACACGGACGCGGAGGTGGGCCGGCTTCTTGATGCGCTGCGCCGTCTCCAACTCGACCGCGACACCGTCATTGTCTTCACGGCCGATCATGGAGAGAGCCTGGGCGAACACGGCGTGTATTTTGACCACTGGACTCAATTCGACACCGATTTGCGCGTGCCGCTGATAATTTCCTGCCCCCCCGCGGTACCGGTTGGCCGGCGGATTTCCACCCCGGTTTCCACGCTGGACATCGCGCCGACGGTACTGGATCTGACCGGCGAGAGCAACCATATCCTGGCCCGGAACCTCTTTGAAGGCCGTTCATTGCGCCCGTTGTGGGAATTCCCGGTGGATGGGGAGCCGCGCGTGCTTTCCTCGGACGGCGTGTACTACACGAACATCGCGGGATGGGATGACCGCTGCAAAGTCATCTGGGAGATGCAGCGGTTCGTGTATCACGAGGACTACCAATTACTGCCGGATCGGGTTTGGATTTACGACCTGCAGTCCGATCCCGGAGAAACCCAGCCGGCCGGCTGTTTTTATTGGCGCGCAACGGATTGCCCTCCCCCTTCTTGGGAAGAATTGATTCATCTCCCCCCACCCGTGATCGATTACCAACGGATTCTGCAGGTGAAACAACAGGCTGCGGATCGCGCAGCCCTTTCTCCCGGACAATTGCGTGCGTGGTTCCAAGAAAACAACGGCCGTGACTATCTGCGGGAGGATTTGGTCAATGATGATCAATTTTTAATCCGTGTGTCCACATTGCTCAATACGCTTCAGCGGCGTGTCAATCCGGTCCCGGTCCGGGAACGAGTCAGGGATTTCCCAGACCTGGCCGGTTTGTTTGGTGACGAGGCTTCGTTCATCCAACCCGTCGATTCCCGGATGAAGGAGTTTCTGCATTCGCTGGGCTATGTTTCCAACCCTTAGTGGTTCCGGCCGCACCGGTCCGTCGTCGATTCACAGCCATTTTATGATTTCCTGGCGGGGGCGATCTCATAAAATTTATTTGCCTGGGAAGCCAGGCGGGGGATGACATCCCCCTACCCTGCCCGAACGGTTTGGCTACAATAAATCACGGTAATTTTGCCCTGTTTCCAGTCCGTGAGATAAGGGGAGAGGTGTCCGAGTTGGCCGAAGGAGCACGACTGGAAATCGTGTAAGCCTCAAAAGGGCTTCGTGGGTTCGAATCCCACCCTCTCCGTTTCAATCCACGGCCACGATAGCCCCAAATGCCCAATCCCTATACCCAATCCCTGAATATTTATCCTTCCGTGTGGCTTCTAGCATCGACGGCCAATCCGGCCGTGGGCGTCTCACCCAAAATTATGCGGAATGTGGAGCCTTTCCCCTCTTCGCTGCTGACATCCAAGTAATAACCCAAAATCTTGCACATCGACCGGCAGATAGCCAGCCCCAGGCCCGTGCCCCCAAACTTGCGGGCGGTGCTGTAATCCGCCTGTTGAAACGCTTCGAAAATGATATCCAGCCGGTCTTTGGGGATCCCGATGCCCGTGTCGATCACCTCAATTTGCCGCACCGGATGCTCTCCGGAGCCTGGTACGACCTTGATCCTGACCGAACCCCGGGGTGTGAATTTCACGGCGTTGCCGATCAGATTGATCAAGATTTGCCGCAGTTTACTGGGATCGGTGCGCAGGGGTGGCAAGGCCGCGGGAATTTCCGCCAGCAACTGAACCGGTTTGTCACGCACCTGGCTCTCGAATTGGGAGAGAATATCCTGAATCAGATCCGGAAGATGGACGGCTTGCAGATCCAATTGCATTTTACCCGCTTCCACCTTGGACAAATCGAGAATGTCGTTGATCAGGTTGAGCAGGTGCGTTCCATTGCGGCAAATCCGGTCCAAATAGACCAGTTCTTGATCTTGAAAACGGTTGTGTTTGTTTTTCTTGAGGATGTTGGCGAATCCGATGACTGAATTCAACGGGGTACGCAATTCGTGACTCATGTTGGCCAGAAAACGGCTTTTGGCGTTGTTGGCCTCCTCGGCACGGACTTTGGCGGCTTTCAACTCTTCCTCGGCCCGTTTGTATTCGGTCATGTCCCGGAAGATGCTGCGCGTGGCCACCGGCCGCTGATTTTCCATCCGGCAGTTGACGTTGCCCTGGACGATGATCCGGCGGCCGTCCTTGGATACAAACACCGCTTCCAGGTTGTTCACCGATTCTCCTTGAAATACCCGCTGGAAGATCTCGAGGCAACTCTCCTGGCAGGACGGATGCAGAATATCGCGCAAGGTTAAACGTTCCACTTCGGAATCGGTGTATCCCAGGGTCTCTTTCCAGGCGCGGTTGACGTACAGAAACCGGCCATCGGGACTCACACTTTGGATCAGGTCGTTGGCGTTGTCCAGAAAATCCTGCAGGCGCTCCTCGCTGTCGCGCAACGCCTGTTCTGCCCGGTAGCGGTCGGTGATGTCCTCGATGTTGCACAACAGGTACTCCGGCCGGCCGTCGGACCGGCGCACGCAACGCATGGAGATGGAGGCGTAAATCACCTCGCCGCTTTTGTGGAGAAACCGCTGATCCATGGAATAGCCTTCGATTTCTCCCCGGATGATCCGCTCGTATTGATCCACGTTCTCGGCCAGATCGTCCGGATGAAACAAGCTGGTCCAGGTCATCCCGCGCAGTTCGGCCGCTGTGTAGCCGAAGATATCCAACAACCGGTCGTTGATTTCCACGAACCGGTTGTCCAGGGAGATGATGGCGTTCCCGATCAAGGACAGGTTGAAATACAAACGGAGGCGTTCTTCCCGGCTCCGCAATTCCTCTTCCGCGCGCTTGCGTTCCGTGATCATCTCCACGAACATCAGGGTGCCGCCGATTTGGCCTTCGGATTCGTACCAGGGATGCGCCTCCCAGCGGATCCAATCAATCGATCCGTCTTCCCGAATCAGGGGTTCGTCTTCACCGTGCTCAATATGCCCTTGCAAGCAGCGGGCATGGACCGCTTCCCATTGGGGAGGCAGGCAGGAGAGGAATTCCCGGTTTTCGCGGCCCGCCAAATCCCTTTCATCTAAGTGAAAATCGCTTAGCCAGCGTTTGCTATACAACAAGTAATTCCTGTCCCGGTCGAGCATGACGATCGGGGCGGGGGCGTTTTGGACAAATTGGCGCAGGAGATTGTCAGTCTGGCGGCGCCCGGCGATCTGTTTTTCCAACTCTTGCTGCGTCTTCTCCATCTCCCGGGTCCGGTGGCTCAGATGTTCCTGCGCTTTTTCCAGTTGCTTGAGGGTGATAATGGTGCGCCGGTGGGTCCGGATTTGCATGGTGTGCACCAAATAGGCCAGCAGGCTGCATTCCACCAGCAAGACACCGTAATGATCCCAGCCGTCCGGATTCACCGCGGTTACGGCCACCCCGAACCATCCCAACAACGAAGCCGCCACTACCACGGTCAGCCAGCGGGTGGAGAGGAAGAAAAAACCGGCCCCGGCAATCAGCACCGCCAAGTTGGTGGATTGCATCGGGTCTTGCGAGAGGTACAAGTGCAGGATGGAATTCAACCAGACCAGACCGGCGATACCGGCGCTGAGGGGATGCGACCACCGCGCGGGGATCCGCCTTCGCCCCAGAAGAAAATACAAAAGCAGAATAATCCCCGCGGTTCCCAGCGCCACGAGGGACATACGAACCTTCATAAAATCTGGAAGTTTGAACACATGAACCACGGTCAAGGCGGAATAGAAAATGCCCAATCCCAGGCATATTGGCTGGAGATACCCGTGTAATACTCCATCCAGCCATTTCCGCAATTCCCGGGGTGGCAATTTTTCCACGACGAAGGGTGATTCCCCTGCCGCATGGCTGGGCGTTTGGGATTTGATATTCATCGGTTATTCAACCACATACATTTTCATGATCGCCACCCATCTCGATTCGCGGGATCCTCCCTTAATTGGATTCACCAGCTTCCGCCTGCGCGGAATGCTTCAAGCCGCTTGCGATCACCTCCAACAAAATTCCTTCATCCAAAATGGGTTTGGTGACGTAATCGTCAAATCCCGCTTTCAAATATTTCTCCCGGTCTCCGGCCATGGCATGAGCGGTTAAGGCCACCACGGGCAGAGTTTTCAACCGGGGGCTATCCCGCAGCCGGCGCAACACCTCCGCGCCGTCCATCCCGGGCAAGGAAATATCGAGAAGAACCAGATCGGGAGGATCGTTCTCCATTCCTTCCAGCGCTTCCGGGCCGGTTTCGTATTCAACCACTTCATACAAGTCTTCCAAGATGGCTTGCACCAGCAGCCGGTTATCCGGATTGTCTTCCACCACCGCAATTTTTTTCATAACCGCAATCGTTCCCTCTCCTGTCGCAATTGGTTTTGTACTTGATTCAATATCTCCTCCAAGGTATGCAAAAGACCGGGCAGAGCGCTGGTCTGTCCCAACATGGCCAGATGTTCGATTTCCCCTGCCAGATCAAACAGGCGCCGTGCGCCGAAATTCCCGGCGCTGGACCGCATCGCGTGCACCGCTTTCTGCACTCCCGTCCAATCACCCGCTTTCTCCCGCTCCCAGGCCTCCTCCATCCGTTTGCTCCCGCCTTCCAGAAAAAGATCGATCATCCGGACGGTGAACGCCGCCCCGCCAATTGCCACCAAATGGTCCAATGCGCTCGAATCGATCCTGCAGGAATCATCCATGGTTTTCTCAATTCATTTTATTTATTGAAAACATACTTGCCGAAAGGCACAAATTCCCCTTCCCCGTTTTATCGGCAAGTCCTTGGAATTCCTGAAAGTATCGGCTCCAGAGCGTGGCTACAAACTATTCACATTTCAGGAGAGCCTCAATCCATTCCAATCTAACTCCGTCCCGCTACAATAAAGAAAAAAATAATCACACCGGTTCCGGAGTGCATCCCGAAAACGCCTGGCAGGAAAATCCAACAACCACCAATCCGCCATGAAATACCATATTCAAACCTTCGGTTGCCAGATGAACGTGTATGACACCAAGTCCATGATGGGACTGCTCAATGGCGCGGGCCATGAGTATACCGACAATCTGGCGGAAGCCGAGATGATCTTGCTCAACACCTGCTCCATCCGCGAGGGGGCGGAACAGCGGGTGCGGGGCCGGATCGGCCAGTTGAAGCGCTATAAAGACAAAGGCCGTCTGCGCTTTTTGGGCGTGTGCGGATGCATGGGCCAAAAGGAAGGTGCCCGGCTCACGGACGCCGTTCCCTACCTCGATCTGGTCATAGGACCCGGGGCGATCGGCTCCATCGCCCGGCTCGTGGAGGAGTTGGAACGAGGGAAACGCCCCCTCGTGGATATCACCGGTATCGAGGACGAATACGACCAACCGTTTCCCGCCCCTAATGAGGCGGTCAGCTACCCCTGTTTCGTCTCCGTCATGAAGGGGTGTAATAAAAAATGCACTTTCTGCGTGGTGCCCTCCACTCGCGGGCCGGAGCGCTCCCGCGATCCGCGCATCATTCTGCAGGAAGTGGAAACCTTGGTCCAAAAGGGATATAAGGAAATCACCCTCATTGGGCAGACCATCAATTCCTATCGGTATGACGGCATCCGGTTTCCCCAATTGTTGGAACGGGTAAATCAGATCCCGGGATTGGCGCGCCTCCGGTTCACCACCTCCTATCCCAGCACCTCCATTCGCGCTCTGTTCGAGGTCATGGCCTCGCTGGATAAGGTCTGCGAGCAGCTGCACCTGCCTGTGCAGTCCGGCTCCAACCGGATTCTCAAAGCGATGCGGCGTACCTACACGCGGGAAGAGTATCTCAACCAGGTCCGCTATTTCCGGTCCCTGTACGAAGGCCGCGCCTTGCCGCCGGCCATCACCACGGACATCATTGTCGGCTTTCCGGGAGAAACGGAAGAGGATTTTCAACAAACCTTGGATCTGGTCCGCGAGGTACGTTTCGATGCGGCTTTCATGTTTAAATATTCCCCCCGCCCCGGCACGGTGGCGGCGGCTATGAACAATCAGGTGGATGAGTACACCAAATCCCGGCGGCTAGACACGTTACTCCAACTGCAACACGAAATCGCGGGGGAAATGAACCGAAACCTGACCGGATCCCGGGTGGAAGTGATGATTGAACGTTCCACCCCTTCCTCTCAAGGCGGGATGGAATACGAATCCCGGATGCGCACCGGCCGGATTGTGAAATTATCCGCTCCTGCCGGCGCCTACTCGCCGGGCGATTTGGTACAAGTTCTCCTGACCGGCTGCACATCGTACACGTTGTTCGGAGACCCCCTCTCCTCCGGAGAATCCACACAAGGCGGTCTGAAAATCCATGTGGCGTAAATGGTTGGCCTGGTCTTCGATTGGTCTCGCTTTGCAGGGCCTGTTCGTGGCCGTCGGATGCGATTTGGCGTCCTGGCCTTCTTACGCGCAAATCCCACGCACCATGTCCCCTGCATACGATCCCGCCACGGAAAATTCACTCAAGGAATTGCGGCGCCTGCTTCAACGAGGCGACCGGGAACAAGTCCAAAATCAACTGAACCGGATCATTCAAGGGTCGGGCTATATCAAGCCTTTGGCCCAGATTTATTATCAGATGGCCCAAAGCGAAACCAACGCCAGCAGTTTGGTGGCTCTGTACAGTACCATCATTGCCGAATGGACTTCCTCCGCCTGGGCGCAGAAGGCCGTGGTGGAATTGGTCCCCTTGATCCTGATGAGCCGCGGCCATCTGGGCGGATCCGTGGAAACCTTGATCTGGAAACACGAGGCAGTACTCCTGTCGCCCGCCAAGGACGCGGCCGAATTGGGGGAAGATCCGCAAGTTCTCCGCGCGGATGTCTTTTTCAATCTCCTGCAACTCGCCCATTACCGGAATGATGTCCTCCGGGTGCAATCCTTAGCCCAGAAAGTTCCGGATAAAGCCAAAAACGCGCAGGATCAAATCGATCTGGCGTTGGCGTACGCGATGCTCCGATCGGAAAACAAAACGCAGGCCCAGCGCGATTTGATCCGATGGATTGAACGCTATCCCCGGTCCAAATTTCTTCCCCTGGCTTACTACGGCCTATTCCTGGCGGCCGATAACACCCAGCAGATGGAATCCGCTCTTCAAAGCCTGGTGAAAATCTTCCCCGAGAATCTGGTTACCTCACTCCTGCGCGAAGCACTGGGCCACCAGTGAACTGTTGACGCGGATTGGATAGGAATATGGCCTTCGATTCCATCCTATAAATATTTCATATTTGAAATCAATTACCTAGCAATTTTTGTTATTATTTAAATAATTTTTATAACCTACTGATAATATTGGATATAAATATTGATCCCATTTTCCCGGCCCTCCTTGATTTTCTTTCCGATACCCCCTTTAATATCCATGTATAAATATAAATCTATATAATTATACATCATAAGGAGATCCATCATGGTTGACGAAGCCCGCGATTGGCATGAAAAGAGAGGATTCTCGCATTTCATCCTTAAGGCCATGGTGTTTGTCGGCTTGTTAACTTGGGCCGGCTGTCCTTTGGCTTTGCCGGATACGGTGAAAACCGTGGACGGCAGTATCCTTCATGGCGCTGTCACCAGCCTGTTGGATGGGAAACTAGTCCTTAAAACGGAATTCGCGGGGGAGATCATCATCCCTCTCGATAAAGTAGTGGAACTGGAGACTGCCGAAGTCATGCCGATCCACCTGAGCGACGGAACCGTGATCCCAGGAACCATTCAACCGTCTACCCCCGGGCGGTTGGAAGTCATCCGTGCCGAGGATCAGACCCGTGTGCCTGTCGTGCCTTCGCAGATCGCCGCCATCAATCCACCCCCGCCCCCACCGGTCAAATGGCATGGCTCCCTGATCGGGGATTTAGCCATCACCGACGGCAACAGCCAAACCAAGGGGATCGGAGTTGCGGGGGAGATGTCCCGCCGGACCGCCGAGGACCGGATCACCCTCAAAGGGGGTTATTTTTACAGTGAGGATAAAGGCGAGGGAACCCGCGACGACCAATTTATATCGGGAAAATACGACTATTTCTTCACGGAAAAACTGTTCGGCTACTTGAATACCCGGTTGGACCGCGATGCCATTAAAGATTTAGAATTGCGGACCACAGGAGGCGCCGGTCTCGGATACCAATTCCTCGAAACCGATATATACGATCTCTTCGGCGAGGCGGGTTTTTCGTATGTCAACGAAGATTTCTCTAATGATCCGGACGACCAGGCCTATGCCGCCGCCCGTTTCGCTTTGGGATTCGGTTGGTGGATCGTGAAAGATATTGTGCGGTTTGAGGAAAACGCGGAATTCCTGCTCAGCGTGGAAGACACCAACGACTGGCTGGGAATTTCCGAAACCAGCCTGATCTGGAAATGGACGGATCAATGGTCCTCCCGGGCCGGCATCCGTTTTGAATACGACAATACCCCGGCCACCGGCTTCGAACGGGCGGACACCAAGTACATGCTGGGAATTGGATATACGTTCTAAGCAAACCGGTCCTGCCCGGAATTCCGCGGAAGACAGACCGTATTCCCCTGGATTTCCGAATTCATCCACAATTCCCGTTTTCCCTGGAAGAAGAGATTTCGGGTGCGTCCATAAACGGTTTGAATGAAACAGGGTACTGAATCCGTGGCCCTTGTTTTATAGTTCATGATGAACGGAAATTTTCATAATGCATGCTCATTTTTTCGTATCAACCCTTTCATGAATCCCTTGACCATCGCCGCACGCGAAGCTATCCTTATTAGCTCTGTTCGGATGGAACCATGCATACATGCACCATACAGGAACAAAAATGAAAACCTACATTGCCACACCGGAACATATCAAAAGCACGCATCACTTTTATGTGATCGACGCGGAAGGGGTGATCCTGGGACGTCTGGCTACCAAGGCCGCGACTGTCTTGATGGGGAAGCATAAACCCATTTACACCCCGTTCCTGGATACCGGGGATCACGTGATCATCGTCAACGCGGACAAAGTGCGGTTGACCGGCGAAAAGCTGGACAAGAAAAAAGTCATTTACCATACGATGTATCCTGGGGGATTAAAACAGAAAACCTTCCGGCAAGCCTTAGCGGAAAATCCACGAAAGGCCGTGCAAGAAGCCATATGGGGCATGTTGCCGAAAAACCGCCTGGGACGTAAAATGATGAAAAAACTGCGGGTGTACAGCGGTCCGGAGCATCCACACGCCGCCCATAAACCCGTTCCGCTCACGATCGAATAAAGGAGGACAGGACCTCAGCCATGGTTAAACCTTATCTCTCTTACGGAACCGGCAGGCGCAAGTGTTCGGTCGCCCGGGTGTATATGAAAAGCGGCACAGGCCAAATCATCATCAACGGCCGCCCGTCGGAAGAGTATTTGATGCGGAAAACCCTCCAGATGATCGTCAATCAGGCCTTCGAAGTCACGGATACCCAGGGAAAATTTGATGTGTACGCTAATATCTGCGGCGGCGGACTGAGCGGCCAAGCAGGCGCTTTGCGGCATGGCATCAGCCGCGCCCTGCTCAAGCTGGACAACAAGTATCGCGCTCCCTTGAAAAAGGCCGGTTTTCTCACCCGCGACCCGCGGATGGTCGAGCGGAAAAAATATGGACGTCCCGGCGCGCGCAAACGCTTCCAGTTCTCCAAACGCTGACCGGCGAAGGCTGGATGTTTCTTGCCAAATCACTCCAAGGCGGCTGCGGCCGCCTTTTCCGTGTATCCATCCTTGTAAATCCCTAACCCGGCATTACAATTACATCCGCTTGAATCGATAAAATCTTCAACAGTGAAAGATAACCATTCCATTCCATCCGGGGGCCATACCATGGAGAAAATCCATCCTGGCATACATGCCTTTACCCTGATCGAGCTGCTGATCGTCGTCGCCATCATCGGCATCCTGGCGGCTATCGCTGTTCCCAACTTTTTAAATGCCCAGATGCGGGCCAAGGTCGCCAAGGCCGAATCCGACATGCGCAACCTGAGCACCGCCCTGGAAAGCTACCGGTTGGACAATAATCTCTATCCCCAATGGGCCACCCCGCAGGGCGTCAATAAAAATCCAGTCAACCGCCGTTTGATCCCTCTCACCACGCCGGTCGCCTACATGTCCTCCGTGCCCCAGGATCCGTTTATCTATGGCCCTCCCGGCGCCCGGGTGAATGAAACGCAAGATCCCGCCTATGTCACATATGACTATGTGGACGCTTGGGCCACGGTGAAATACCAAGGCGCCACGACGCTGGGCAACTCGTTCCGTTGCGCGGAATGGCGGATCGCCAGCGCCGGCCCGGACGGCACCATGACCTACGGCTCGGTGCCTTCCTTTAGTCCCAGCAATGGTCTCCACAGCTGGGGCGACATTGTCCGGACCGGCCCCCGGGCTTCGTACCCCTGCGATAGTTCTTTGGTGGGGAAATAAAGGATTCAAAGGGGATTCATCCGGTTGGTAGACAAATTGAGGATTCATCGTGTAATATTGTATCCGGCATGAACCGGCCGTTGTGGAGGTATATCACATATCTTGTATATGATTTGGGATTGGAGCCACCGCATGGAAAGATCATATGCCTTCACCTTAATCGAACTCTTGATCGTCGTCGCAATCATCGGAATTCTGGCGGCTATCGCGGTACCGAACTTCCTTAACGCGCAGATCCGGGCCAAGATTGCCCGCGTTTACGCGGACATCAAGGCCCAAGGAACCGCGTTGGAACAATACCGGCTGGATAACAACAATTATCCCCCCAGCAATGTTCCCGCGCCCCGCTTGCGCCGCTTGACCACTCCCATAGCGTATATCGCCACGTTGCCCAAAGATATCTTCAGTGATACGTTGGATCCCGCGCAGGCCTCGTCGCTGGGCTTTTTCCATTATGTCGAAAAGAAGTCGGAAGACGCCTGGTTCCGGTCCGATTGGCATTCCGCGCACAGCAACCTGCAAACGTCCGCGAATGCCAGTTTGGATGTTCCCGGGGGGCTGGCATGGCACATCCGCTCCGTGGGTCCGGACAAGGAACTGGATTATGGATTTCCCTACGATATGACCAACGGATTGATCAGCAACGGGGATATCGATGTCTGGGGTCCCTGAAATGGAAACCCAACCGGTTCATTGTCTACGACCTTCCCGTTGATTCACCCGAAGGACGCGCGGCCGGCTTTTCTCAGCGGCCGTTTTCATTCTCCGGGCCTCCTTCTCCGAGGTGCTTTCATGAATCTTCTCTTCAAGCCATGGTTTTTATCCGTCCTTCTCCTGGCCGGGGGCCTCAATGCCTCCGACGCCGGATCCAACCGCATGGCGGTGTTGATTAGTGTGGACGGCCTTGCGTCCGATTATCTGGAAGATCCCCAAGTGGACCTGCCCACGCTCCGGCAGCTGGCGCGGCAGGGCGCATCGGCCCGGCGGATGGATGTCTGCTTCCCCAGTGTTACGTGGACCAGCCATACCACTCTGGTCACGGGCGCCTATCCCCGGAAACACGGCTTGATCTCCAATACCGTCCTGGACCGGGAAACGCTGAAACCCATCCGCTACGTCGGCGATCCCATCTTCACCAAGGATGAGGCAGTCAAAGCGCAAACCCTCTACGACGCCGCGCATGAGGCCGGACTCCAAACCGCCGCGGTGATCTGGCCGGCGGTGCGCGGCGCCAAAACCCTGGATTGGCTCACACCCGATGTGAACAGCGAAGAATTGATTTTGCAAGAGACCACTCCTGAGATCAACCGGGATCTAGGCCCGCCCTATGGCAATCCCGTGGCCGCCTTCGCGAAATGGCGCTGGGGAGTCAATCCCGGTCCCATGAGGGATTGGAAATACAGCGAACTGGCGGCCTATTTGCTCACCCAAAAACGGCCCAACCTGTTGCTGCTTCACCTGGTCTGTCCCGACGCGTACCAACACGAATACGGTCCTCAATCCCCGGAGGCATATTGGTCCATCAACTATATCGATTCCCGGTTGAACTACCTGGTGGAACATGTCCGGCGGGCGGGATTGCTGGAGCGTACCGCCTTCTTTGTGGTCTCCGATCACGGCTTCGAATCCGTCACCCATCAAATCCTGCCAAACCTGGCCTTGCGCCGAGCCGGCCTGGCGCAATTCGGCGAGGCGGGAATCCTGCCCGGCAGCCGCGCATACTCTCTTTCGAACGGGGGATCCGCCGCCGTGTATATCCTGGATTCGGAACACAAAGAAGCAAGCATTCAGCGAGTACGGGACGTGCTTTCGCAAGTAGAAGGCATTAAGCAAATCCTGGGGCCGGAGGACTTCCACCGCCTGGGATTACCCACGCCGGAGGAAAATCCTGAACAAGGCGACCTGATGCTGATCCCCGAGGAGCATTACGCTTTTTCTGAGAAGGCCACAGGAGAGGCGCCGGTTCTCGTGCTGGATCAAACTGCGGGCACGCACGGATATCTGCCGGATCATCCCCGGATGGGTGCTATCTTCGTGGCCTGGGGCCACGGCATTCGTCCGGGAGTCCAGCTGGGAACCATCCAGTCCGTGGACGTAGCCCCTACGATCGCGCGGTTTTTGGGGATTATACTGAAAGATGCCGATGGGCGGATACTAGAAGAAATTTTGAATACGAATTGAATGATGCCCGGTTCAGAATGCTTCCTTTCTCTTCTTCTCCGCATTGCATTGAAATCATGAGGCTGGGATGGCCGGAAAATCAAACCCTTCTTGGCCGCCCCGCTCACTTCCTGATGATTGACAAGATTTCTTTTCGCAGGTAAACCAATAAGATGAATTGTGCGCGCTGATTTTAGTTCAGTTTTTTTACCTTTCTTTGCGCGCATGGTTCCATTAACGGGAAATTCACCATTTTTCAAAAAATAGACAATCCATGAGGACCAGTCCGCAGGGAGCCGAGGCATGCCTGACATCGAAACCACCCGATCTACTGATTTCATCCGCGAGATCATCAAGGAAGATCTGCAATCCGGACGCTTCGACCGTGTTCACACCCGCTTTCCCCCGGAACCGAACGGGTATTTGCATATCGGCCATGCCAAGGCGATTTGCATCACCTATGGCGTCGCCGAAGAGTTCGGCGGGAAATACAACCTGCGCTTCGATGACACCAATCCCACCAAGGAAAAGGACGAATACGTCGGGTCCATCCAAGAAGATATCCGCTGGTTAGGGTTCGATTGGGAAGACCGCCTATTCTACGCGTCCGATTATTTCGGCCAACTGTACGAATGGGCAGTGGACTTGATCAAAAAAGGCAAGGCGTATGTCTGCGACCTAAACGAAGAGGAAATCCGGGAATACCGCGGCACCGCCCGGTACGGAAAGGACGGTATCCGCGAAACGCCTCCTGGGAAGGACAGCCCCTACCGAAACCGTTCCGTGGAAGAGAACCTGGATCTCTTCGCGCGCATGCGGAAGGGTGAGTTCCCGGACGGCGCCAAGACGTTGCGCGCCAAGATCGACATGGCGCACCCGAACCTCAACATGCGCGATCCGGTCATGTACCGCATCCTGCATGCTGAACACTACCGGACGGGCAACCAGTGGTGCATTTACCCCACGTACGACTGGGCACATGGGCAATCGGATTCCATCGAGGGCGTGACGCACTCCATCTGTGACATCAGTTTCGAAAACCACCGCCCCTTGTATGACTGGTTTTTGGACCAACTGGGTGTCTTCCACCCCCGGCAGATCGAATTCGGCCGCCTCAATCTGACCTACACCGTCCTTAGCAAACGCTACTTGCGCCAACTCGTGGAAGGCGGCTTCGTCTCCGGCTGGGACGACCCGCGCCTTCCCACCCTGTGCGGAATGCGCCGCCGCGGTTATCCTCCGGAAGCCATCCGCGAGTTTTGCCGGCGCATCGGAGTCAGCAAAAACGAAGGCGTCGTCGAAATCCAGAACCTCGAGCATTGCGTGCGCGAACATCTTAACCGGACCGCTCCACGGGTCATGGCCGTGCTCAATCCGCTCAAGGTGGTGATCACCAATTACCCCGCAAGCCAAGAAGAAGAACTGGACGCGATAAACAATCCCGAAGATCCCGCCGCGGGCACGCGCAAGGTGCCCTTCTCCCGCGAACTCTACATCGAGCGGGACGATTTCATGGAGGATCCCCCGAAGAAATTTTTCCGCCTCGCTCCGGGGCGGGAAGTGCGTCTGCGGTATGCCTATTTCATCACTTGCCAAGAGGTCATCAAGAACGCGGCCGGCGAGATCACCGAATTGCGCTGCACGTACGATCCCGCCACCCGCGGCGGCGACGCCCCCGACGGCCGGAAAGTGAAAGGCACGATCCACTGGGTCTCGGCCCGCCACGCCGTCCCGGCCGAAGCACGCCTCTATGATTATCTTTTCATCAAGGAAAATCCCATGGCCGTCGAGGAAGGCCATGATTGGAAAGAGAACCTGAATCCCAACTCGCTGGTGGTCCTTTCCCCTTGTTACGTGGAGCCGGGATTGGATCCGGCGGAACCCGGATTCCGTTGCCAGTTCGAGCGGTTGGGCTATTTTTGCAAGGATCCCGACAGCACTCCCGGCCGCCCTGTCTTCAACCGCACGGTTTCGCTTAAGGATTCCTGGAGCAAGATCCAGGCGAAAGAAGGTTGATACAGGATAGGGAATTTGGACGCAATGACACCTAGCCGGGTCGACTCCAAACGCGTTGGTTCATCGCGGCGGATGGAGTTTTCCCTTATCCTGAATTTATCCGGAAGACAGGTGCCCGCTTTTCTCTCAAATCCCCGCATGTTTTTCGGCGTATTCCACCGCCGCGCGCAGCCGGGCTTCCACCCGGTTCGTGCCCAGCAGGCCGATGATGTCGAAAATGGGCGGACTGACCACGGTGCCGGTCAACGCCAAACGCACCGCTTGGGCCAGGGCTTTCATCTTGAGCCCCTGTTCGTTAAGGACGCGTTGAAAGACCTGTTCCCAGGCTTCAGGGGGGAGGTCTTGATCCCGATGGGCGGCCGCGAAAGCCGCTAACGCGCGCAGGCCTTGAAGCGCGTCCGGCCGGAAGAACTTTTGGGCCTCTTTTTCGGGATAGGTTAGATCCTCCTGGAACAGAAACAGGACCATTTGGTAGATCTCGTCCAAGGTTTTCGCCCGGACTTGCGTGCACGCCACGATTTGTTGAATGCGCCCGCGGTCCCGTAAAAAGGCTTCGGTTTGCTCTCCCAAGTATTGTTTGCGGCGCATGTGTTCCGCGAATAGATCCGCCAATTCCTCAACCGATTTGGCGCGGATATGTTCGCCATTCAACCACAGCAGTTTCTGGGGATCGAAAACCGCTGCGGATTTGTTGATCTCTTCGATAGAAAAAAGCCGGATCAACTCCTCGCGCGTGAAAAATTCCTGATCGCCATGGCCCCAGCCGAGACGGGCAATGTAGTTGACCATCGCGTCGGCCAGGTAGCCCTGATCCCGGTACTCTAACACCCCAGTCGCGCCATGCCGTTTGGAAAGGCGGGTTTTGTCATTCCCCAAAATCTGCGGCAAATGCACGAATTGCGGGAGGGGATACCCCAAGGCTTCATAAATCAAAACCTGCTTGATGGTGTTGTTCAAATGATCGTCGCCCCGGATGACGTGGGTGATCCTCATGTCGTGATCGTCCACCACCACGGCGAAATTGAATGTCGGCGTCCCATCCGTGCGCAGCAGCACGAGATCATCCACTTCCTCATTGGATACGGTGATCTCGCCCCGGATCCGGTCGGAAATCCGCGTAAATCCGGTACGCGGGGTTTTTAAGCGGACACAGAACGGGGTGCCGTCGTCCGGGTAATTCTTATCACGGCACATGCCATCGTACATGGGCTTGAGCCCCGCGGCCATCTGCCGCTCCCGCAAGGCGTCGATCCGTTCGGCCGGGCAGCGGCAGCGGTAGGCATGGCCAGTATCGATCAAACGGCGCGCTTCTTCCTGGTGGCGGGCAAGATTCCGGCTTTGATGAACCGGCTCTTCATCCCAATCCAGCCCCATCCAGCGCAGGCTTTCGTAAATCGCCTCCTCGTATTCGGGACGGGAACGTTCCTTGTCGGTGTCCTCGATGCGCAGGAGGAACTGCCCTCCGTAATGGCGGGCGAGCAGGAAATTGTAGAGCGCCGTCCGGAAATTGCCGACGTGCGGATAGCCGGTCGGACTCGGCGCGAAACGGACACGGAAAGGCGTGGTATTCATGAAGCAATGGATTCCGTTCTATCGAAGATGTTTATGAGTCAAGGGAAGTACGTGATGAAAATTCTTTCCCGAGTTCTTTGCGGAAAATCTGGAAAACCAGTTGGGCGGAGCGGTTCATGTCCGAGTTGAACCGCTCCATATCCAAGAAGCCCTTGCGTTGGAGAATGCCGATGAGCCGCAGCAAAACCTGTTTTTGCTTGCAGGCCACGTCGTGCAATGTGTCCACCGGTTGGAGGGCCGCCTCCTCCGGCATTCCCCGTTCCCGGTTGGCGAACGACTGAACCGCCTCGACCTTGGTTTCATACCGGTCAAACAACTCCAATACCCGCCCGATGCTTAAAAAGCGTTTGACGCCGTTCTGAGGCCGCAGCAGTATGATTTTTCCCCCGTGGCCGAGAAACTCCCGGTTCATCCGCAGCAACATCATGATGGTGGGGCTGCCGATGAATTTCACGTCCTCCAGGTCCAGCACCACCTGGTAGCGTTTTTCTTCAATCAGTGCCTCCAGGCACCGCCACATCTGAGCCGCCTCGGCCCGCCCGATTTCGCCCTGGGGTTTTAATACCGTGACGGAGTGATGATCTTCCCGGTGTATTTTCATGATCGCGCGGTGGTTGCATCGTGGGGATTATAAACCGGCAGCCCGCTTCGACAAAGGCGGATGGGAAAGCGGGCGCGGATTTTGAATTCGTCCCATACCCACGTACGGAATCATCCAAAAGGCGGCTTTGAGTTTCCCATGCCGGCTCCACGCCGCAATTGTTCCACCGTCTCGCGGATCACGCGCGCATAATGCCCGCAGAGTTCATCCATTCCCTGAAAAAAGGGCCGATAACGCGCCACAGTTTTCGCCACGTTAGCCAGATCCGTGGGTTCACCCAAAGGCCGGCTGTCCTGGCGCAGGAAGGGATGCAAAACCCGGTCAGCGGCCTCGTCGAGAATCGCGTAGACCCTGTGTTCTTGGATTAATGCCCGGTGGGCCTCGGTGATCTCATTCAGGATCTCGCGCAAATTTTCCCGCCGGGGCGCGGGGCTGCGGGCCACGGTTTCCAGTGCTTCCACCAGCCGCAACCCCCTGCCGGCCTGCTGAACCGCCTCCTCCAGGACTTCCAGGCACCGGGTCAACACTTGCCAGCTTTCATCGGCCGGACCCCCGAAATAAAAATCCACGGCCTTACGCAAGCTATCGGCCACCGGCCAATCCTGGATACAGGTTTCCCGGATAAACTCCGGCAGGTTCACGGCTTCCGCGCCTTCGATTCGTGCCCCATCGGAGGCGTTGACCACCCGCGATGGAGTAGCCCGGATCTCCTCTTCCATCGAACGGAGATAGGCCAGGAAAAACTTGTTGGTGGCGACGGTGTCTCCCCGGTTGCCGGGGATCAAGATTGGTTCAAATTCTTCCAGCGTGGGCTGTTCCGAGATCAATTCCACGAACATCTTGCCCGGCGTGGGCGAGGGGACGATTTTTCTCCGCCATGCGGTTCCTGAAGCGTGAGTCGTTCCTCCCTCCCGGGGAAACGAAAAATCCAGCCCTACCAGCGCGATAGGATCACACCCCATGAATCGTGCCAGGTTGAATGCCGTCTGCCCCACGTTGGTCCCCGGTTTGAGCCATTCCGGCGCGTTCCGCGGCGGATACAGCAGCCGTAGCAGACGCGAGGTGGCCAGGGGAATCGAAACCTGGGCGCCTTTCCATTTCCGTGGGATTTCGGGACTGACCGACGGCGAATACACCAAGACGGTTCCCCGCGAATCCCCGATCCCTTCGAAATGCCGGACATTCAGGGCCGTGGGATCAGTACTCACCACCAGATGGGGATCGATGCCGCGTTCGCGGAGCGGCTTCAACACCGTGTCGCACGCAATCACCACTCCCCGGTTCCCGATGGGCGCCAGCGCCTCCAGACTCCGGTCCAGCGAAGGCCCTGCACCGATCACAAAGGCGGGAACGCCGGCCAGCAGGGATTGCCACACGGCCACGGAGGGGCCGGCCAGGAGATGGGGGATGTTACGGATGATATTTTCCTGAATCATCCCGCCCAGTTGCACCTTCGTGCGCAACAACATTTCTCCGCTTTCCAGGCATTCCTCCATCAGGCGGCGGGTGTCGGCATACCACGCCGGATAGAGTTGACATGAGGCGGGATGTTCGATCAGGGATATCCCGTCCAATACAAACGGCGTCAGGTGGCGGTTGAAAAAGGCCCGGATTTCGGCTGGAGTGGGATCCACCAGAAAAAAAGTTCCACGGGTTTGCAAATACGGAGTGAGATCCAGGTGGGTAAACGCCAGGCGTACGACCTCCCAATCTTTTTCCACGATGACGAGATTGCGCAAGGTGGACAGGTGTATCTTCACCAGCGCGTACACATGGTGCAGCAAACCGCATCCCATCACCAGCAAGTTGTAGGGAGACGGCACCGCCACGCCTGCCGCCCACCGTTCCGCTTCCCGGGCCGGATCCTGGCCGCTGTGCAGCAACCAAGGCTTAGGATCCCGCTTGACGCGCAGGGAGAGTTGATCGTGGGGAGTCTGGAAGATTTCCACCCGGCCGGAGGGGACAACCTGGTGGAGACGCTTCGCCAACGCGGGATCGTAGGTTTGCAGTTGCCGGAGGTTGGATTCCCAAAAATTCGTCATGCGGATTGCCCAAGCCTTTATGCCAGGGGAGTTGGATTATTCCGGCGCCGGATCTTTCGGGGCCTGAGGGGTACCCATCAGGCGCGCGAGTTCTTCGACAAACTGATTCAGGTCTTTGAATTGCCGGTAGACGGAGGCGAACCGGACATACGCCACCTGGTCGAGATCCATAAGTTCCTTCATCACTTCCTCGCCTACGACTTCGCTGGGGATTTCACGTTCTCCGCGCGAAAAGAGACGGTGCTCGATCCGCTTAGCTATCGTCTGGATGGTCTCTTCCGACACATTCCGCTTTTGGCAGGCGATGCGAATGCTGCGGGCGATTTTTTCCTGGCTATAATCTTCCCGCCGCCCGTCCCGCTTGATGATCTGCAATTGGATGTTCTCGACCCGCTCGTAAGTGGTGAAGCGGTTGTTGCACACCTGGCAAGACCGCCGGCGGCGGATTTCGTACCCGTCCGCGGTGGTGCGTGAATCGATCACGTGGTCTTTGTCCGCCCCGCAGTAGGGACACTTCACGGTGTTTCTCCCTGGGCCGAATCAAGCCTTCACCAGCACGTTTTCCCGCCAGCGGGGATAAAGGGGAAACGCTTCCACCAGTTCGTGGACTTGGCGCTTCACCGATTCGATCACCGCCTCATCGAGTTTCGATTCCAAAATGTCCGCGATCCAGTTGCCGATCCGGATCATTTCCTCCGTCCCCATTCCCCGCGTGGTCAAAGCCGGAGTTCCCAGGCGGATGCCGCTGGTGACCATGGGGGATTGCGTATCGAAGGGAATCATGTTCTTATTCGCGGTGATGGAAGCCCGGTCCAGGGCTTTTTCGGTTTCTTTGCCGGTCAGGCCGTTGTGACTGACATCGAGGAGCAGCAGGTGGTTGTCGGTCCCGCCGGAGATCAGGCGCACATTCCGTTCCTTGAACACTTTTTCCAGGGTTTTGGCGTTCACCAGAATCTGTTTCTGATATTCCTTGAACTCCGGCTGCAAGGCTTCGTGAAAAGCCACCGCTTTGCCCGCGATCACGTGCATCAAAGGACCTCCCTGGCATCCCGGGAAGATGTGCTTGTCCACGGCCTTTTGATATTCTTCCCCGCACAGGATCATCCCCCCCCGGGGGCCGCGCAGGGTCTTGTGCGTGGTGGTGGTCACCACGTCCATGTATGGGATGGGATCGGGATGCAAATCCGCGGCGACCAGCCCGGCAATGTGGGCAATGTCCGCCAGGGCCTTGGCTCCCGCCCCATGGATGATTTCGCCCAGAGTTTGGAAGTCAATGATCCGCGGATACGCCGAGGCCCCGAGGATGACCAAATCGGGCTGGAACGCCTCCACCGCGCGGCGGAATTCATCCGCCTCGATGCGGTGGGTTTCCGGGTGAACGCCGTACGCCGCGACTTGAAAGAGATTGCCTGAAAAATTGACGGGACTGCCGTGGGTCAAATGCCCTCCCTGCGAGAGATTCAAACCCATGAGTTTGCCCCCGGGTTTGATCAACGCCAAGTAAGCCGCCAGGTTGGCCTGGGAGCCGGAATGGGGCTGCACGTTGGCGTGCCCGGCATGGAACAAACGCTTGGCCCGCTCGATGGCCAGTTTTTCGGCGATGTCCACGAATTCACATCCGCCGTAATACCGCTTGGCCGGGTATCCCTCGGCGTACTTGTTGGTCAGGGGCGATCCCATCGCTTCCAGCACGGCCTCGGAAACGAAGTTTTCCGAGGCGATCATCTCCAGTTTTTGGTGCTGGCGGTTAGCCTCCTTCAAAATCGCGTCATACACTTCGGGATCGGCGTTTCGCAGGTGTTCTAACACAATCCAGTCTCCTTGTCTCTCGGTCTCGGGTATCAATCCAGCCCGGCGGCTCCGGCTCGTCATCTCCAACGCGGAATCAGCGGAAGAATAACCTGGAATCCTGCCCCCTGCGGATTTCCCAACCGGGTTGAGTCCGCGTAAATCATATGAATAAATTTCTTGAATTCCAAGAAGCGTTGTGGTTTTTCAACACCGGAGTGAATTTTCGTACCGGGAAATCATGGCCACCCGCCGCTGATAGTTCCCGCCGAGAAAAGCGGTCCGCAGCCATTCCCGGGTTATGGACTCTATGGCTTCCCGTTTGTGAAATCCCGCGCCGAAAGCCAGAATATTCGCGTTATTGTGGGAACGCGCCAGATGAGCATGTTCTTCATTCAACGGCAGGATGGCCCGGATCCGGGGAACTTTATTGGCCGCCAGGATCATGCCATGCCCCGTGGAACAAACCAGAATCCCCCGGTCGGCTTGTCCCTGGCTCACCAGCTCCGCCACATGCAGGGCGTACACCGGGTGATCGCAGGATTCTTCTGAATTCGTTCCGCAATCGATGATCTGATACCCCGCGGAAGTCAACCAACCGCTCAACCACTCTTTGACCGCATATCCCCGGTGATCAGCCCCCAACGCCACGACTTTCCGGCCGGGAGAATAGTAACGCGCCTTGAGGCTGTCCCATTGATGGAGCAGGTTGTCGATTGCGGAGTCGATGAGATAATAAGTTTTTTCGTATTCTGCTGAACCGCCGCCCAGGGGATCGGGAATTCCGTACGGCGGTCCGGAAAATAAAAACTGGCCTAACAAACGCATTTTATCCCCATGGGCCGGCTTCTTTTCCCAGATAAAATCCTCGTGGCTTTCATCCAGGACCAGAATCAAATGCGCCTTTTCACACAAGGCGGAGGTCAACACCCGGGTACGAAATCCTTCCAAGGAGATCCCTTGCTTCCGGAGCCGCTCCACCGTGGCCGCCGCCGGGGGGGCGCCATCCACGGCCGCAATCCCAGCCGATACGGTCATCACGTCCGCGTCTAATTTTCTCTCCTGCAGTTTTCTCCGGAACATCGCTTCCGCCATGGGACTTCGGCATGTGTTCCCGGTACATACAAAAAGAATGACCATCGGATCAACCATCATTCAACCACTATCACCCTGAAGAATATATCCCATATCGTACCCGTCCGCCTGCATTATCCCACCTGCGCCGCCGTGATTTTCCAGCAATCGGCTCAGAAACAACAGTTATCCCATCCTTCTCCCGGGCATTTCCATTCGCAGCATCATTTTACAACGCCTGCGGGGAATTGGTTCTACAACCGGGGCTTCATCCGGTGATGGCTGGTTCCCAATTGAAAACAATGCGAAACATGGAGGAGAAGGCTTTCACTCAACACCGGGCCTATGAATTGGATTCCGATCGGCAAGCCCCCGGCGCTGAAGCCTCCGGGGATGGCGATGCCCGGCAAGCCCGCCAGATTAACCGGCGCGGTGAATACGTCCGACAAGTACATCTCCAGCGGATCGCCGGTTTTCGCTCCGGCCGGAAAAGGCGGGGTGGGAGTCGCGGGGCACAGGATCACATCGACACGGGTGAACGCCTGGTCGAAATCCCGTTTGATTAAGGTCCGTACCCGCTGCGCCCGGCGGTAGTAGGCATCGTAATACCCCGCGCTGAGCACGTAGGTCCCTAGCATGATGCGCCGCTTCACTTCCGGCCCGAATCCCTCGCTGCGGGATTGGCAATACATCTCGATCAGATTATCGAACGGCCCCGCCCCGCGGTGGCCAAAAACTACCCCGTCGTACCGGGCCAGGTTGCTGGAGGCTTCCGCCGTGCAGATCATGTAATACGTGGCAATGGCGTATTCGGTATGCGGCAGAGAGATTTCCCGGCAAATTGCCCCTTGTTCCTCGAAAAACCGGGCCGCGTTCTCGACGGCCGCCCGCACTTCCGCGTTCAGGCCCGCGATCATGTATTCCTTCGGAATGCCGATCCGCAAGCCCTTGATCTCACCCGTCAATTCGGCCGGATAATCGGGAACCGGCGCGTCGATGGACGTCGAATCGCGCCGGTCCTGCCCGGCGATGATGCGCAGCAGCCCCGCCGCATCCCGCGCGTCTTTGGTGATCGGCCCGATTTGGTCCAGCGACGAGGCGAAGGCGATCAGCCCCCACCGCGAGACCCGCCCATAAGTCGGCTTCAGGCCCGTTACCGAACAAAACGCGGCCGGTTGGCGGATCGAACCGCCGGTATCCGACCCCAATGCCAGGATGGTTTCATCGGCGCTGACCGCCGCCGTCGAGCCTCCGCTGGAACCACCGGGAACATAATCCAGATTCCAGGGATTGCACGTCCTCCCATACGCCGAGTTTTCCGTGGACGATCCCATGGCGAACTCGTCGAGATTGGTTTTTCCGATCGGGATCAATCCGGCCGCGCGCAGTTTTTCAACCACGGTAGCGTCGTAAGGCGGGAAGAATTTCTCCAACATTTTGGAGGAGCAAGTCGCCGGAACATCCCGCAGACACAGGTTATCTTTGAGCGCTATGGGAATGCCGGCCCAGGGATGCAGGGCCTCGCCCCGCGCGCGGCGGGCGTCAATGTCCTCCGCCAGGGCCAACGCCGGCTCGGCGATCACGTGTTGATACGCATGAATCCGGTCCTCTACCTGGCTGATCCGGTGCAAAACGGAGGCGGTGAGTTCGCGCGCGGACAATTCCCGGGCTTGCAAGGCTTCAGCGGCTTGCCAGGCGGTCAATTGGTATGGTTCGGTCATAACGGTGGCGGCGGACGCAGAACGTTCTGCGAACGTTTCCCGGATAAGATGGATAATAAAGATATATTTATTAAGCAGAATACGAATCTGTCAATACGCGCGCCTTCCTGGTCTGATCCGGTTCTCTTCCGGTTTTCCGCGGATAAATCCGTTTTCTCCTTCTCCTGCGTTTATTCAATAGCCGCCAATGGCCCGATTTCGCCGGCGAATCGGAAAAAACGCGCCCGGATTCCGGCAGGTATTGACGGAAACCGAAGGAAAGATATATTGATTTCATCACTTCATGCTAGACGTCGCCGATACACGATTCCCGATGGGGGATTTCCATTGGTTTCAAAAATATTGATTTTAGAATGAAATTGATTTTAGAATGAAGTGAAAAAAAGGCGTGTAGCTCAATTGGTAGAGCAGCTGACTCCAAATCAGCAGGTCGGGGGTTCGAGCCCCTCCACGCCTGAGATTAAAAAACCTAGAGTTACGAAAATAAATTCAACCAATTTTTAAGTCTACTGTATACATAACTGAGCATACGAAAAAAAATCCCCTCTGTTTTGCCTGTTTCCCCATCCGGTGGTCCCTGCAACCACCAACCATGGCGTGCGCGAAGTCCGCTCGGTGGTACTGATCCGCAAGATCATGTACGGCAACCGCAGCGGCGAGGGGCGCGTTGACCCAAGGTTTTTTTATGAGTATATTCCGCACCTTGAAACGGCGCGGCAAAAATCCCATCGCGAGCTTTGTGGCCGCTCTGCGGAAATACATCCACGCCGGGCATTTGTTTCCTTTCCCTCCAGTTAACAATTCAGAAGAGTGACCTGTTACTAACGTTCGACGTAACCGGCCGGCGGAGGCCGAAGGCCGGAGCGAACCTGCGCAGACGGTCCGGTTGACGGAGGGATTGGGCCTATTTGGGACCGCACGACCCCGACAGCGCCGTGAAGACACCAAGGCCAACGAATACACCGCCACTGAGGCGGCGACCAATGCGGCGAACAGTGTCGCCGCGCAATGCCGGTGCCACTGCACCAGCACCCAAGGCGTAGGCGCTGTCAGTTACAGCGGCGACTGCGACGAAGAGGGAGCCAAGCGCCATGCTTTGAAACATGGGCGACGCGTTGGAACTCATGAACTGCGGCAGAAAGGCGGCAAAGAAGACCGTAGTCTTGGGATTGAGGAGAGCAACCACGAAACCGTCTCGAAAGACACCCCCAAACGAAACAACTGGATTGGCAATGTCCGGATCTGCGGCTAGGGCTGAGCGGAGCATTTGCACGCCGAGGTATATGAGATAGAGCGCACCGGCATACTTGACGACAGAGAACGCAAGGATTGAGATCGCGAACAGGGCGGCAAGGCCTACGGAGGCGGCAAGCGCGTTGCCGAGGTTGCCGAGGGCAATACCAGCCACTGATGCCGGCCCGAAACGGCACCCCTGAACAAGAGTGCGAGTAACAATGTAGAGCACACCGGGGCCTGGCGTGACCGCGAGGACGAGGCTCGCTAGAAGGAAAGCGGAGAACAGCGGCCAAGGCGGGAAAAGATCAATCATCGCGGCAACCTTGAATAGGCCCAACAAAGGTTAAATTGTTTTTTCATAACACTTTTGGGCCGTGAAATCGCGGCATAAGATCCAGCCTGCAATTCTATCGTCACACCTGCATTTGCAGAAGGTAATACCTTGTTCCGCAATGAATGCGGAGGAATATATGGTTTCTGTATAACCTGAATCCGTGAACTAAGATTCCCTAAAAAATCACGAAAGAACTTACATCGTGAAAAATGATCGTGGTGAACCGGATTTTGCCCATGGTGGCATTAATTCCGGCCTCGGATTTCGGTCGAATTTCCTGCGGAATTTCCGCCGGATTTCCCCCCTATTGGCTTTTCACACAAACCTCTCCTGTCCCCAGGGGACTGGGAAGAATGCGGCGGGCCTTTATGGACTGCCTTTCCCCTCCTCCAGGGAGTAGCCGGTGGCTGCGGCGAAGCGGAAATAGACCTGCCGCCAGACCCGATACCACGGATTGCCTTTCCCAAACGCAAAGCCCGCCTGCCGCGCGCGCTGTCCAGGCGGAGCCGCAACGTGGCTTCGGAGGGTACCTGGTCCAGGTGCAAGGCGGCGCGGAAAAAGGGATCGTCGCGGAAGGCTTCGATGGCGGCAAAATCCGGCTGGCCCAAACCCAGCAATCCGATCAATGCCAGGCCGCTGGGACTGGTGAGGGATTCATCGCCTTGTTTGATGTCAAAAAGCATCGGAAAACGGTTCAGTGCCGGGGTGGCTTGT